>Ga0207703_10001329_pt1 | contig 22680 bp, 20 predicted proteins | sample KBSSwiS12_FD_184304 | JGI IMG/M metagenome (GOLD analysis project Ga0207703, IMG submission 184304) | Switchgrass rhizosphere microbial communities from Kellogg Biological Station, Michigan, USA - KBS Switchgrass S1-2 (SPAdes) (version 2) | ecosystem: Host-associated > Plants > Roots >...
CAGGACGTCACCGACTCGCTCGCAATCCTGGCGCACAGCGCGTATCACCTGGGCGCGATCCGGCAAGCCATGGGAGCCGTGCAAGGTCGATGAGTCGGTGAGGGCAACTGCAACCGGGGTTTCAGTCGGTTGCGGTACTATCCTCTCACCATGACTCGCACCCTGATCGCGACCGTCGTCGTTCTTCTGGCGCTCACAGCGAGCGCGGTGCCGGCCGCCGCCGCGGTCACCGCTCTCTCCAAGGTTTACGGCGCTGCTCTCGGTGGCGACATGGCGAGCGCACTCGCCATCCTCGACTCGATGGATGCATCCCAGCTGAGCCCGAAGGACTCCACCGCACGCGAGTGCTTGAAGCGGACGTTCGGGAATCCGCCCGTGCACGAAGACCTGCCGCCGAAGTCGGGTCAGATCCTCGACGCGTATCGGACCTACTGGCAGACCGCGATGCTCCGCCGCGCACCCAAGGCCGACGCGGAGCGCACGCTGCTCGCGACGCTCCGCTCGATCCTCGCCATCGCGCCCACCGACACGGCCGGGCTGGACGACGTGAGCGATCGCGCACGCGTCGCGATCGACCAGGAAGGACTCTTCGCCCTGACCGGGGTCACCCTGCCGTACTACGAGCTCATGATCTGGCGGAAGCAGGAGCCGACCACCTACCACGTCAAGCTTCCCGAGCGGGCGATCCAGGTCCACGTCGTCTTCCTCGATGACTTCGTGTCTCTAGGTTGGGCGGGCTACGCAACGTGCGGCCGGGCGCACTCCGGAGGCTGGGCGACGCAGGACTCGCTCTTTGCTTTGAAATCCTCGTACGACCTGAAGTCGGAGAACTTTCGCGTGAGCTACCTGGCGCACGAGGGAAGGCATTTCAGCGACTACAGCCGGTACCCGAAGCTGAAGCAGCCGGAGCTCGAGTACCGCGCCAAGCTCACCGAGCTGGCGATGTCGGACACGACGACGTACAAGCTGATCGCGGCGTTCTCCGGGCTCACGGGGCAAGACCGCGACGTTCCCCATTCCTTCGCCAATTACTGGGTCGCCCGGGACATGAGCCGTGTGGTGTTCGGGAGCGATCAGCTTGTCGACGACGCGGCGAAGTGGCGCTCGGTCCCCGCGGATCGAATCCGCAAGGGGGCGCGACGCGTGCTCCAGGAGAACGATCAGAAGCTCAAGAAGATGGGCTCAGCGACCGTGGAGCAATTCCTGGCCTCCTCCGGGAACTAACTACAATCCGAGCGCCTTGACCGGAATCCGGTAGATGTCCCCCTTGCCGTTCCCGATGCCGATGAGCGCCGAGTCGCTGGCCGCCGAATCCACGCGCCGGGGCCTGGGGCCCGCGTACGGGCGCGTGCTGCTGAAGTAGAGATATTTCCCGTCCGGCGAGACGCTCTGGTTGAAGTCGGCCTGAGGGGAGTTGACGCCGTGACCGATGAGCTTCGCTGGTCCCCATCCGCTCGGGCCCCTCCGGCTCACGTACAGGTCGAACGCCCCGACGCCGTCCTTCCGCCCACGCCCACTGAAGATGAGGTAGCTCTCGTCGGGCGCGATCCAGGGCTCGACCTCTCCCGCGGGCGTGTTGATGGCCTCGCCCAGGTTCGTGGGCGCCTCGTAATGATCCCCGACGCGGCGCGCCATCCAGATGTCGTTGTGCCCGACGCCGCCCGAGCGATCGGCGCCGAAGTAGAGATTGCCGTTCGCCGCGACCGATGGCGCCCACTCGTCGCCGGGCATGTTGACCGGTGCGCCCACCGGCGTTGGTTCGCCCCATTCGCCGTCCGCTCCCAGCCGTGCGTACCAGATGTCCATCGTGCTCTCGGGCTCTGCCTTGCCGGGCGCGGGCCGATTCGAAATGAAGAACACGGCGCGGCCGTCCTGGGTGATATGCGGATCGGCGTTGCTATAGCCCCCATCGAACGTCGGCAGGGTCGGAGCGCCCCAGCGTCCGCGATCGTCCCGCCGCGTCTCGTAGATCCGGTACGACGTGAAGTCGTCGTTCGCGCGGCAGAAGAGGACGCGGCGCTGGTCGGGTGAGAACGCCATGAAGAAGTCCCACTGCCCGGTGGAGAAGAGACCGGCGCCGTAGAGCTCGGGCTGGACGCCCGCGTACGGGTCCGAGGCGCCGCTCGCGAGCAGCGCGATCCAGACGAGAGCCGCGATGGTGAGGAGACGTGTCATGAGCTATCCCGGAATCCGGCGGGTGGGCTATGCTCCGCCCGGTATCGTACAGGACGGACCCGTTCCCGACGACTGAGGAGATCCCTTGTCTCCGAGCGCTGGCCCGAAGGCGGCAAGGCGGGCTCGACGATCTGAACTCGCGAAGCCCGCGGGCCAGCCAACAGCCTCGGGTGTGGCGCACCTCTGGCTGGCCGGCATTCTCGGCCTCACGTTCGTGTCCTACCTGCCGAGCCTCAGCAACGGCTTCACGAACTGGGACGATCCCCTCTACGTCCTCCAGAACCCGCTTCTCCGCCATCCGAGCGTGAGCGCGATTCTCACGACACCGGTCGCGGGAAACTGGCATCCGCTCACGATCTGGTCGTACGTGCTGAATTTTCAGATCGCGGGACTCGATCCGGCTTCCTACCACTGGCTGAACCTGCTGCTCCATCTCGCCAACACCGCACTGGTGTTCGCATTCGTGCGGGCGCTGGCCCCCGGGCGTTTGTGGACCGCGGTCGTGACGAGCCTCTTCTTCGGGATCCATCCGATGCACGTGGAATCGGTCGCGTGGATCGCGGAGCGCAAGGATGTGCTGTACGCGTTCTTCTACCTGCTCGGGCTACTGGCCTATCTTCGCTACCTGAAGGCGTTCCAGGGCGCCTGGCTCGTGGCCTCGTTGATGGCGTTCACGCTGTCGATCGCGTCGAAGCCGGCCGCGATCATCTTCCCGCTGGTGTTGGTCGCGATCGACTACTACCGGCGGCGGCCGTTCGACGGGCGCAGCGTTTTCGAGAAGGCGCCGTTCCTCGCGATCTCGACGGCTGTCCTCATCATCACGCTCCAGGTGCAGGAAGAGGCGGGCGCCATCAATCGCATGGACATCGGTCCGATGTTCCCCCGCGTGCTCGTCGCGTGCTTCGGGGTCATGATGTACGTGGTCAAGGCGATCGTCCCTTTTGGGCTCTCCGCGATGTACCCCTATCCCAAGAATCCGGCGGCAAGCCTTGGCCCGGAGTTCTATCTCGGGTTCGCCTTCGTCGCCGCCTGCGCGGTCGGGGTCTATCTGGGTCGGCGAAACCGCCCCCTCGTATTCGGTGCGGCGTTCTTCCTCATCAACCTCTTGCTCGTCCTCCAGTTCGTGAGCGTCGGCAAGGTCGTGATGGCCGACCGGTACACGTACATCCCGTATGTGGGCCTCTTCTTCGCGCTTGCTTGGCCCCTCGATGAGCCGCGGACGCCCCGAGCCGCGAGACAGGGGTTGGCGGCGCTGCTGCTTCTCCTCGTACCGGTCTCATTCGTTCAGACCTGGAATCGCAACCAGATCTGGCGGGACTCGGGCACCCTATGGACGGACGTGATCCGGCAGTACCCTGGCCGGATCTACGATGCCTACAACAACCGAGGGAAGTATTACTTCGACGGTGGGCATTATGCTGAGGCGCTCGCGGACTATGAGCAGGCGCTCGCCCTCGACGCGAAGCCGGCCCGCACGTACTTCTCCAAGGGGAGCGCCTTGGGGCGCTTGGGGCGGGTCGACGAGGCGCTGGCGAGCCTCGACCGTGCGCTCGAGCTCGACCCCGCGCTGGTCGAGGCGAGAAGCGACCGCGCGGGCATCCGGCTGATGAAGGGCGACATGAAGGGCGCGATCTCGGATCTGGACGCGGCGATCCGGCTGAACCCCGGATTTCGCGGGTCGTACGTCAATCGCGGCTCGGCGTACGCCATGAGCGGTGACCTGGAGAGAGCCGTCGCGGACTACAGGCACGCGATCGAACTAGAGCCGCACCATCCAAGGGTGTACGAACTATGGGGCGCGCTGGGAGATGCCCTCGTCACGCTGAAGCGCCCGCAGGAGGCGGTCGCCGCCTACGATGAGGCGATTGCCCTGGCTCCCGAGACCCAGCGGGGCGACCTTTACCGCGGCCGCAGCCGCGCGTGGCTCGCATGGGGCGACAGGGACAGGGCCGACCGGGACGCGGCTGAGGCGGGGCGGCACTGACACGGAGTGGTTTGAAATCCAAGGGGAGGTATGAGTGGGCTCGACGACGATCGTGCGAATTGCCGGCATCGCGCAGTTGTTACTCGGTGTGCTGATCTGGATGGGAAATGCTGGAGGCCTGATCCCCGTGCACATGCTGATCGGGCTCCTCTTCGTGGTCGCGATGTGGATCCTGGGTTTTCGCGCCATGAGAGCGGGCGTTTCTCCGGTGCTCGCGGGGATCGTGCTCTTGTGGGGAGCCGGGATCCTGGCCCTCGGCATGACCCAGGCGCAGCTCATGCCTGGCGAGAACCATGCGGCGGTGCAGATCGCGCACGTGCTCACGGGGCTGATCGGAATGGGGCTGAGCGAGATGGTGGGGAAGAGGATGCGGATCGCGCATTGAAACGGACGAAATCAGCCTGGTGCTGCCTCCTGATGTCCGCGGCCGCGAGGCCAGGGATCTGAACGCCATGCGGTTCGAAGCAATCGCTGCCCCTGGTTCGTAACAGCCAAAGGCATCGCGAAGCCGAAATGACTTGACCAACGCGTCGTTTCAGCCGATAGTTGTTGTGAGGCACGAAGAAAAGAACCGCATACCTCCGCGATTTCACCTCGTGTTGTCCACTGCCCGTGGCGGCGGAAGTGCCGCGACCACGGATCCACGGCTACCGGCCTGTGATACGGGATTCTACCTCCCGCGCCGCCCGCACTCGAATCGGCCCTGCCGTTCCCTACTCAAACCGGTCCAGTCACATCATGGGCATCGCCCATGGGTGACAGAAGCCGACGCGCTGACGCTTGGCCTCGAGCCGAGCCGCTTGCCCGCGCGGTGGAAGCGGACTGGGAAGGATGGAACCATGACGTACAAGATGAGCGATCTAAAGGGCATCGACGAGAACCAGCTGGCGCAGCTCCGGCAGGGTGGCGTCGAGAACACCGACGAAATGATGACTCTTTGGAACGATCCGGCCAAGCGCTTGTCGCTCACGAGCAGCACCGGGCTCACCGAGGAGCAGCTCACGCGACTTGCCTCGATGGCGCGCGTGGCGCGGCTCAAGGGTGTTGGGCCGAAGTACGCCGACCTTCTGGTGACAGCCGGAGTTCGGGGGCGGAAGAGCCTTGGGACGTACACGCCCGAGACGCTCGTGCAGCGCCTCGGCGATGTGAGCGCCGCGAAGAGCCTCAAGGGACCGATGCCCTCGCTCGTCGAGGTGGGCGCCTGGTTTGCCGAGTTGAAGCCCGAGGTCGTGTCCGACCCGGCTTCTAAAACAAGCTGAGCTGACGGGGGCGCCCCCGACCAGACAACCTGTTTGGCGCTTTCCGGCTGAGGAGCGGCCATGGTCTTCGGACCATGGCCGTCTTTCTTTTCGGTCGCGCCGGCGAGCTAGCGGGGAGCTGGCCTCCTCACTGCAGCTTTACGATCCGCTCCACCATGATCTCGGCTCCAACGCGGGCGCCGACGAAATAGACCCCGGAGCTACACATAGTGCCCTGGTCGGAGCGGCCGTCCCACTCGAGCGGGTGATCGCCGGACTCAGCCTGGGTGTGGCTCACGAGATGCCGAACGGCTCGGCCTTGAACGTCATAGATCATCACATCGAGTGGCCCCGAGCTCCCGAGATGGAGCTGGATCCGCGTTTGATCGCGGAACGGATTGGGCGTCGCGTCCGACAAGTACGTCGGCGTGCCCGAGCCTGTGGCGATTCCGCCGACGACCGGGTCCTTCGCATCGACATGCATCACCGTGTCCGTGCAGGCCGTGTTTTGATGGAGCGAGATGTCGATGGCAATGTGGGGGAAGTCCCCACCGCCGAGCACGAGCCCGCTGTCGAAGCGACGGGGCGCTGTCCCGTTGATCGACAGATCGAGACTCATCTGCTGCTGGACCGCGAACTCACCCCCGACCTTGTACGAGCCGGATCCCGTGATGGCGATCCCCGTGCTCGCATTCGTATCCGTCACCGACCATCTCACGTCCCGAACCGCGTAGTTGTCATACAGTGGATCGGAGCCCAGATACTGAAGGACGAAGGTGCCTTGAAGGCCCCGGGTGAAGACGGGGCACTCGCACGGACCAAAGCAGCCGGTCTCGAAGGCGCTCGACGGCGTGAGGAAGTAGAAGCTGGGATCGTTCGAAGGTTGCGCCGAGACGGTCGGTGTTGCGAACAGGACCGGCCCGAGCGCGACGAGGATGGCGTATGCGGCTTGGCGGGCGCTCATGGGAACCTCCTTGCGGCCGTGCGACGCGGGGCGAACGGCCCCGCGAGCAGAGATTGAGTCTACCTCCGGCCGGTCGCGTCCATCCACGCCTGCATGTGGGCGTTCCGAATGGTCTTATGCGTGAGGTGAGGCTAGGATCTTTGTAGATGCTCGAGGAGAGACAGGCGAGACAGGCGAGACAAAGACTGCGGCGCTCGTTCTAAATCGATAGGAACACAGGCTTCCCATCTCTGATCACCAGCGCCATTGTTCCACCCATCGCAGGCCCAATGAGCGTTCCAGGTACCCGTGTAAGCACGACTTTCCGATACACGTCGATAACAAAGACCTCGCACGTTGGAGGCACTGTCGTCGAGCTCCCCCCCCATCTCACGCCAACACACAAGTCGTGATCGTGGCCTTTGCCCTGTACCCAGAAAGAGCCTTTCGCGACAGCCACGGGGTGCCCACCGACCAGCGTCTCGATCTGATTCGTCAGGTCCTTTTCGAGACCTTCGGCCGTGGGATCGTTGGCACAATTGACGCACAGAGAATCCTTCAAAGACCACACCCTGAGAGTGCCGGGGCGATGCGAATACCGTAAGTCGGGGGAGGGCCACCCTAGCATCACCGTCGGGTCGGCTTTCGTTGGCATGCCTCCTGTATGCCCCGATAACACGTCCAGACCATATCGCCAGCCACGAGTCTCCAGTGCAAGGCTCCCGTTGTCCGCCCATGAGAGGACATCGGTAGGAGCAGGAATGACCTTCAGCTCCCCAGTCGACGGAGTGAAGACCCCGACGCCTTCATTGATCTCGCGATACACGGTGTACGCATCGCCCGCTTTGACTCTTGGAGTCTTGACCACCATATAGGCGAGACGAGTTCCATCGGGTGACCAGGCTGCGTTCCTTGCCCCGAAAAAGGAGGCGCGACACCTTCCTGTTGTGTCCATGAGAGCGATCGAGGATTCACAGAACTGACGGACCTGGTCAAACTGGAGCGCCTTGCTCCAGCAGCTGTCGGCCTCGACCGTGTACATGCCGAGCGAAACGGAAGTGGTCACCTCGCGGCCCTCGTGCCTGCCTAACATCACGGTGAACGAATCAGCCCAGGGCGGCATAAGAAGAGGACGACCAATACCGTTCGATGGTCTGAGAAGGCGCGGGGCAGGCGCTGCGGAATCGACCCGATCGCATCCCCATCCGTATCGTGGGGGGAAGTAGACTGTCCATGGCTCTGAGCTGGCGTCCTCCGCCAGCACAGTGAGAAGTGCGACACAGAGGACGAGGAACCTGGCAACCTGCCTCATCGTCATAGACCCGCGGCGCATGGGTTCCTCAGCGCGGCCATTAAGGGGTAGGGCACAGGGGGAATTCTTGTACTTTCTGTCCTTCTTTCCTAGGGATACTAAAGGGGGGATGCGGCGGATGGCATGCCAGGGGAAATTCGCGGGGCAAGACAGTAGGCAGCGGGGTCACTTGGCCCATGAACGCGTACGCCGCTCGGGCTACAGGCCGGGGAGGCGAGGGCCGGAGCCTGTCACAGGCGCAAATAGGACAAACCGGCCATCTTGGAATATGTAATCGAAGCGGCCGACTCCCTCTTCCACGATACCAATTGCGTCAACCCAGGCAGCTCCCTGCCACTCAACCCAGCAAAATGGATTGGGAGTGCCTCTGGGGACGAGCTCCAGATGAATGGGCCGCAGTCCTGTTGGATCTCCGCGGCTCTTGTTCTCGCCCCGACCTGGCCGCACCTTGCGCCAGGCTACCTCGGTAGCGACCGCACTGCCGTACTGCGAAAGAACGGCCACGATCACTTGGTCCGCCCCGCTTCGGCCAAGGAGGGCGGCGTCCGGCAGCAAGTCACCGTCGAAGTCTCCGATTATGGATGCCGTGCCGCGGACCTCGGGCCATTTGTCCGATGCGAATTCTCGATCATCCCCTTCGGTCCAAGGCCGAAAAGCCTTGTCCCAGTCGTGAATCGCAACGCTCATGACCGGCGAAAGGGTTACCTCTCGCTGGCCAGCTCGCTCGGTCAAATGCGGAGCCTCGACGGGTGCGATCACTCGATCCGTATCACCCACGACCTCGAAAACCGGTTTCACTCGGACGAAATCATTCTCACAGGCATCTGACGAACCGGCTGGGTAGATTCCGAACCCGTTGGGGTTTCTGCTCACCACGAAATTCACGATGCGTTCCTCCGAGCCCCACCATCGTGGGGGGAATCGCAAGTAGGTCGCCCCGTCCTGTTGGGCGACCTCGAAACGATCATGTGTCCACCTGATTACGTGCCCTCCGCCCACCACGAAGATGTCGACGGTGCTGTCCCTATGGAAGCAAAGCCTTGTCCGCTCGCCCGTAGTGAGTGGCGAGTGACCACATTTCCAGCCTCGCTGGCCGGTCCATTCCCACTCGCCGATTGGCCACGGCGCGAGGTTCTTCGGACCCGGAGGGGTGGCGCGAGCAACCGTCACTCTGGGGGTCTGCATCGGGCTGTTCGGTGGTGTTCGGATGATCTCGTGCACGTTGACGGTGAACGTGTCAAAGTCCGATGCGAAACCGTCACTGACTTGGATCACGCATTCTGCAGGTCCCCGCGTGCAGGAATCGGGAGCGAAGGCTATTTGCCCTCGAGCAGATCCACGACCGACATCCAGCGTAGTTACGGAAAAGTAGCTCGGCCCTCGCACCTTCCGGAATTCAATGGCATCACCGTTAGGGTCGGTCGCGAAGATCTCATATTGCTCTCCTCGTCCAGTAGCCGACACAGGGAACTTGCAGGGCGCAGGGGGGTTGATTCTGCCGGCTTTGCGATGGAGAATTCGGTTACCCAAGCGGAGCGATCCATGCGAGCCGGTTCTCGAAGTACCTTCCTCGTCGTCGCGTCAGTTCTCGTGCTCTTTCCCAGCACTCGAAATGCGCTCGGGGGCGAATGGAAGGGTATGTTGGCCGTTGCTGTCGTGAGAAGCGACCCCAGATCCTATTCTGACAGGGAGCTTCACGACCGACTTTCGATCACCACCGCAGCTTTTCGCCGGCTGTCGCCATACCTATCCCTCGGGCCAGAGATTGGCTACCACGGCTTCGAGTCAATTGTCGGGCTTCAATCCGGGCCCGAGTGGTCCGTCGACTCTGATCCAGGCACTCTCAGAGCCGGCGCGTGGGAATTGGCCGCTCTCTTCCGGCTAGAAGGTGCGGTTGGAGGGCTTCACCCGTACCTTGTCGCTGGCGGCGGACCTTACGCCGCAGGCAATTTCGTGATCGAGTCTCGTGAAGCTAAGATCGAGCATCACTTTCAACCCGCAGTGACGGCCGGAGTTGGTCTTCGTTACGGCTGCTTTGGGTTGGAAGGTAGATGGCACTACGTTCAGAACGGGCTGGGAATTCGACAATACACCGCGAGTGGCCCCACCTTCTCTTATGAGCCGCTGAGACTCTACAGTCTATCGATCTGCCTTTACTTCCCGTAGTGTTGGCCCGCGTCGATAGGGCGTACAAGTTGAGCTAACGCACATACACGATACCGGGACCGTCCCTGTGAAGCGTATCCAATATGCAGAAGTAGAAATTGGTCGGCTCGCTCAGGAATAGCGCCTTGCTCTCACAGCCAGGGTTCACTCGGTCAATGACTACACGCCCTCCCAAGGGAATCGAACTAGAAGACATGAACACGTTGTGCGGAGAGGTATCTACGTTGCGCCACGCGACGGTTTCGCCATAGCGAATGTCCAACGTTTCAGGATCGAAGTGATGGGCCACGCCGCCGATCATGTTGATGTAGTGATCCGCCGTGCCAGTTGCCGCGATGTTGACGACCTTCGTCCCGAGGTTGCCTCTAGCGTAGGCTCCGATGTTCATTTGATAGGTGCCCGATTTCGACACTCGCCAGATACCCCTGCCGACGCGCGAAGCGCCGTCGTAGGCAAAACTATCGGCCGCGCCGGACACGAACACGCTATCGATTGCGTCCCCGTCTGGCTCGCTCACTTCGAATGGCACGAAGAGGTCGTAGCCTGTTGTACCGACGACAGGTGTAGGAGCGACCAAGATAGGGGGATTGTCCGCTGGAGGCTTGGTGGAATCCTCGCCACAGCCAGCCACAAGGAGAACAACGATGCAGGCAAAAGCTTTCCGCATACTGTTTCCCAGCTTCATCCAGGGTGCGAACCCGTACAAACGCCGTACATTTTCGGCGAAATGAAGAAGACTGCGGCGTCGCAACTCGTTGGTGCGGAAGGGGGGACTTGAACCCCCACGACCTTGCGGCCACTGGACCCTGAACCCAGCGCGTCTGCCAATTCCGCCACTTCCGCACGTGTTTCGGAGCAGAGGAGGCTACCATCGGCGACCCTGAGGGTCAACGACGCCGCGGGATCGACAACCCTCCACGAAACCCACCCTAACCTCCCATACTCCACCCCATTGCCCGCGCCCGCCCCGCGTGGTACAAGCATGGCTTGCCCAGGGAGGATCCATGGCGCGAGGCTCGGGCCCGGCTGCCAAGAAAGACGACGACGAGCGCCAGGTCATCGCCAGCAACCGCAAGGCGCGCCATGACTACACGGTGATCGAGACCTTCGAGGCGGGGATCGAGCTCAAGGGGAGCGAGGTCAAGTCGCTCCGCACGGCCAAGGTGGTGATGGCGGATGCCTACGCATCCGTCGACGGCGGCCAGCTCTACCTGCGCAGCCTCCACATCAGCCCTTACGATCCGGCCAGCTACGACAATCACGATCCCACTCGCGCTCGCCGGCTCCTCATGCACAAGATCGAGATCAAGCGGCTCCAGGGGCAGCTCGAGGAGAAGGGACTGACGCTGGTCCCGCTCACGCTCTACTTCCGCCGGGGCAAGGTGAAGGTGGAGCTGGGGCTGGGGAAGGGTCGGAAGCACTATGACAAGCGCGACAAGATGGACGAGCGCCGCGCGCGCAAGGAGATCCGGGGCGCAAGGCTCGGAGGTGGCGAGTGAGAGCCGGGTTCGGGCGTGAGCTGGAGCGTCCCAGGAATCCGCACGCTCGCCGGCGGGCGATCATCCGCCTCCTGACGATCGGCGCCGCGCTCGCGCTTCTCACCGCCGCCGCGTACGTCGCTCGCGCCGCCACGTCGGCGCACACAGGCCGTCCCATTCTCGTCGACTACTCCGAGCCGCGTCCCTCCGAGCGCATCACTCCGATCATGATCGGCGGGGCGACCTACGTCTCGACCAACGACCTGGCCCGCGTCTTCAGCGCGACCAAGTACTGGCGCCCCGACACGCAGAAGCTGAGCCTCCGGATCGGCGAACACACGATCCGCTTCACCGTGGGCGCGCCGCTCGTCCTCATCGACGATGAGGGATGGAACCTCGTCATGCCGACGCGGCTCATCCAGGGCATCGTCTTCGTGCCGGAGCCGGTCGTGGCGGGACTCTTCGAGCGCGGCCTCATCGCGGGGGCGAGCTACGACGAGGCCGCGCGCACGGTGCGCTTCCGCGGCGAGGTGCACACCGTCCGCCAGGTGCAGATCTTCCCGCGCGGACACGTGACCGAGATCTCGGCGTCGCTCCTGCGCGGCCTGCCGCCACGCGTCCTCTACGCCACGCCCTCGGAGATCCGCATGTTCTTCGAAGGTGGAACGCTCGACACCATGAAATCGCTCGCGGGCGGGATCGTCACCGATGGCTGGGTGCGCGAGATTCCGGGCGCGGTGGATCTGCGTCTGGAGCTGGCGGACGGCGCGAAGGGGTATGCGGTCTCCGTCGGATCCGGCCGTCTCAAGGTCTCGGTGACCGATGACCAGGGACTCGTCGATGGAGGCGTGTTCACGGAGCTCGATCCGCCCCCGATCGGCGGGCATGACCGGAATGTGCGCGTCATCGTCATCGATCCGGGGCACGGTGGATCGGACAAGGGCGTGACGCTGCCGGGCGGGATGGTGGAGAAGGACGCCGCGCTCGACATGGCGCGCGCGCTCCGGAGCGCGCTCCAGCAGCGGCTCGGTGCCCGCGTGATCCTGACGCGCGAGGGGGACGACGACGTCACGGTCCAGCGCCGCGCGGAGATCGCCAATGAATCGCACGCGGATCTCTTCGTGAGCGTCCATCTCGATGCCCAAGGAAGCCTGAGCGGCGGCGGATTCCGAGTGCTCACGCTATCGCCGCTAGCCGCGAGCTCGGAAGCGCAAGGGGACGCCATCCCGGAGGACGTGGACGGTGTGCCGCTCCGGCCGTGGCTGGGCGCGCAGACCAACGTCGTCGGATCGAGCCTCGCGCTCGCGCAGGCGGTGGCCGACTCGCTCACGCATGCGTTCCCGCAGACGCCGGTCACGCTGACGAGCGGCCGCGTGCGCGTGCTCGAGCCGGTCGCGTGCCCTGCGCTCTTCCTCGAGTCGGCGCCGGCGGCGCGCTCCGGGCCGGAGGCGATGAGCCGCGGCTACACCATCTACGACTACACCCGGGTCGTGTCGGACGCGATCGAGCGGGTGGTGCGGATGAAGCACGGATGAAGATCAAACCCGTCCAATGGATCATCATCGGCGCCGTGGCGGCGGTCGTGCTCACGGTGTGGGCGTGGTATGCCATCGGCCCGGGGCGAAGCACCAAGATCGCTCCCGAGCGCCTCACGCCGCTCGCGTCGGAGCTGGAAGGCATCCGGGGCGTGTACCTTTATTACGGCGTATCGGGGACGGACAGCCTCGCCGCCGAGTATCGCGACGTCGTCGTGAAGGATCGCCCCGCGGACCAGGTTCGAGCGATCTACCGCGAGCTGATCGCGGGGCCGACCAGTGGTTACGAGTCGCCGTTCCCACAGGGGGCGGAGCTCCTGAACGCGTACTACACGTCGCGCGGCGCGCTCTATCTCGACTGGAATCGCACGCTCGCACAGGCGTTCCGGGGCGGGAGCGGCCGCGAGCGGCAGCTCCTTGGATCGATCGTCCTCACGGCGGCGGCGAATCTTCCCGACGTGAAGCAGGTCTCGATCCTGATCGAGGGCAATCCGGTGGAGACGGTGGGAGGACACTACGACGTGATGACTCCGCTCCAGGTGGCGGAATGGCAATGAAGCGGCCCAAGCGCGCCAGCCGCCGGCGCCCGCTGGGTGTCTTCGATTCGGGAATTGGCGGCCTCACCGTCGTGCGCCATCTGCTACGCCTCCTTCCCGAGCGTCGGATCGTCTACTTCGGCGATACGGCGCGCGTGCCCTACGGCGCGAAGTCGGATGCTACGGTGCGCCGGTTCGGCGAGGAAGCGGTGAAGTTCCTCTCGCACTACGATGTCGATGCGATCGTGGTGGCCTGCAACACCGTCTCCGCCGTCGCCCTTCGCCCGCTCCAGCGCGACTTCCGATCGCTTCCCATCACGGGGGTGATCGAGCCGGGGGCCGAGGCCGCGGTGCGCGAGACGAAGAGCGGGCGCATCGGGGTCATCGGCACGCGCGCGACGGTGGCGAGCGGCGCCTACGTCCAGGCCATCCATGCCGCCGCACGGCGCGCGGGGACCAGGGTGAGGGTGGACGCGATCGCGTGCCCGCTCCTCGTGCCCCTCGCCGAGGAGGGAATGGAGAACTCGCGCGCGGCCCGCGAGGTGCTGCGCGATTACCTGGCTCCGCTTCAGAAGCGGGGCATCGACACGCTCATTCTCGGCTGCACCCACTATCCACCGTTCCGCCGCGCCATTCAGGGCGTGCTCGGGGCGCGGGTGAAGCTCGTCGACTCGGGTGAGGCCACGGCGCGTCAGCTCGCGCGGCAAGCGCGGGACGCGGCGCGCGCGGCGGGCCGGGTGGCGCGCCCCAAGGGACGCCGCGGCACGCTCGAGTGCTTCGTCTCCGACATCCCGCTCCAGTTCGAGCGCATCGGCCGGCGATTCCTCGGCCGCTCGATGGGCAAGGTCGGGCTGATTCCGCAGGACGATCTGCCCTGGTTCGAGCGCAATCCCATCCAAGGAGGGCGATGACGTGCCTGCGAAACATCCCGCCAAGCACGCGGCCCCTGCCGTGAAGCGCGTCGACGGCCGTAAGCCCGCCGATCTTCGCCCGCTCACGATCCATCGCGGCTACCTCAAGAACGCCGAGGGCTCGGCGCTCATCGAGATGGGCGGCACGCGCGTGCTCTGCGCGGCCACCATCGAGGAGCGCGTGCCACCGTTCCTCCGCAACTCGGGGCGCGGCTGGGTCACGGCCGAGTACAGCATGCTCCCGCGCTCGTCCCACGAGCGGATCGCCCGCGAGGTGAATCGCGGCCACGTGGGCGGACGCACGCACGAGATCCAGCGGCTCATCGGCCGCTCGCTCCGCGCGATCACACGGATGGAGGCGCTCGGCGAGCGCCAGATCCTGATCGATTGCGACGTCATCGAGGCGGACGGCGGCACGCGCACGGCGTCGATCACGGGCGCCTTCGTCGCGCTGGTGGACGCGCTTCGCTGGCTGCGCGGGCGCGTTCAGCTCCCGGGCGAGCCCCTCAAGGACTTCGTCGCCGCGATATCGGTGGGCATCGTCGGCCAGGTCCCGATGCTGGACCTCTGTTACGCCGAGGACTCCAAGGCGGAAGTCGACATGAATTTGATCATGACGGGATCGGGCCAGCTCGTGGAGCTGCAGGGGACGGCGGAAGGCGCGCCGTTCAGCGAGGAGGAGCTCGACACGATGATGGCGCTCGGCAAGGCGGGAATCAAAAAGCTCGTGGCTCAGCAGAAGCAGGTGCTTGGGATCAAGGATCTCGCGGGGGCGTGGACCTGAACCAGGAGGCGGCGTGACGGTGAGGCTGGGGCCCGTGGGGCTGGATCGGATCGTTCTCGCAACGATGAATGAAGGGAAGGCGCGCGAGCTGGCGCGGCTCCTCGGTGGAACCGTGCGCGTGGTGGAGACGCTGCGCGAGCACGCGGGCGTGACGTTGCCGCCCGAGACGGGCCGCGACTACCGCGCGAACGCGCTGGCCAAGGCGCGCGCCGTCTGGAACGAGCTCGGCGTCCCCGCGGTGGGCGACGATTCGGGGCTCGAGGTGGATGCGCTCCAGGGCGCGCCCGGCCTTCACTCGGCCCGCTACGCGGGCGAGAAGGCCACCGACGTCGAGAACAACACGAAGCTTCTCGAAGCACTCAAAGGCGTCGCGCCGCGCCAGCGCACGGCGCGCTTCCGCTGTGCGCTCGCGCTCGTCCGTGGCGACGACGACGTCCTCGAAGCCGAGGGCATCTGCGAAGGCTCGATCCTCACCGCGCCTCGTGGCGAAAACGGATTCGGCTACGACCCTCTCTTCCTGCCCGAAGGCGAAACGCTCACCTTCGCCGAGCTTCCCGCATCACGAAAGGATTCGATCAGCCATCGCGCGCGCGCCGCGGCCGTCCTGGCGCGCGCCGTTCGTGTTGGAGACTGATACCCGGAGGTTGTCCCGATGACCCGCTCCCGCGTCGTCCTCGCTCTGTTGCTCGCATCGTCGCTCACCGTCAGCGCGCATCCTTCCGTCGCGCAGGATACGGAGCAGGTCAAACCGACCAAGATCGCCGCGGATGCGGCCTACATCTCGACCAACGGCAACACCGAGACCACGACGATCAGCGGCGGCGACAAGATCGAGCACAAGACGGGGGACTGGATGTTCACGCAAGAGGCGCGCGCGATATGGGGCAAGGCCGACGGTGAGGAGAACTCCGGCAATTACCGAGCCCTCCTCCGTCCGGACTATCTCATCTCGGAGAAGTTATCGGCCTACGCTCTCGGAACGTGGCGGCGCGATGTGTTCTCCGGCATCTCGCGCGAGTTCCAGGAAGGCGTTGGCCTTTCCTTCCACGCCATCACGGGACCGACGAACCAGGTCGATCTGGATGCCGGTGGTGGTTGGGTCCAGCGGAAAGACGTCTTCGGAGGGCAGGACACGTTCTCGACGGCGCGCACTGGAGCACGATACAAGCATGGGTTCACCGAGAAGGCCTACCTCGAGGCGCGCGGGGCCTATCTCTTCAACCTCGAGGACGGAGACGACAGCCAGGGGAATGGCGCCCTCTCCCTCGTAGCCCCGATCGCCGGCAAGTTCGCGATGAAGCTCGCCTATGAAGTCTTCTATCGCAACAAGCCGCTTCCAGGCTTCGAGAAGACCGACACGACGTTCGGAGCTGGAATCCAGTTCGCGAACTAGTTTCGCCCGTAAACGAAAAGGGGGTCGGCGCGAGGCCGGCCCCCTTCTTCATGTTCCAATGCCTTACTGGTTGATCTGCTTCAGCTCCACGCGGCGGTTCTGCGCGCGTCCTTCCGGAGTGTCGTTCGTCGTCTCGGGCTCGGTCTCGCCGTAGCCCTTCGCCGTGAGCCGCGAGCCGTTGATCCCCTTCGAGATCAGGTAGGCGCGCACCGACTCGGCGCGACGCTGCGAGAGGTCCCGGTTGTACTCCGGCGTGCCGGTGTTGTCCGTGTGCCCGGCGACCTCGACCTTGAGATCCGGACGATCGTTGAGCGCGTCCGCGACGCGATCGAGGATCTCGTGCGACTCGTGCGTGAGGCGGTCGCTTTCGAGCTCGAAGTTCACGCCCTCGAGTCGGACCTTCTTCCGGGTCTCGTTGAAAAGCTGCACCTTCATCGGGCAGCCGTGCGAATCGACCTTGGTGCCCTTGGGGGTGTTGGGGCAGTCATCGTTCGAGTCGACGACGCCGTCACCATCGGAGTCCTCGCCTGACGGAAGCCCGAACGTCCATCCAACGATCACTTCGAGGTTGATGATGTCCGCTCCGTGAAGCCCCGAGTCGCCCAGATAGGTTTCGCCGCGCACCTCGCCGCGCGCGCCGCCGCCCGTCTGCGCGAGACCGAGCCCGACCGACGCGAGGGGGCGGCCGAAGTCGCCGCTCGGAGGACTCGGAAAGTCGACGTCAGCCCCGCCCAGGGATCCGGTCAGGAACCAGTTGCAGGTTTGGCCGATGGGGAAGAGCCGCTCGACGCCGGTGCGACCTTCCCAGATCTTCGTCGGGTCATCGCTCACGTTGTCCTGAGGACCGTAGACCCCGTCGAAGAACCAGTTCCACTGTGGCGAGAGCTTCACCGCCCAGCGGAGCCCGACGATCGGCCCGAAGTCCGGGCCGGTGTTCGCGTCGACCAGGTCCTCGTCCGCGAGGCGTCCACCAAAGAGCAAGCTGATCTCTCCGGGAGGCCGGTTCTCGAGTGAGTACGTCTTGGCGCGGGCCGCGGTTGTGCCGAGCAAGTTGAGCGAGAGGACCAAAACCGAGGCCACGACGATGCGCTTCGCGTTCATGTTGCCTCCGCTGCGGGTGAAACACGCTGGTCACGACGGTATGGATGGGCCACCGCTGACCGGTTCCCCAAGGGCGGCAGCATAGCCAAGCGCCCACCAACCCGTGAAGCGTGAAAATTCCCCCCGCTAGGGCGGAAACTACCGCTACTATCCACGGCCGTGACCTCCCAGCGAGCGCTTCAACCCCAGGATCAGATCGCCCACTACCGAATCGTCGGCCCTCTGGGCGCCGGCGGGATGGGCGAGGTCTATCTGGCCCAGGACCAGACCCTCGAGCGCAACGTCGCGCTCAAGATCCTCCCGCCCGAGCTGGTCCGGAGCGAAGACCGCGTCCGGCGCTTCGTGCGCGAAGCCAAGTCTGCCTCCTCGCTCAATCATCCGAACATCGTCACCATCTATGAGATCGGGGAAGACGCGGTTCGGGGTGGCGACGGCGTGTCGGCACCAGGCTCCTCCGCCGTCCACTACATCTCGATGGAGCTGGTGAGCGGCGAGACGCTGTCGACGAAGATCCACCAGGACAAGACGGATCTGCGCACCCTGCTCGGCTATCTCGCGCAGGCCGCCGAAGGGCTCGCGAAGGCGCACGCGGCGGGGATCGTCCATCGGGATCTCAAGCCCGGCAACATCATGGTCTCGAAGGACGGCTTCGCGAAGGTGCTCGACTTCGGGCTCGCCAAGCTCACGGAGACGGGAGCGTCGGAGGGTGACGCCACGATGGGCGCCACCGAGGCGGGGGACGCGACGAATCCGGGCGCGATCGTCGGGACTGCGGGCTACATGGCGCCGGAGCAGGTGCGGGGCGGCGCCGTGGATCACCGCGCGGACATCTTCTCGTTCGGTTGCATCCTCTACGAAGCGGCGACGCGCAAGAAACCGTTCACCGCCGATTCCAATGTCGAGACGATGCACAAGATCCTCCACGAGAAGCCCGTGCCCGTGGAGGACATCAACAAGAACGTTCCGTCGGAGTTACGTCGCTTGATTCGCCGGTGTCTCGCGAAGAACCCCGATCAGCGCCTCCAGTCGGCGAAGGACCTGGCCATCGAGCTTCGGGAGATCGTCGACGAGTACGACTCGTTGACCGCCTCGGGAAGCTCGGGGAGCGCCTCCTCAGCCACAGCCGCCGTTACAGCGACACGCAGGAAGATCTCCACGGCCACGTGGGTCCTGGGCGCGGCGCTCGTCGCCGGCATCGTCATCGCGGGCGTGCTCGTTCAAAGGGGGCGCGACACGACGACGGAGGTCACCACTCCTGCGCTCCGGGTCAGCGCCATCACGAACCGCGGACTCATGAACGGCGCCGCCATCTCTCCGGACGGGCGCTACGTGGCGTACTCGATGTATCTGGACGGCGTGCGGACGCTATGGGTCCATCAGGTCGCGACCGGGAGCGATGTCCAGATTCTCTCGGCGCAGAAGGTTTCTCCCGCCGGTCTCATCTTCGCCCCTGGCGGCGATTACCTCTACTACCAGAGTGCCGATCCGGACCGCGATGGATACACGGCCATCTTCGAGATTCCGACGCTCGGCGGCACCCCCAAGAAACGCGCATACGACGTGGATTCGCGGATCACATTCTCGCCGGACGGGAAGAAAATCGCCTTTCGTCGCGGGATGCCGCAGAAGAATCAGGACGCTCTCGTCGTCATGGAGCTCAGTAGTGGGAAGGAGCAGATCCTCGCGACTGCGTCGCCCCCCGTCTACTTCGGCCAGCCGGACTGGTCGCCGGATGGAAAGCGCATCGCCATGGTCGAGAATCGAGGCGGTGTCGCGCTCGGGAGCACGGTCGCGTCGTACCGCGTCGGAGATGGTAAGCGGGAGCCGATCGGAACGGCCGCTTTCTACCAGATGGACGATCTCGTGTGGCTCCCGGACGGGAGCGGCCTCATCGCCTCGGCCTTCGACCTCGGGACCATGACCGCGGGTCAGCTATGGAGGATCGGGTTCCCCGACGGACGGGCCACCCACATGACGAGCGACGGAAGCTTTTACGCAGCCATGACCCTGTCGGCCGACGGCAAGGCGATCGCGGCGGTCAGGGGACGGCAAGAGTTCGATCTCTGGGTGGCCAACCCCAACGGTGCCCGAGGAGCTCATCAGGCCACGTTCGGATCGGAGGTCCGGGACTTCGACCAGGGCCCCGACAGCACGCTCCTCTACTGCGCCGTCAAGGACGGGACGTTCCAGATCTTCGCCGCGTCGCCGAACGGCGCGTCGGAGCGCTCGCTCACGGAAGGGGAGAAAGGCGCCTTCAGCCCGCGCTTCTGTGAGGGAGCCGGCATCGTCTACGTGCATGCCGGGGACGATCTGATTCCACACATTTGGCGGATGGACGCCGACGGCGAGAACCCGCGGGCCGTGACGTCAGGCTCGGGGGAGCAGATCGGAGACGTGTCACGGGACGGTCACCTGATCCTGTTCTATCCCACCAACACGCGCGATGTGCTCTGGAAGGTGACCTCCGGGGGACAGCCGGTCCGTCTCGGGGCCAGCACCTTCCAATCGTCCTATCTCTCGCCGAGCGGCGACCGGGTGCTCCACACACTGGTCCACGAAATCCAGGGGGCGGGCGCATTCTCGCAGCAGATCATCTATCTGAACAACGACAAGCCGCCGGTCATCGTTGACTTCCCGCCGCGTTCGATCGACCCGCAATGGACCGTGGACGGACGGGCCATCTCCTATCTCAACAACAGCAACGATCGACGCAACGTGTTCCTGTTGCCATTGGATGGCGGTGCGCCTCGGGAGATCACACGGTTCACGGAGGGAAGGATTTCCCACCAGCGTTGGTCCCCGGACGGGAAGCATCTCGTGGTGGTTCGCCGCAGTGGGGACGCGGACAACCTGTGGATCGTCGCCCCCGACGGATCCAATCCGGTTCAGCTCACCCAGTTCCCAACCGGCGCGATCGGCGACATCAGGTGGTCGCGCGACGGGAGCCAGATCTACTTCACCTACGGCCCCGCCAGTCAGAGCGTCGTCCTGATCCGGAATTTCAGCGGCCGAGGCTGACCCGCAGCCCGACGCCCGTCAGGGCACAGCGCGGGCTCAGAAGCACGGACTCCCTTATTCAAATGTAGTCTGGATTAATTGGGGTGGATGACGGGGATCGAACCCGCAACCACTGGAGCCACAGTCCAGTGCTCTACCATTGAGCTACATCCACCACACGTCGGGACAGGCGAAGGATGGTAGCACAGCCTGACTGCGGTGTCGCCAAGTTGGCTCATGGGGCCAGGATGCGGGTGCGGCGTGCCGCGCGGCTCCGATTCGGCTAGGATCGATCGATCCCCCTGCCGAGAAGGAGACCATGCTGCGTCGCACCGCCTGGGCATTCGTTCCTGCGGTCTGCTTTGCGCTGAGCCGGAGCGTCACGGCGCTGGCCACGGTTCCGCTACCGCCTCCTGAGTTTTGGCCGACGGGAGGATTGGCTGTCACGTCCGCGCGCGGGGCTCAGAGATTGTCGGACGTCGTGTCTGACGACGATGGCGGTGCCTTCGTCGCGTGGACCCACCAGCCCGACCCGTACACGGTTTACCTCTATCTTCAGCACCTCACCTTTCAGGGCCACCTCGACTGGGATACCGGAGTGCAACTTGGTCCACCGCTGAGTCGGGTCGTGGGTTACCGCATCGTGCCGGGCGGATATCGCGGAGTGATTGCCACTTGGTCGGATGGAAACAACATCTATGCGCTCCAAGTGCGGTACGACGGGGAGGTGCAACCGGGTTGGCCGGCAGCCGGGCTCCGCGTGAATGGGATCAACAGCAGTCAGTCCGCCCCCGTTTTGGCCGGAGACGGTCAAGGAGGCGCCTACGTCGTGTGGCAGGATTCCCGGACGCGACAAATCTACGCTCAGCACGTCCTCCCGACTGGAAGTCTGGGTTGGACCGCCGACGGCTTGCGCGTGGGCACGGGGACTGAAATGGAAAGTCAGCCGGCGCTCACGACTTGTCCAGATGGCAGTGTGTACGTCGCATGGGTGGCTGAGAACGCGGATCCCGCTTCAGCGGACATCCGGCTCAATCGAATCACTTCGTCGGGCACCCCTGGACCGGGATGGCCTGCTGGCGGTCTCGTGCTTACGGCAGCATCGGGTCGGCAAGACATGCCCTCGATCGTTCCCGACGGCAACGACGGGATCTATGCAGTCTGGCGCGACTACAGGAGTCAATCGACGTCGAGATCCGATGTCTACGCGCAGCGAGTCAACCTCAATACGCTGTTTCCGTCGGGCTGGGGAGGAGACGGGGTCGCGGTTTGCACCGATACGCTTGATCAGAGTGTTCCAATCGCAGTGCCAGATAAGCAGCGCGGCGTTCTGATCTCGTGGTTCAGTGCGGGACAGGTCCATTTGCAGCGATTCACCTCGTCAGGCTCCACTGCGCCGGGATGGACCCAACAAGGAGTTTCTGTAGGGACGGTTACAGCAACGGGACAGGGTTTGTCACTCGTCGAGGACGCTGAAGGCGGGGGTTTCGTAGCCTGGAATGACAGCCGCGGGCCAAGCCCCCTCGATGTGTACGCACAGCACATCAGTGCGAGCGGTGCGCCCGCATACGATTGGCCGGCCACAGGGGCACCGGTCTCCGCCGCGTCAGGCGTGGAGATGGTTGCAGTTGCAGACGTCCGAGCGTCCACGATGGTGAATAGTTGGCGCGGGCCCATCGTGGCGTGGACGTCGGGACTGGAGGGATCTCACCCCGATGTCTATGCTCAGCGGCTCACGTGGAGCGGGGAGATCGGCCCGTGGGGCCGGCCATTCGGCGAGGGATGCTGCAACGCCGTCGAGCGGCTGAGCCCGAATCCGAGCCGAGGGTCAGTGCGGCTCCAGGTCAGAATTCCGAAAGGCGCGACGTCCAGTGTGCTTGATGTATGTGACGCTCGCGGGCGACGCGTGCGTACTCTACCTTGTCCCGATCTGCGGCCCGGATGGGGAAACCTCGTCGATCTCGATCTCAAGGGACTGCCGTCCGGCGTCTACTACGTGAAGGTTTCACAACGCGCCGGAGGCCCGGCAGTCGGCAGCGCGCCAGTAGTGCTCGTCCGGTAGTTCATCGTGAGTACGCGCGCCTGGAGGGAGTCGAACCCCCGACCTACGGATTAGAAGTCCGCGAA
>Ga0207703_10001330_pt1 | contig 22677 bp, 17 predicted proteins | sample KBSSwiS12_FD_184304 | JGI IMG/M metagenome (GOLD analysis project Ga0207703, IMG submission 184304) | Switchgrass rhizosphere microbial communities from Kellogg Biological Station, Michigan, USA - KBS Switchgrass S1-2 (SPAdes) (version 2) | ecosystem: Host-associated > Plants > Roots >...
ACGATCGGGTGTTCGATGCCGAGCAGTTCGGTAATGCGAGTCTTCATGCGTGCCCTCCGAATGGCGGCGGCCGGTTCAGCGGAGCCGCCCAAGATAGTTAGATATCTCTTGCAGTCCGACGCGCCATGCACACAAATGCGGGAGGCGCGCAAGGGGAGAATCGCCGTTGTCGATCGCACTGGTCCAGCGGGAATTCGCGCCTCATGCAAGCACCGATCTTCGCACCCGGGTCGCCGCGGTGCGCCCCGATGGGTCCCGGGACGAGTTGACGGCGGCCGGCAAGCGAGGCCATCCCCTGCGCCATCGTTTCACGGCTCCGGCATCACGCCACCCAAATCACCGCCGCCGTCCTGCCGATCGGCGCGCACGTCAGGAGAATACCCGCGCATGATCCCCCGTTCCGTCGTCGTCGAGGCTTTCGGCGAACCGCAGACCTTCTCGCTCAAGCCGCGCGATCCCGGTGCGCCCGGCCCCGGCAAGGTGCGCCTGAGGGTCCATGCGGCGGGCGTGAGCTATGTCGACGTGCTGGTGGCTGAAGGGCTCTACCAGCTCAAGCCCCCCCTCCCCTTCGTGCCCGGCAGCGAATTTGCCGGCGTGATCGAGGCGGTCGGCGAGGGCGTCGACCCGGCGCGCGTCGGCCAGCGGGTCATGGCCAGCGGCATGGGCGCGGCGTTCGGGGAGGCGGCGGTGGTGCGCGCGGATAGCGCGATCCCGATGCCCGAAGGAATGGACTTCGCCACCGCCTCGGTGTTCCGCGTCAGCTATGCCACGATGTATCATGCCTTGGTCCAGCGCGGCTCGCTCGCCGCCGGGGAGAGCGTCGTGGTGCTCGGCGCGGGGGGGGCGGTGGGCTATGCCGCGATCGAGCTCGCCAAGGCGCTTGGCGCGCGCGTGATCGGCTCCGCGTCCACATCCGAAAAGCGCGCCCTCGCCCTGCGCGGCGGCGCCGACGCGGTGATCGACAGCGGCTCGCCGACCTGGCGCGAGGACCTCAAGGCGGCCAACGGCGGCAAGCCGGTGGATGTCGTTGTTGATCCGGTTGGCGGCGAAGCCACCGAACCCGCGTTCCGCTCGCTCGCGTGGCGCGGCCGGCACCTCGTCATCGGCTTCGCTGGCGGCGGCATCCCCCGCCTCCCGATCAACCTCGCGCTGCTCAAGGGTGCGGCCCTGGTCGGCGTCGACATCCGCCAGTTCGGCGAATACGAGCCGGAGCTCGCCGCGCGCAACATGGATGCGCTGCTCGAGCTGTTCCGCGCCGGCAAGCTGCACCCGGCGATCGCGCGCACCTGGCCGCTGGAGCAGTTCGTCGAGGCGATGGCAGCCGCCAAGAGCGGCAAGCTCGCCGGCCGGGTCGTGCTGACGATGCAAGCGGACTGACGCCAGAGGGGCCGCTTCCCGGCCCCGCCCTGTCGCTCAGCGCTGGGCCGGCCCCATCATCCCGGCCAGGATGTGCGCGGCCGCGGCGATCATTGCGCTTCGGTCGGGCGCCGGGCGGTAGCTGTTCTGGACGGCGGCGAACCGTTCGAGCATTGCCATCAGCACGCCGGCCGTGGCGGCCGGATCAAGCTCGGCAGGCACCCAGCCGGCCCGCTGGGCGCGGTCGACAGCGGCGGCGGTCGCCTCCAGCATCGGGCGGATCGCGACCTCGCGGGCGCGCCGGAAGCGTTCGTCGCCCTCGTCCGAAGCGAGGTTGCGGACCCGCAACAGTCCGGCATGGCTGGTCCAGAAATCGACATACATCTGGACGATCTGCCGCGCCCGTTCATCAGGGGCATCGCTCCCCCAGTCCGCTTTGACCAGCGCCAGCAGTTCGGGCGTGCTCTGGGTAAACTCGTCGAGCGCGGCAAGCACGGCATCGGTCACGTCGGGGAAATAGACGTAGAAGGTCGCGGCCGACGTCCCGGCCTTGCGGGCGATCTCCGATACCCGCAGGTCCCTCAGACGCGTCGTTTCCAACTGCTCGACAGTGGCGTCGATCAGGCGCTGGCGGGTCTGCAGGCCCTTGCGGCCCATCGCCTGCCCGTTCTGATTGCGGTCCCCCCGCAAACCCTCGCTCAACTCCACCGTCATCTGCCGTCAGCCTGCCAAACGAGCCCGCGCATTATTGACGCAGCATCATTTGTAAGACCAACCCGCCCCCGACGCAATCGTGGCGAACCTAAAACAGGACGACCGAGCGCACGGCTTCCCCGGATTCCATCATCTCGAAGCCGTGATTGATCTCGTCGAGCCCCAGCCGGTGGCTGACGACGTGGTCGAGGCTGAACTTGCCGGCCACGAACATGTCGACGAACCGGCTCACGTCCTGCCGCTTGGCTCCGCCCATCAGCGAGCCCTTGAGCGAACGCCCGGTGGCGATGTTGCCGGTGGGCAGGTTGAAGGACGACCCGTCGGGCATGATCCCGACGCAGACCGCAACGCCCCACGCCGGGTTCGTCGCGGCCACCGCATCGGCCATCAGCGCGGGCACGCCCACGCATTCGAACGCATAATCGACGCCCGGCGCCGCGAGCTTGCGGATCTGCTTGACCGGAGGAACGTCGCCGCCAGCCAGCACGAAATGGGTCGCGCCCGAAAGCCGTGCCGCCTCTTCCTTGGCCGGATTGCGGTCGACCACGATGATCGTCTTGGCGCCGGCAAGCCGCGCACCCTCGACCACGCTGAGGCCCACCCCGCCCGCGCCGAACACGGCAACCGAGCTGCCCGGGCGGACGTCGGCGGTGATCGTCGCAGCGCCGATCCCGGTGGTCACGCCGCAGGCGATGCAGCAGGCCTGGTCGGTGCGGGCCTCGGTGGAGACCTTGGTCAGCATGTCGGCGTGGATCACCGCCATCTCGGCGAAGCTGCCGATCGCCATGAACGCATAGACCGGCTGACCGTCGAGCGAGAACGGGGTTTCCTCGGCGACGCGCCGCGCGGGGAACTGGGCGCAGAAGTTGGTCTTGCCCGAGCGGCAGAAGTCGCACTCGCCGCAATCGGGCATGAGGTACGGGATCACCCGGTCGCCGGGCACGAAATCAGCGACTCCCGGCCCGACCTCGACCACCTCGGCAATGCCCTCGTGGCCGAGGATCGCCGGAAAGCGATGGCCGAAGTCGCCGGTGAGCACGTGCAGGTCCGAGTGGCACAGACCGCTGGCGATGAACCGCACCAGCACCTGTCCGGGGCCCGGATCGGCAACTGTCACGTCGCACAGGCGCATGGGTTCGTTCGGGCCGAAGGCGACGGCGGCGCGGACTTGGCGTGGCATTGCGTTCCCCTCCCCCTGGCTCTCAGACGAGCGCGACGTTGATGACATGCGGCTGGGTGAAAGCCTCGAGGCCATCGTCGCCGCCCTCGCGGCCGATGCCTGATTGCTTGGTGCCACCGAAGGGAATGTCGAACGGCAGGTCGAGGTGCTTGTTGACCCAGACAGTGCCCGAATCGATCTTCATCGCCACATCGATGCCGCGCTGGATATCCTTGGTCCAGATCGTCCCGCCGAGGCCATAGTCGCTGTCATTGGCGCGCGCGAGCGCATCGTCGAGGTCGTCATAGCGCAGCACCGGCAGCACCGGGCCGAACTGCTCCTCGCGCACCAGCCGGGCATCGTCGGGAATGTCGCGCACGATCGTGGGCGCGATGAAATAGCCATCGCGGTCGAGCGGCTTGCCGCCGGCGATCACCGTCCCGTTCTCCTCGGCATCGGCGAGGAAGCCGAGCAGCTTCTCGAACTGCATGCGGTTCTGCACCGGCCCGACCTGCACGCCCTGGCTGGTGCCGTCGTCGACCGTCGCCTCCTCGGCCAGCCGGGCCAGCTCGGTGCAGAGCTCGTCATACATCGACGAGGGCGCATAGACCCGCTTGATCGCGAGGCAGACCTGCCCCGCGTTGACCATCGCGCCGTTGAAAAGCTTGGGCGCAACCTCCTTGGGGTCCATGTCGTCGAGCACGATCGCCGCATCGTTGCCGCCCAGCTCGAGCGTGATCCGCTTCAGCGAATCGGCGCCGGCCGCCATCACCTTGCGGCCCGTCGCGGTCGAACCGGTGAAGCTCACCTTGGCGACATCCGGGTGGTTGGTCAGCTTGCCGCCCAGATCGTTGGCGTCGACAATCACGTTGAGCACGCCGGCCGGCAGGATGCCCGCGGCGATTTCGGCCAGCTTGAGCGTCGTCATCGGCGTGGTCGGCGCAGGCTTGGCGACGACGGTGTTGCCAGTGATCAGCGCCGGGCCGATTTTTTGGGTCAGCATCATGAACGGGAAGTTCCACGGCGTGATCGCCGCCACCACGCCCAGCGGCGTGCGGTGCTCGATGATGCGGACCTTGGCGTTTTCCTTCAGCACCTTGGGCTCGCTGCGCTGCGCGGCGTAGTGGCGCAGCTGGTAGATTCCGCCGATCACCTCACCGGTCGCCTGCCTGAGCGGCTTGCCCTGCTCGGTGGTGAGCAGGTGAGCGATGGCGTCCTTTTCGGCGTCGAGCGCATCGGCCAGCTTGGTCAGGAGCGCGCCGCGCTCCTCGTAGCCGAGCGCGGCCCATGCCGGCGCGGCGGCCTTGGCCGCGGCCACGGCCTGCTCGAGCTGGGCCTCGTCGGCGCGGGCGACCGTCGCGAAGGAGCGGCCGGTAGCGGGATTGATCACGTCGAGCGTAGACGCGCCATCCACCAGTTGGCCATCGATCAACATCTTGTCGTTCACGTCACTCTCCTGGAATCGCATTGCCGCTGCGAAGACTCTGCCTCGCGTCAGGGCTCGAGGGCCTCGTACTCCACCAGCGCCCGCTCGAGCAAGTCCGGCAGACGCTGCACGTCCGGAATTCGGGTTGGATCGGCCATGATGCCCATGTCGAGCATCGCGCCGTTGCGGCGGCTGGTAATGTTGAGGAACCGGCCGCTGCCGATGATCGGCACCGGATAGTTGGCGAGCTGGCGATAGCCGCCATAGCTGAGCACCTCGGCCGGTCCGGGCACGTTCGAGAGCGAGATGTTGCCGGGCAGCAGCTGCCGCCCGCCCTCCATCCGCTCGGCAAATTTCGCCCGCCGGTCGCGCGCGCCATAGGGCCGCTCAGGCTGGCCGAGCATCGCTTCGTCAAGATGGGTGCGCCGCCGCTCGTTCTCCATCGACGCCTGGATCGCACGCAGCCGCGCCAGCGGATCGGCCAGGTGCGTGCCGATGTGCGGATGCAGCGCGACGATGCGATTGCCGAACGCGCCGTGCTCGGGCCGCCGGTAGCTGCGCGCCGAGTTCACGACGATGGGGGATTCGGGGAGATCGTCGAGCTCCAGCAGCAGCGCCCGCATTGCCCCGCCCGCCATGGCGAGGAAGACGTCGTTGATCGTGCCCCCCAGCCGCTCGCCGATCGCCTTCAGGCGCGCCAGCGCCACCGAAAACGGCACGAACGCGCGCTGCGCCGAGGTCGGGCCGCTCATCTTCAGCATGGGCGTGCGCGGGCGGGCACTTGCCGGATCGGCCTTGAGCGCCTCGAGCGCAGCCAGCGCCTCCCCCCGCCGCGCCTTGTGCGCCGCGGCCACCGGTTCGAGTGCGGCGAAGCGCGCCTCCGCCAGCTGCCGCCAGGTATCTGCGTCGGGCAGCATCGCGGCCTTGCGCTTGCCCGCGAACGGCGCGGTCTCGTCGCTCAGCAGCCGCAGGACGGTCTGGAACCCGATCCCGTCCATCACCGAATGGTGCGCCTTGAGGTAGAGTGCGCCCCGCCCCCCGGCGATGCCGGGCAGGATCGTCGCCGCGAAGGGCGGTCCGGACAAGTTGAGCCGCGCCATGCTGGCCCGCGCCAGCCACGCGTAGAGCGCCTCCTCGCTCCACCCGCCGGGGCACTCCACCACATCGGCGACGTCCTGCGCGGCAGGCACCGCGATGTCGGCCCAGACGTCGGAATCGTAGCCGTCGGGCGACTGCACGAGCCGGCACAGCAGCGGGGTCAGCGCCAGCCGCTCGACCAGCTGGCGGCGCAGCCGGGCAGCGAACTGCGCGGCGCTGTCGCCGGCGGCGTCGAGCAGGATCAACCCGCCGATATGCATCGGCGAGGTGTCGGTCTCCGACAGGATCATGAAGTGATCGTCGGGTCGCAGCCGGACCGCCCCGGGGGCGAGGACATCGCCGCCCGGAGCCTCGGCCCCGCTCATCCGACGATCAGCCCGCTCTCCCGTGCCTTGGCGATCCCGGCCTCGTCGAACCCGAGCTCGCGCAGCACCTCGGCCGAATGCTCGCCGTAGCCCGGCCCGCGGCGCAGCGGGCCGATCGGGCGCTGGTCGAACTGCCCGGGCGAGGCGCCGGTTAGGTATTCGGTCCCGTCGCCCAGCTGCACCGGGGTGACGAAGCCGTTGACCAGTGCCTGGGGATCGCGCGTAACCTCCTCGGGAGTCTGGTGCGGCGCCCACACGCCCTGCATCGTCTTCAGCTGCTCGCACCACTCGGCATAAGTCCGCTGGGCGAAGGTGGCATTGAGCTCGCCGATCAGCTCGGCCGCGTGTTCGGCGCGGGGCCCGTGGGTGGCGTAGCGCGGGTCGTCCGCCAGCTCGGGTCTGCCGATGTGGGCGCAGAAATCCGGCCACCAGCTCTCGTTGAGCAGGCACATCGTCAGCCAGCGGCCGTCGCGCGTGCGATAGCTGTTCATCAGCGGCGGGGTCTCGGCCTGGGTCCTGGCAAGGCCGCGCGCCGCCCCGATGTTCGTGCCGATCACCGATTGCGACATGATGTAGATGCCCATGAGATAGAGCGAATTGTCGACCACGGCGCCCTTGCCGGTGCGCTCGCGCCGGAACAGCGCGGCCGAGATCGCGCCGGCCAGCGTGGCGCCGCCGCACAAGTCGCCTACCGAGCCGGGCTGCGGCGGCGGCTCCCCGCCCGGGAAGGTCGTCACGTGGGCCGAGCCCGAGCGGCACCACGAGGAGGGGAAGTCGAACCCGCCGTCATCGGCCATCTCGCCTTCCAGGCCGTAGCCGGTGCCGCGCGCGTAAATCAGCTTGGGGTTGCGGGCCATGAGATCCTCGGGCTCGATCCCCAGCTTGACCCGGGCGCTGCGGCGCAGGTTGGTGGTGAAGACGTCGGCCTGCTCGATCAGTTTGTAGAGCACCTCGCGACCCTCGGCGCTGGTCAGGTCGAGCGCGATCGCGCGCTTGCCGCGGTTGCCGGCCTCGAAGAACAGGTTGATCCGCCCGTCGGCGCCGGGCAGCTTGAGATGCCGCCCCGGGTCGCCGCCACCCGTCGCCCGCTCGACCTTGATCACGTCGGCCCCCCAGTCGGCCAGCAGCATGCCGGCAGCAGGCACGAAGGTGTGCTCGGCAACCTCGATCACCCGCACGCCTTCCATCACATCGTACATCCGCTCATCCCTTTCACGATTTTCGGTTGGGCGCGACTATGTGCAGCAACGCGGTTTCATGCAATGACCGGTTTGGGAAAAGACCGAGACCACAGGAGAGGACACGATGCGCGGCGGACCCGATCTCAAGCATCTCGACGACGTACCGACCGAAGAGATGACCCGCTTCCGCCTGGCGGACGGGCGCGTGGTCTCGATCTGGGAGAAGTGGATCGAACTGTCGCCCCGCTACATTGCCTTCTGGAACATGTGGGAACCGGGCGCGTGGAGCCCGAGCCACGGCCACCACGGCGACCACATCAACCTGGTCCTGCGGGGCGAGATCCGCTGCGGCGACATCGTCGCCCGTGCCGGCACTCACATCATGCTGGAATACGGCGATATCTTCGGCCCGTGGGAAGCAGGCCCGGAGGGCTGCGAACTCTACGGCTTCGTCGCCGGCGAGGGCTCGGCCTACAGCGGCGACACCGACTTGTGGACGTCAACGCTGAAAGCGCGAGGGGTGGAGATCCTCCCCTGCCCCATGCCCAAGCGGCTGCCCTGGTGGTGGCGCAGCAAGATCCGTCCCGGCGCCGGCGTGACCATGTGGACCGACGAGGCCGAGCCGCGCCCCCTGCCCGATACCCGCTGGACGCTGCGCTAGACCCTGATCGGCTGAGGCTTCAGTCCGGATAGCCGAGCCCGCTGCCGACCTCCCGCCACGCCTCGATGTCCTTGCGGACCGACTCGACCTTCGCCAGCGCCATGCCGATCGCATCATCGCCCAGCGCCGCCCGCAGCGGCGCGGGGTCGGCGTCGGCCACTGCCAGCATGGCCTGGCCGAACCGCACAGGATCCCCGGGCTCGGCGCCATGGGCGCTGACGATGCGGGTGCGCAGCTTGCCGGTCGAACGCTCGTAGTCGGCCGATGAGCTCGGCACGCCGGTGCGATTGCGACCCAGCAGGTTGGTGCGGAACGAGCCCGGCTCGACGATCGTGACCGCCACGCCGAGCGGTCCGACTTCCTGCGCCAGCGCCTCCGACATGCCTTCGAGCGCGAACTTGCTGGCGCTGTAGAGCCCCACCCCGGGCACCCCGAGGATGCCTCCGCCTGAACTGATGTTGAGGATGCGGCCCTTGCCGCGCGCGCGCATTGCCGGCAGCACCGCCTGGACGAAAGCCAGCGGCGCCAGCAGGTTGACCTCGAACAGCGCGCGGACCTTGTCGGCGGGTGCATCCTCGACCCACGCCTCGAGCACCTGCCCGGCATTGTTGACGAGAATGTCGATCGGAGCGACCGCTTCTGCCCGGCGGACCGCCTCGCGCACCGCCGCGCCGTCCGTCACGTCACAGATCAGCGCCACGGCGCGGCCGGGCGCCGTCGCCCCGAAGTCCCGCGCCGCGGCGGGATCGCGGAACGTGCCGGTGACCCGATCGCCCCGCCCCAGCGCGGCCGCTGCAGTCGCCTGCCCGAGCCCGCTGCCCGCGCCCGTCACCAGCCAGTGCTTCATTTGGTCTCTCCCATGGCCGTTTGCTTCACGGCGCGAACATCTCGATTTGTCGGCAAGGTGCAGCGGCGATGGCCGCCGTGCAAGCGTGCCGAAAAGGGCGCACGGGTTTCCTCGAGGAAACCTCTGCCGCCCCGACCTCCCGCGCAAAAAAGGGGAGCCTTGCGGCCCCCCTCCTTTGGTTCCCCTGCGGGACGGTACCGATCAGAAGTTGACCGTCGCCGTCACGCCGTAGGTGGTGGGTTCCATGCGGATGCCCGAGACGTAGCCGACCGGAGCCACCAGCAGGTTGCTGACGAAAGTGCGCCGGTTGGTGAGGTTCCGACCGAAGACCGCGATCTCATAGCGGTCGTCGTCGAAGCTCACCGAGGCACGGGCACCGAGCAGGCCCATCGCGTTGCGGGTGGCGGCAGCCACGACCGCAGCGTTCTGGGTGTTCACGGCACTCGGGACCGCAGTCGAGCCGGTCGGAACGGTCGCCGAGTTCTGCGGGAAGTTGTACGGCCCGGTCGGGGTAGCGCTGCTCCACGAGTAATCGACGTGTGCCTTGAACTTGGCCACGCCGAAATCGTGGTCGAAATCAGCCGATGCACCCCACTGCCAGCGCGTGACAGTGTCGAACCGCTCGAACGAGCGATCGCCGGAAAGGTCCGCGTAGCTGATGTACTTCGGATCGACGTGCGACAGGAAGCCGGACAGCCGCAGCCCGTCGGTCACCACAACCGCGCCATCGATTTCGAAGCCCCGGAAGCGCGCCTTGCCCGCGTTGCCAAGGATGGTTGCCGACTGCCCCGCCGCGGCGCCGGGCACGGCGATCAGGGTGGAGCGCTGCAGGTTCTTGATGTTGGTCTGGTACACGGCGAGGTTCAGGCGCAGCCTGCGGTCGAAGAACTCGCTCTTGAGGCCTGCTTCATACGAATAGGCGATTTCGGGCTGGAACGGGAGCAGAGTTGCGGCCGAGGGGGCACGCAGGTTCTGGCCACCGGACCGGAAGCCCTTCGCCGTCTTCACGTAGAGCAGGATGTCGTCGGTCGGCTTGTACTCGAGACCGGCCGTATACGACCACCCGCGGAAGCTGTCCGTCCGCTTCACCGAACAAGCCGGTTCGTTGATCGTTTCCGGCCCTGCCACGAAGGTGCCAAGGAACAGCGCGCAAGCCGCCGTCCCTGCAGGGATCGACTGACCGCCGCTGGTGAACGCCGTCGTGCCGCGGTTGTAGTTGTTGTTGCGGTTGTCGAGACCCTTGGTGTCCACGGAGTACCGCAGGCCGCCGGTGAACGAGAGCTGGTTGGTGAAGTGGTAGGTGAACTGCCCGTAGGCGCCCGAGCTGTCGTTGTTGATGATGCCGATCTGGTGCGACGTGATCGGGTTGATCAGCGGAGCCACGATCGAGATCGAATCGTCGAACCCCCTCTCGTGGAACAGGAAGAACCCTGCCGCGTAATCAAGCGCGCTGTCGAAGGCCTTGCCCGTCACCTGCAGTTCGCCCGAGTACTGCTTCACCGACTGGTCGCTGGACGTGTAGTGGACCGCATACTGCGAGCCGTCGATGTCGAAGCCCGCGTGCGAGTCGATCTTGCGGTAGCCCGTGATCAGCTGGACCTGGCCGAACGACGTGTCGAGGATGCCGGTGAACCCGTAAGTCTGGGTCTTGGCATAGGCGAACGGGATTTCGTTCTGCGAAGCGATGTTCGGGTTGGCGGCCAGAGCGGCGATGTTGGCATTCAGCAGCGGAAGGCCGATGGCGATGTCCGCAGCCGAGTTCGCGGCCGAAGTGGGCGCCGGGCCCCCGTTGGCCACACCGAGGAAGATCGCGCCCGTGCCGCCGAGGTTGTAGGTGGAGTTGGAGGCCGTGAACGGGCTGAGCGCCAACAGCATCTGACGCGAGGGGCCGCGCTCGTTCATGTAGAACGATTCGGCAGAGAACCGGAGCGTCAGGTCGTCGCTCGGCTTGATGTCGAGCTTGGCGCGCCCGCTCCAGCGGTTGCGATTGTCGAGCTTGACGCCATTGGGATCCCCGCCGAAGTACTGCTGGATCGGCGTGCTCGGGATCGTGACTGTCGTAGTGCCCGGCGCCACGACGTTGGTGGTGTAGCCGTTGCGGCTGAACCGCATCCCGGCAAGCCGCAGCGCGACCTTGCCCGGAACGATCGGAATGTTGACGACGGCCGTGCCCTGGAATTCGTTGAACCGGCCGTACGTGACGGAAGCCTTCCCGCTGAAGTCGTTGAGGTTCGGGTTGTTGGAGTTGATCAGGATCGCACCGCCGGTCGTGTTGCGGCCGAACAGGGTGCCCTGCGGACCCTTCAGGACCTGGACCGACTGCACGTCGAGGAAGTCGCCGTTCAGACCGTAGGAACGGGCCCAGTAGACGCCGTCGACATACGTGCCGACCGAGGGGTCGAGGGTGATCAGGGTGTCCGTCTGGACCTGGCCGCGGAGCGCGATGGTGAGCGCCGCGGGGGTGTTCTGGCCCTGACGGATGGTGAGACCCGGCGTGAAGCTCGCGATATCCTGCACGCGCTGGATGCTGCGGACGGCCAGCTGCTCTCCGCTCACCGCGGTGATCGCGACGGGAACGTCCTGGATGTTCTCGCTGACCTTGCGCGCCTGGACGACGATCTCACCAAGGCCGGTGTCCTCGGCGGCTGCCGGTGCCGGAGCCGGCGCCTGTTGCGCCATCGCCGGAGTCGCCAGCGCCAGCGCGGTTCCGGCTCCTGCCAGGAACGTGCTGATTCGAAGTGCCGTCTGTCGCATGCTTTCCCTCCTCATTTGCCCTGTTGGGCATCCCAAACGCTTGTTGTTAACAGGCAGGAAGTTGCTGGCTCGCGCTATTACAGAAAGCTGCTCGGCAGCGCCCTGCTACACGGTTCCTCAAATCCCCGGCTTACGTCTCATATGTCCTGTTCTTAGGACGTCTTGTCGCGGAGGAGGTGGACACCTGTCAAGGAGGTGTCTCTGGCATACAAGCGAGAACGACCCACTGTTGCCAATCTGCATCACTTTCGCAGCGTGCGATCACGACGTCATTTGCTGCACCTTGTGATGCTGAGGCGCTTCGCTCAGGCGCATTCCTCCATCGCCTCGCGGGCGATCCGTGCGAGGCGCGGCAAGGCCTCGGCACGGGCCGCGGCCTGGGCATTGGCGGCGGTGCCGCGCAGCACGCGGCCCTTGATGCCGTGGAAGATCGCGGCCAGCCGGAACAAGTTGAAAGCGAGATAAAACGGGTAGTTGGGGATAGAGTCGCGTCCGGTCCGGCGGCAATAGGCGGCAACGTAATCGGCCTCTGACGGGATGTTGAGCGCCGCGATGTCGGCGCCGCCCAGCCCGGGGACGATATCGGGCGTCACGCGATACATCATGGCGTTGTAGGCGAAGTCCGCCAGCGGGTGGCCAAGCGTCGACAGCTCCCAGTCGAGCACGGCCAGGATGCGCGGCTCGGTCGGATGGAAGATCATGTTGTCGCAGCGGAAATCGCCGTGGACCACGCTGGTCTCGTCACCGGGCGGGATGTTCTCCGGCAGCCAGGCGACCAGTGCGTCCATGTCGGGATTGCGTCCGGCCAGCTCGTCTTCGAGATACTGCCGGGTCCAGCGGCCGATCTGGCGGGCGAAGTAGTTGCCCGGCTTGCCGTAATCGCCAAGGCCGATCGCCGCGGGATCAAACCCGTGCAGTTGCGCGATCGTCGCGTTCATCGCGTCGAAATAGGCCGGACGGTCGTCGCGCGCGATCTCGGGGAAGGTGTTGTCCCAGAACACCCGGCCCTCGACCATGTCCATGACATAGAACCAGGTGCCGATCACCGCGTCGTCGGTGCACAGGCCGAACACGTGGGCCACCGGAAAGCCCGCCTTGCCCAATGCGCTGAGCACGCGGGCCTCGCGGTCGACCGCATGGGCGCCCGGTATCAGGTTGCCCGGGGGCTTGCGCCGCAGCACGTAGGAATGCCCGGGGGTCATGAGCTTGTAGGTCGGGTTGGATTGCCCGCCCTTGAACTGCTCGACCACCATCGGCCCGGCGAAGCCCGCGACGTTGGCCGCCATCCACTCGGCGAGGCGCGCCTCGTCGAACCGGAAGTTCTCGCGGACCGGGGTCGTCCCCGAATTGTCCGCCGCCATGCCTCCACTCACGTCCTGTCCTCCTGCCGGGCCGACCCCATGCGCCGTTCAGTGCTGTGCGTTCGCCGCCTTCCACTCGCGCCGGATCAGCTTGGCGAGGCTCCACTTGTGGACCTCGGTCGGGCCGTCATAGATGCGGAAGGCGCGGATCTCGCGGAACACTTGCTCGACGATCGTGCGGTCGGTCACCCCTGTTCCGCCCATGACCTGCACGCAATTGTCGGCGACGGTCATCAGCATCTCGGAGACCGCCGCCTTGGCCATCGAGCTCTCGGCGGTGGCGAGGCTGCCGGTGTCGAGCACCGAGGCGCACCAGTCGATCATCAGCTCGCACTGCTTGAGCATGATCCGGTTGTCCGCCAGCTTGAAGCCGACGCCCTCGTGCTCGATCAGGTCCTTGCTGAAGGCCTGGCGGCGGCAAGCATAGTCGGTGGCGATCTCGTGGGCGCGCATGCACGCGCCGAGCCAGCGCATGCAGTGCGAGAGGCGGGCGGGCGAGAGGCGGACCTGGGCGTACTTGAACCCATCACCCTCGTTGCCGAGCATCTGGTCGGCCGGGATGCGCAGGTTCTCGATGGTCAGGGTGGCGTGGCCGCCGGGCATCGAGCTGTCGATCGTGTTGGGGATCTCGTCGATCCGGATCGCGGGATCGGGCAGGTCGACGACGAACATGCACGCGCCTTGCTCCGCCTTGGCCATGACGATGCCGACTTCGGCGCCCTGGTAGCCGGTGATGAAGGTCTTGCGGCCGTTGACCACCCAGTGGTTGCCGTCCTTGCGGCAGGTGCTCTTGAGCATCGACGGATCGGCGCCGGCACCGCCCCATTCCGCCGGTTCGGTCATCAGGAAGGCCGAGCGCGCCTTGCCGGCATGCAGCTTCTCGAGGAAGCGCTGCTTGAGGTCGGCGCTGCCGACATGGCCGATGAGGTACATGTTGCCCTCGTCGGGCGCGTTGGTGTTGCAGGCCAGGGGGCCGAGCGGCGAGAGGCCGGAGCGGATCAGGATCACCGCGGTCTCGCGCTGATTGCGGTGCGAACCGTCGGCGTTGATGTGCGGGGTCAGCACGCCGGCCGCGCGGGCCTTCCCGCGCATCTCGAAGACCATCTCGTCGAGCGGCGCGCCATGGTGGTCACGGCGCGGGTCCTGCTCGTAGGGGATCACCACCTGGCGAACGAAGGCTTCGACCTTGTCGGCCATTGCGAGAGCTTCAGCTGAGATAGTCATGGAGTGATCGGTCCTTGAAGGAATAGACGGGCCTGTTCGCCTGGCCGCGGCGCCGGAAGCCGAAGAAGCTGCGCCGGCGAATATCGACTCGGACCCGCCGGAGCAAGCGCCGGGGAAAAGCGCAGGCTTTCACCGGCGCTGTCAGTCGGGAAAGCCGGAAAATCCGGTCGCCGGAAAGGCCCCCTGGAGCGCCAAGACGAGGCCGGGGTAGGTTATCGCTGCATCAGCACTGCAACGGCGCTGCAAGGGCCGTTTCCGGGCAAATTCAGGATGGGGCCCTTTGCGCATCGTTCGCGCTGCCCGCGAGACTCGCAAAACATGGAGGAGAATTCGCTTCCGCCTCGTTGACTGAAGCTTTATGGCGTGATCATCTTGGCAAGTCGTTCAACCGCGTCAATCGGGGCAATCATGAATTCAGAAGTGGTGCGCATCGGCGAAATGGCGCAAGCCGGCGAACGGATGATCGAGCGGCTACGCCGCCAGGCGTTCCTGCCCGAATCGCGCAAGGGGCTCAACATCCGCTTCGGCATCGCCGAGGCGGCCGCCCTCCTCGGCTGCTCGACCAACCGGATCCGCATGGCGGAAGACGACGGGCGCCTTCCCCCGCCCCGCCCCACCGAGAACGGCCGCCGGCCCGGCTACTCGATCGAGGACCTGCTCAACATGCGCGCCGTGCTCGGCGCCTCCCCGGCCCGCGCCCCGCTCGATGCGCCCGCGATCATCGCGGTGCAGAACTTCAAGGGCGGCGTCGGCAAGTCCACGGTAACCACTCACCTCGCCCACTACTTCGCAGTCCAGGGCTACCGCGTGCTGGTGGTCGATTGCGACAGTCAGGCGACGACCACCACGCTGTTCGGATTCAACCCGCACTTCAACATCGCCCGCGAGCAGACGCTCTATCCCTACCTCTCGATCGACCCGACCCAGACCGATCTGCTCTACGCCGTGCAGAAGACGCCCTGGCCCAATGTCGACCTGATCCCCTCCAACCTCGAGCTGTTCGACGTCGAGTACGAACTCGCCGCCTCGGGCGCCGATGGCGGCTCGGTCCTCGCCTCGCGATTCCGCAAGCTCAAGCAGGGGCTCCAGGACCTCGCGCGCGATTATGACGTGGTCGTGCTCGATCCGCCGCCGGCGCTCGGCACGATCAGCCTCGCGGTGATGCAGGCCGCCAATGCGCTGATCGTTCCCCTCGCGGCGACCACGCCCGATTTCTGCTCGACCGTGCAGTTCCTCTCGATGATGGACCAGGTCACCGGCCAGCTCGCCGAAGCGGGGATCGAGGTGTCCTACGATTTCGTCCGCCTGCTCTGCTCGAAGTTCGACAGCAATGACCCCAGCCACGCGATGGTCCGCCAGATCATGGAACAGACATTCGGCCCCGCGCTGCTGCCGGTGCCGATCCTCGAAAGCGCCGAGATCAGCCACGCGGCGCTGAGGATGATGAGCGTCTACGAACTGGAGAAGCCGATCGGCACGCCCAAGACCCACAAGCGCTGCCGCGGCAACCTCGACGAGGCGATTGCGCAGATCGAGGCGCTGGTGCGGCGCGGCTGGGGCGTCGCCGCCCCGGCGAGCGAGCGGGAGGTGATCGGTGCCGTCTGATCTCCGCTTTCCTACACGCCCGTGTTCACGATATGTACCCCGATCTTTCGGGAACGGGAGCCCCTGCTGATGGCCAAGAAACAGCGCGACTACCTCGCCAGCCTGCTCGCCGATATGCCGGCCGAGACGGGTACGGCCCCCTCCCCTGCCCCGGCTGAAGATGGCGCGGCAGCTGACGAGGCGAACGCTTCGCCGCCCGGGCTTTCCCCGGCCCCGCCTGCTCCCGCTCCGGCTCGCGCCACGGCCCGTGCCGGGCTCTCGCTGCTCGGCCGCGAAAACGCGCTGGCCCGCGTAGCCAGCGGCGAAGTCCGCCAGGTCACCCAGCTCTTGCTCGACCCCGCCCGGGTCCGCGTCTGGCCGGGCAATGCCCGGCTCCAGGCCCAGCTTTCCGAAGAATCCTGCCGCGACCTGATCGATTCGATCGTCGCCGAGGGCGGGCAGAAAGTCCCTGCCGTGGTGCGCCACCTCGCCGGCGATCCCGATCACGACTACGAGCTGATCGCGGGCACCCGGCGCCACTTCGCGATCGCCTGGCTCCGCGCGCATTCCTGGCCGGAGATGAAGCTCCTCGCGCAGGTCGCCGACCTCGACGACGAGGCCGCCTTCCGCCTCGCCGACATCGAGAACCGCGCCCGCAAGGATATCTCGGACATCGAGCGTGCCCGCAACTATGCCGAGGCGCTCGAGCGGCATTATGGCGGCAAGGCCGTGCGCATGGCCGAACGGCTCAAGGTCTCGAAGGGCTGGCTGTCGAAGATGCTCAAGGCCGCCGCCCTGCCCGACGCGGTATTGGCCGCGTTCGCCAACTGGCACGAGCTTACCCTCAACCCGGCCTACAAGCTGGCGCTCGCGCTCGACGACAAGTCGCGCGCCGAGGCCATCCGGCGCGAAGCCAAGGCGATCGCCACCGAGAATGCGCGCGCGGCCGACCGCGGCGAGCCCCCCTCCCCCGGCACTGCCGTGCTCGCCCGCCTGCTGCGCGCGACGGCTCGCGTCGCCCCGGCGCAGCGCGATTACCGGATGGAACTGCCCGGGCCGCACGGCCGTCCGCTGATGGTGGTCAAGGGCGTGACCCGGCAGGGCATTTCGCTGCACCTGCCGCTCGGCAGCGGCGCTGGCGACGACCAGTTGGCCCAGGCGCTGCGCGACGTGCTCGAGACGCTGCGCCGCAACGGGATCACGGTGCAATAGTGCTCGCCGCCCTCGATCCGCCCCGCCTGCCCTTCCCGCTGCCCTTGCTGCTGCGGGTCGAAAAGTTTCCTCGAGGAAACTTTCCCGCAGGCCACCGGGGCGCGTAGGATGAGCGAGGGCCGCAAGCAGCCGGTCGGCGAGCAGTTCGACCTGTTCCTGCCCTACATCGCCGACCTTCACTTGCGCGATCAGCGCGAGATGATGGAGCGGCCGTTCTTCAGCCTGGCCAAGTCCAAGCGCGTCAAGCCGATCGACTACACCAGCCCTGATGGCAAGCTGTGGGTCCACGTCTCGGCCAATCCCGACTATGGCATGGCGACGATCTGGGACGCCGACATCCTGATCTACTGCGCGAGCGTGCTGGCCGACATGGCGCGGCGCGGGCGCAACGATATCCCGCGCAAGCTCCATCTCATGCCCTACGACCTGCTCCGGGCGATCCGCCGGCCGACGACGGGTCGCGCTTATGAGCTGCTCGGCCAGGCGCTGGATCGGCTGGTCTCGACCACGATCAAGACCAACATCCGCGCCGAGAACCGGCGCGAGGCAACCTTCTCGTGGCTCGACGGCTGGACCCAACTGGTGGACGAGCGCACCGAACGGTCACGCGGGATGACGATCGAGCTCTCGAACTGGTTCTACGAAGGCGTGCTGATGAAGGGCGGCGTCCTCTCGATCGACCGCGCCTATTTCGACATCACCGGCGGACGCGAGCGCTGGCTCTACAAGGTCGCGCGCAAGCACGCCGGGGGCGCGGGGGAAGGGGGCTTCGCGATCGCGATGCCGACGCTGTTCGAGAAGAGTGGGGCGGAAGGCGAATACCGCCGCTTCAAGTTCGAATTGCTGAAGCTCGCCGAACGCAACGCGCTGCCGGGCTACGAGCTGGCGGTCGAGGCGGGGAAGGGGGGCGAGCCGCTGCTACGGATGCGCCGCAAGGACGGCGCCGGCCCACCAGATCGCATCGCACCCGGCTCGCCGGCCGACGGGGCAGGGGAGGGCAGGGCACCTGCCGGGTCGAGCCCGATTGCAGAAGTTTCCTCGAGGAAACTTTTTGCCGCCGAACCTCAGCGTGCTGTGGCGCAACCGGTGGCACGACAGGCCGTGCGGCCGATACCTGCGGATGAAGAGCTGGTCGATGCCCGCAGCCTGGTCCGCGGCGCGGTCGCCGGGCTTTCGGATGCCGCCACCCGCGGGTTTCTCACCGACCAGACCATCGATCTCCTGCGGCGCGAGTGCCCGGGGTGGGATCTCTACGCGCTCCATGCCGAATTCGAGGCCTGGACCCGCGCTTCGCCCGACCGGACCCCGGCCAACTGGCAGAAAGCCTTCATCGGCTGGGTCCGCCGCCACCACGCCAGACACCGCCACGAACTGCGCGGCTGATCGGCCGCGGCGCCGTTACCGCGCCATCGGTGGCAATCTCCTCGAACATTTGTTGTCCCGTTCCCGATGTGTCGGGCCGTGCTCGCCGGCCTTGGCCGAGGCCAATCACCCGACCCGCCCTCGGCTGCGATTTGAATCAGTTGTGAGCGACGAGGGCCGGAACTGATTCAATTCCCCGCGCCGTCAGCCCGCCTGATCGGCATCATCGTCACTTCGGGAACGACAGCGACCGGTGCCTCGACCTTTCGGGAACGGTGCCTCGACACTTCGGGACCGGTCACCTCGACACTCCGGGAACGCAGGCACGGACTTTCGGGAACGGAGCAACCGGCGAAGGTCCCGGAAATCCAGGCTTATCCGCTGCCATCGGGACGCTTAACCTTCTAAATTACAGGCCTAACCCGTCTAACCGCCGGGAAGTTTCATGGAGATTGGAAAGGGGGAAGGGGGCACGGCGCCGGGTTCAGGCCGCAGCGATCCTTACCGGAATGGCGCTCATCCGCGGGATCCCGGTGATCCGATCGTAATCGACGTCGTTCGGGGTCAGCCGGCCGATGTTGGAGCCGACCTCGCGCACGTCGGCCGCCTTGTCGGGATCCACTCCGAAGGCATGGGTCATCGAGGCCACGCCGGGACGCAGGGTGTCGTCGGCCGCGACGATCCCGCCGATCGCTGAATGGGGCGAGGTGATCCGCACCTGGGCGTTCTCCGCTAGCCCCAGGGCCGCCATGTCGTCGGGGTGCATGAACAATGGGTTGTAGCGACGCCCGCGCGCCAGTTCCGGCATCTCGCGGTGGGCCGAGTTGTAGACGTGGATCAGGCGGCGACTGACGAGGCGGAAGGGGAAGGGCTCACCTTGCCGGTCCGGGGTGTATTCGGCGAATACTTCGGCCAGCTCCTCCATCATGGTCGGCGCGCCGAGCTGGAGGCGAGCGGTGCACTCCGGCGAGCGGGGGCCGACCACGACCTCCCGGTCGAACATCGCCCCACCCTTGTGCGCCTTGACCTCGGCGAACGGGACCACGCCGTCACGATAGATCAGTTCGAGCATCTCCTCGCTGGTGGGGCGGCGGCTCATGTCGAGCTTCAGTGGGGGAAAGTTGCGGTCGACCGGACCGAACCCTGCCCCGATCTCCAGCTCGAGCCCCATCTCGCGCGCCAGGAGCCAGAAGAACTCCCAGTCCTCGAGGACGTCGCTGCCCGCCGGCGGCTCGATCAGGGCCGGGGCATATTGCGCCCACGACCGGGTGATTCCCGCGCCGACCGAGTAGTACTTGCCGAGGAACTCGAGTGGGGCGGTGATCGCGGGCACCTCGAGGCCGTACCTGGTGGCGATCACATAGTCGGCGACTTGCGCGGTGGCGCTGTTGCGCAGGTCCAGTACGACAAGAAGATCGAGTGATTTCAATGCCTTGGCGGTCTTCTCCTGGTCTGGCCAGGCCACCATCGGATTGCCGGCGACGCTGAACAGCGCGCGCACCTGGCCTTCGCCCTCGAGCAGGATCTCGTCGGGCAGGGCGGCGGTGGGCAGGCCGCAGGCGGCATTGGTGAACCCGCGCACGCGCAGCTTCTCGCCGAAGCCCCAGCCCTTGTAGGGCGGGGTCGGCTCGGCACGCTGGGGCTTTTCGGGCACCATGACCGCCGGGTTGCCGATCCGCGCGCCGGCCTTGCTCCAGTAGCCGCAGATCGTCATCAGGCAGCGCAGCAGGTATTCGGCGATATTGCCGTGGGTGGCCATGTTGGTGCCGGTGCCCGCGGCCGCGCCGCCGGTCTGGCCCGACGCGAACAGCCGGGCGGCCGCGACCAGCTGCTCGGCCGGCACGTCCGCCCGCCCCGCCACGTATTCGGGCGTGAACGGCGCGACAGCCGCGCGCAGCGCTTCCAGCCCCTCGGCATTCTCGGCAAGGAACGCGGCGTCTTCGAGACCCTCGGACAGAATCACGTTGACCATGCCGGCGAGCACGGTGGGATCCTCGCCGGGGCGGGGCTGGAGGTGGATCGCGGCGTAGCGCGTGGTCTCGGTGCGCCGCGGGTCGATCACCACCAGCTTGAGCCCGCGCTTGCGCCCCTCGTGGAGAATGCGCGCGGGGTTGTTCGACGGGGCCGCCTTGCTGACCGGCGGGTTCATCCCGACCATCAGCCAGCAATCGGCCTGCTCGATCGTCACCGGATCGGCCGCCCACCCGCCATGGAGCGCATCGGCGATGGCCTTGCCGGGCTGGTCGATGGTGTTCGACGAGAACCGCATGGCCGAACCGATCGCACTCATGAAGGCGTTGCTCAGGGCAACCGTGTTGGCGGCCTGCAAGGTCCCCGTGGCGCCGTAGTTGGCGACGGCGCGCGGCCCGTGCGCGGCGATGATGGCGCGCAGCTTCTGCGCGATCTCTCGGATCGCCTGTTCGCTCGAAATCTCGACGTAGGAGCCGTCGGGCAGGCGCTTGCGGCAGTGCAGCAGGCGATCGGTGCGGTAGTGGACCTCGTGGAAATGGCGGCCCTTGATGCAGGTGTAGCCGGCATAGGCGGGATTGTTCTTGTCCGCCGAGATGCCGACCGCGCGGCCCTCCTCGAGGTGGACGTTGACCGGGCAGAACGCGAGGCATAACCGGCAGATGGTGGGTTCCACGCGGGTCGTGGTCTCGCTCATTATGCAATCTCCGCCATTGCGCAGCCCGGGCTGCAGACATGCCGCCCGCGCCGCGCAGAGTCCGGGCTACATCCCAAAGACCGCGGCCAAGAGCAAGTCTTGTCTATCATAAACATACTTATTATAAGCGCGACCCATGGACAATCTGGGCTTCTATTTCAGCGACATAGCGCGCCTGCTGCGCAAGCGTTTCGATGCCCTGGCACGCGGCGACGGGCTGACCGGGGCGCAGTGGCGGGTGTTGATGGCAATCGCCAACCATCCCGGAGAGAACCAGGGGCAGCTGGCCGAGCGGCTCGAGGTCGAGCCGATCACCGTGTGCCGGATGATCGACCGGATGGAGCAGGCCGGCCTGGTCGAGCGCCGCCCCGATCCCAACGACCGGCGCGCCCGCCGGCTCTATCCGGCACCCCATGCCGGAGAACTGATCGACCAGCTCGGCGGCCATGTCCGGCAGCTGCTCGACACCATCACCGGCACGCTGCCTCCCGACGATCGCGCCCGGCTGACGGGTCTCCTTTCCGAAATCCGGGCCAATTTGCTTGACGACAGCCTGTTCGGTGCGAAGGAGCCGCTGCATGGCTGAAGCCGATCCTCCGTTCGCGACCGGCGAGGTCCACCATCGGGAAACCGCGGAGTTCGGGCGGCAGGCGCGCCGGCAGCGCCTGCGGCGCACGGTGCTGCTGCTGGCGGTCCCGCTGCTGCTGCTCGCCGGCGGGCTTTACCTGTGGCTGACCAGCGGGAAGACGGTCAGCACCGACAATGCCTATGTCAAGCAGGACGTGGTCTCGATCAGCTCCGAGGTCGGCGGGCTCGTCACCAGCGTCGCGGTCCGGGAGAACCAGCTCGTCAAGGCCGGCGACGTGCTGTTCACGATCGATCCCACACCTTACAAGATCGCCCTGGAAAAGGCCGATGCCGACATTGCCAGCGCGCAAGTCAAGGTCAACCAGCTCAGGACGGATTATACCACCAGCTCGGTCAACATCGCCGGCAACCAGGCCGACGTGCGCCTCGCCGAGGCGGAGCTTGCCCGCCAGCAGGAACTCGCCGCGCAAGGCTTCACCACCAAGGCGCGGCTCCAGGCCGCCGAAACCGCGCTCGCCAACGCCCGTTGGCACGTCCAATCGGCGGTGGTCGATGCCGAGAAGGCGCGCGCGGCCATGGCCAACGGCGGCCAGTTGCCGGGGACCAATCCGCAGATCGCGCTGGCCCAGGCCGAGCGCGACAAGGCCGCGCTCGATCTCAAGCGCACCGTCGTGCGCGCGCCCTTCGCGGGGCGGGTGAGCCAGGCGGGGCGGTTGCAGATCGGGCAGATGATGATCGCCGGGCTGCCTGCGCTGAGCATCGTCGCGGCCGACCGCAGCTGGGTCGAGGCCAATTTCAAGGAGAGCCAGCTCCAGCACATGGCGCCCGGCCAGCGCGCGACGATCCGCTTCGACGCCTATCCCGATCTCGAGCTCAAGGGCCATGTCCAGAGTATCGGGGCAGGGACGGGCTCGACCTTCTCGGTCCTCCCGGCGCAGAACGCCTCGGGCAACTGGGTCAAGGTCACGCAGCGCGTTCCGGTGCGGATTGCCCTCGACGAGCCGTCGCCGCGTCCGCTGATCGTCGGCCTCAGCTCCGAGGTGACGGTGACGGTGCGCGACTCCGCGAAGCACTGAGGCGATGGCAGCCGCACCGGAAAACCGCGCCGCGGACCGCGCGG
>Ga0207703_10001333_pt1 | contig 22620 bp, 22 predicted proteins | sample KBSSwiS12_FD_184304 | JGI IMG/M metagenome (GOLD analysis project Ga0207703, IMG submission 184304) | Switchgrass rhizosphere microbial communities from Kellogg Biological Station, Michigan, USA - KBS Switchgrass S1-2 (SPAdes) (version 2) | ecosystem: Host-associated > Plants > Roots >...
CGAGCGACCGGGCGCGCCCGAGCGTCGCATCGAGCGTGCGTCCCGTGCTCCACGGAATCCCATCGAAGATCCCGCTCCGGTCCCCGCGCACGCCGACGAGGTAATAACCTCCATCCTCCGCTGGTCCCAGCACCACGTCGCATTCCTCGAGCGCGGCGATTGCCTCCGTGATGCGCGCCGGGTCGAGGGTGGGGCTGTCCGCGCCGATCGCGACCATGATCCCGGCGCCGTCCCCTCGGAGCGCGCTGAATGCCGCCGCGAGCCGCGCGCCGAGATCGCCGTCCCCCTGCGACGCGAGAGCTACGTTCGCGGCTCGGGTCGCGTCGAGGAGCGCGGGGTCGGCCTCGCCCTCCAGGAAGAGCGTGAACGGCGCGTCGACGGCGCGTGGAAAGCGGCGGAGCGTTTGCTCGAGACACGCCCGCGCCACCCGCGCGGCCGCTTGGGGCGTGAGCGGAGGCGTGAGGCGCGTCTTGGCCCGTCCGGGCACCGGCGCGCGGGCGAGGATCGCGACGGCGGAGGTCATCCGCCCGCGCGCCTTCGGAGCGTGGCCATCGAGGGGAAGGGGCCCGACGTGCGCCTTAGATGGAAGAGGACCTGCTGAAGGTAGCCACGTCCGGGCCCGAGGCGCACCGCCCATCGCGCCAGCTCCTCGTCGCGCGCCTTCGGGCGCGCCATGAGCTCGCGCGTCGCGCGGCGGATCCAGCGGTCGACGGGGTAGGCCTCGAGCCGGTCGAGGCCGAAGAGGAGCACGCAGTCGGCGATCTTTGGCCCCACGCCGGGCAGCGAGGTCAGTTCCTCGCGCGCGGCGTCGAGCGGCGCCGAGCGAAGCCGGTTCCAGATCCCGTCTGGATCCCGCGCCACGCGCTTCGCGGTGCCGAGGAGATAGGGGGCCCGAAATCCGACGCCCGCGCGTCGCAGGTCCGATTCGCGCGCGCGCGCGAGGGCGAGCGGCGTCGGGAACGCGCGCCGCGTGGAGCCGGGGATCTCCGCCCCGTGGCGCGCGGCGACCGCCTCGACGTTCGCGCTGATCTTTCCGATGTTGGCCGCGGCCGAGCAAATGAACGAGACGAGCATCTCCCACGGGTCCTGACGGAGGAGGCGAAGCCCGAGGAGCGGCGCGAAGCCGGGGATCGCGAGGAGCTCGCGGGCCTCGTCCACGTGCGCCTCCGGGTTCTCATCGAGTCGAAAGTAGTGCTCGAGCCGGGACGCATCGAAAGCGTCCGTGGTGTCGAGCATGAGGATGCCGTCCTCCATTCCCAGCACCCGCAGCTCGACATCCCCGACGACTCCGGCCCACACGCCGCCCACCTCGCGCCGCCAGCGGAAGGCCTGGCCACAGGTGAAGGTGGCTTCGAGATCGAGGGGACCGGAGACGGGCAATCGGTGGCGCACGGGACGAGGGTCGGGCGGGCGGCGGCGCGCCGTCAACGCCATTCGAAGGGGGTTTCCGTTGACGCATCACGATTTGGCGTGGGAAGATCGCTGGGCGCCTGATGTCGTTCACCCCACGAACGCGGAATCTCTACGCCGCATGACGCACCGCCGACCCCGGCACAATCGACGATGACTTCGCTCGAGCTCCGGCTCGCCCCTTGGTTGCGCTTCGCCTCTGCGATCGCGGTCGCCGTGGCGCTGATCGCCCTCCAGAGAGCGCGTGCGGATGAAGGGACCGCCGCGTCCGCGCAGGCCGCGCCGGCGGGGCCGGCCACGGGCCAGATCGGCATTCGCCTCGTGCGGCTCCTCTCCGAAGTGCCGGAAGCCGTCGCCAAGCGAACCGGGCCGCTCCACGATCTCCGGGTCGAGCTGGTGCCGGGAAACGTGCTCGTCTTCCGCAAGGGGTCCGAATTCGCCGCGCTCCTGCCCATCGAGAAGATCCAGGGCCGAGCCGACTCCCTTCGTTACTTCTACTACGTCGAGAAGAGTCCCATGTTCTGGTTCATCGGCGGCGAGCGCCTGAAGGGAATCCGAACCGTCGCGGACGGAAGCTCGTTCCAGTTCGACACATTTCGCCTGGTCTGGGGCAACGGCGGCGAGCAGGCCGGCTGGATCTACTTTCCCGATACCGTCGAGAATCAGGGCCTTCGCTTCTCCGTCGTGAGCGGACAGTCGGTGGACCGGGTCGATCCGAAGGAGACGAAGTACTGGGTGGAGCTGGGATCCGAGGGGAAGGCGGGTTTCTAGCGTGTGGGTTCGGATCCGCGACTTCCTGCTTCACAACCTCGGCCTCAAGCTCGCCTCGCTGCTCCTCGCCCTCCTCTTGTATGCGCACGTCGTGACGGACCAGCAGCGCGAATCCCGGCTCACCATCCCTCTGGCCCTGACCGGTCTTGCGGACACCCTGGCCCTGTCGGGGCCCATCCCGACCCGGGTGATCGTGGATGTGCGGGGCAAGTGGAAGGATCTGATCCGGCTCGGCCTGATCGGCCGGCAGCTCACGGTGGATCTGGCGGGGGTGTCGCCAGGGCGGTTCCAGAAGTCGATCTCGGCGGACGACGTGCGCGAGCGCGCGATCCCCGCGGAGCTGGCCAAGGCGGTCGACGTGACCGACGTCATCGAGCCCCGGACCGTGGACGTGGTGGTGGAGCCGATGCGGCGGCGCTCGGTGCCCGTCCTGCCACGGCTGACCGGGTCTCCCGCCGACGGCTACGGGGTGGTTGGAACCCCCGAGGTCGACCCGGACACGGCGAGCGTGGCCGGCCCTCAGTCTTTGGTGGAGAATCTCGACACCCTCCGCACGCTACCGGTTGACATCGCCGGAGAACGCGAGAGAATTCAGCGTCAAGTTCAGCTGGACACGGGCGTGAGCCCGATCGTGGTCCAGCCGCGGCGTGTCCTCGTGACGCTGCGCATCGCCCGGACGGCGCCGGATTCCCTGGCGCGCCCTTGATCCCCGATGGCGCAATTCCCGGAGAAGGAGATCGCGACGAGATGAAGAGAACCACCGACCCGACACTGCCCGGCGGCGGAAGTCCGGCACCGGCCTACCCGGAAGGCGAGCGGCGGAGAGCCCCCGAAGGACTCACCCTGGTCCCCACCAAGATCTTCTTCACCAAGGGGGTGGGAAGCCACAGGGACGAGCTCCGCTCCTTCGAGCTGGCGCTCAAGGACGCGGGCATCGAGCGCCTCAACCTGGTCCACGTGTCGAGCATCTTCCCGCCGCTGTGCAAGATCATCTCGCGCGAGGAGGGGAGCAAGCTCATCGCCCCCGGCTCCATCGCGTTCTGCGTGATGGCCCGCCAGGGCTCGAACGAGATGCGCCGGCTCATCGCGTCCTCCATCGGCTGCGCGCTGCCGGCCGACAAGAACACCTACGGCTACCTGAGCGAGCACCACGCGTACGGCCAGACCGACGAAGCGGCCGGAGACTTCGCGGAGGACATGGCCGCGTCCATGCTCGCCTCCACGCTCGGCGTGGAATTCGACGAGAACGCGAACTGGGACGAGAAGGAGCAGGTGTTCAAGATCTCCGGCGAGATCGTCCGTACGTTCAACGTCACGCAGTCGGCCGTCATCGCCAACAAGGGATGGACGACGGTCGTCGCTGCAGGCGTGTTCATCTTCTGACCCCAAAACCCATCACCCATCCATGAGGAACCCCATGGCCTGGAATCGCACCGCCTGGATCCTGGTCGTCTCGCTCGCCCTCACGGGGTGCGCGGGCGGCAAGAAGTCCAGCGACACCGCTCCCGACACCACAGCATCCACCGCGCCGCCGGCGGCATCCTCAACGGCCGCGCCTCCCGGAGGCACCATGCCCGACGCTTCGACCGGGGCGGCCCCCGGAACCATGCCGGTCGCGCCGAATCCCGTTCCGGCGCACATCACGGTCCAGCACATCCTCATCGGATTCGCGGGCTCGGTGCCCGGCAAGGGCATCACGAGGTCGCAGGACGAGGCGAAGAAGCTCGCCTACGAGATCCTGGCGCGCGCGCGGCAGGGTGAGGATTTCGACGCCCTCGTCCAGAAGTACACGGACGATTCGCCCCCGGGGATCTACAGCATGTCGAACACGGGCGTGACGAAGGGGCAGGACGAGTTCCAGCGCGAGCAGATGGTGCCCGCGTTCGGGAACGTCGGCTTCGCGATCAGCGTCGGAAACATCGGCATCGCGGACTACGATCCGTCGACCAGCCCGTACGGCTGGCACGTCATCAAGCGGCTGAAGTAGCCGTTGACCCTCCTGGCCCGCCCGGCGCTCCGCCGGGCAGGCCGAGGGCTTCGAAGCAAAGAGCGGCGACGTCGGTCAGCCGCTGCGGCGCCTGCCCGGGCGCCCACGTTCCCCAGAGCGCGAAGTGGGCGGGATTCAGCGTGTGCGTTCGCACCGTCCCGTCTTCCACGTTCCCATGATCGCTCACCACGATCACCGCGAGCCGGTCGAGATCCGCGCGCGCGAGCACCGTCTCGAGCGCGCGATCCAGGTCGGAGAGGCAGCGCTTCGCGCGCTCCGCGTCCTGGTCATGTCCCGCGCGATCGGTCTCGAAGTACTCGAAGAGTGAGAAGTCCTGCGCCATCGCCTGCTCCGCGATGATGGCCCCCGCCTCTTCCGGCGTCCGGAGGGGCACGTCGTAGCCCCGCTCCCGCATGCGCCAGTGAGTGAGGTCGTGCACCACCGCCCGTCCGGCGAGGAGATCGTCCAGGGTGCGGAACGGCGACCCGGACGCGATGGTCGCGAGCGACGTCGCGGAGAGCCGGCGCTTGGCCGGCTCGGTCTGAAAGAACGTCGTCCCGTAGGCGTTCAAGAATCCCGCCGACCGGCCCGCCTCGCGAATTCGCTTCAAGATCGAGTGCTCCGCGAGAACCGCCCGGAGCGTCGGGCCGGGGAATCCGGAGACGTGCCGTCCCATCACCGCCGGCGCGTTCACCCCCGTCAGGATCGAGGTCTGCCCCGTGGCGCTCTGGGGGAGCCCGGGGACGCCGAGCGACGCATCCACGCCGTGCGCGAGCAACGGGCTCAGGCCGGAGCGGGATGACGGCCGGCGCGCCTGCGTCAGCGACAGCGTGGGGAAGTCGCCACTCGCGATGGGGTTGACGTCCGGGTCGTCCGAGCCGACGCCGAGGCCGTCGATGAAGAAGAGGAGGACCCGTCTCACAGGGGAAGAACGCCGGAAACGAAAACGGGAGCCGCACATCTAGCGCTCGGTCGGTGCAGGGCCGAAGTCGAGGGTTCAAGGACCTGCGCTAGGGGGCTCCCGAATTCGAAGTCTGGGTCCGACTTACGCAACGCACGTGCCATGGATCCGCGCCGCCCCGATTTCCATGCCCCTGCAACGCCCTGCGGCACAAGACATTGACGGATGGCTCGTCCCGCGCATCCGGACATCTACGCTCTTGCCGTTCCGATTGCCCGCAGCCCCGTCGCACGCGTTGCATGCGGCCCTTTGCACCCGGAAACCGTAGCGGGAAAAAGCCTTGACACGCTTCGCGACGGGTCTATAGTCCGCTTTCGCGTGCCGCGGTTCGCTTAATCGTAATACCCGCTCCACTTTATAGCGACCCGCGGTGCGGAGAGTGCGCCCGGAGCTGGGCACCGTGCCCCGCGCACCGGAAGCGCGGGCGAAGTGGGCTCGCCAGGAGGGTCTGATGACCAAGGCTGATATCGTCGACGAAATTGCCGAGCGGACCGGCCTGACCAAGAAGGACGTGGCGGATACCGTCGACCAGTTTCTCGATGCGGTGTCGCGCGCTCTCGCCTCGGGCAAGCACATCGAGATCCGAGGCTTCGGCACCTTCAAGGTGAAGGATCGGAAGTCGCGCCTGGCGCGCAATCCGCGCACGGGCGAATCGGTTCCGGTTCCGCCGCGACGCGTGCCCGTGTTCAAGGTGTCCAAGGAGCTGAAGGACATCGTCGCCCAGATCTAACGATCCGGCCCGCGAGGGCCTGCCGATTGAAATCGAAACGGGACGCCCCCGATCGGGACGTCCCGTTTTCTCGTCTCGCCTTGAAGCGCGCTCAGTTGCGCCGGTCTCGAAGGATCAGGAGCCGGACGAGCTGCAGCATGGCCGCGGCCGCGGCGGCCACGTACGTGAGCGCGGCGGCATCGAGCACCTTCTTGGCTCCGGCCTGCTCGTCCGGGGAGACGAGGCCGAGCTGATTCAGCTGTACGAGCGCGCGGCGGCTCGCGTCGAATTCCACCGGGAGCGTGATGAGCTGGAACGCCACCCCGAAGCTGAAGAGGAGGATGCCGATGTCGATCAGGCTCACGCCCGCGATCCGGACGCCCGGCACGAAGAAGAGCCCGATCAGGAGAATGGGCCAGGCCAGCATCGTTCCGATGTTGGCGAGCGGGAAGATCGCGGTTCGCATCTGGAGCGGCGCGTAGCCCTTGGCGTGCTGGATGGCGTGCCCCACCTCGTGCGCGGCCACGCTGATCGCGGCCACCGAGGGCTCCGAGAAGTTGTGCGGAGACAGGCGGACGACTTTCTTGATCGGATCGTAATGGTCCGAAAGAAAGCCCTCCCCCTCGACCACCTCGACGTCCGTGATCCCGTTCTGGCTCAAGATGGTGCGCGCGATGTCGCGTCCCGTCCGCCGGCTGGAGGCCAGGACCTCGCTGTACTTTTGGTACGTCGACTTGACCTTCGTCTGAGCGTAGAAGGCCAGGATCATCGCGGGGATCAGAAGCAGCATCGTCGGATCCCAGAACGGCATGAACATCGCGGGGTTACCTCCGTTCGAGTTGGGGGGCGTGAGTCCGCTCCCCTATACTGCCGTGCTTCGGGAGCGGTTCCACCCCTTCTGGACACTGAGACTATCATCGGCCCAGAGCCGATTCAACGAATCGGGGCTTGATTGCCAATGGCTTACGTCGATTTGAGAAGCGACACGGTGACCCGGCCGACGGCCGCGATGCGCCGCGCCATGGCCGACGCCGAGGTGGGGGACGACCATTTCGGCGAGGACCCGACGGTGCGCCTCCTCCAAGAGGAGACCGCGGCGATCCTCGGCAAGGAGTCGGCGCTCTTCGTGCCGAGCGGCTCCATGGGGAACCAGATCGCGATCGGCGTGCAGACGCGCCGCGGGGACCGGGTGCTGCTGCACGAGCGGAGCCACGTCGCGTATTCCGAGGAAGCCGCGCTGACGTCCTTCCTCGGCCTCGAGCTGCTGCCGGTCGTCGGCGACGCGGGGCGGCTCGAGCCGGAATCGATCGCGGCCGCCCTCGACTCGTCCGCACGCGAAGGGAACGGGCGCGTCGGTCTCGTGGAGCTCGAGAACAGCCACAACTGGGCGGGCGGCGCGGTCTACGACGTGGAGCGGTTCCGCCGCGCGGCCCAGCCCGCGCGCGAGCGCGGCCTCCCCGTGCATCTCGACGGCGCGCGCCTCTGGAATGCTTCGGCCGCGACCGGTTCGCCCGTCGCCGAGTTCGCCCGCGTGGCGGACACGGTGATGGTCTGCTACTCGAAGGGCCTCGGGGCGCCCGTGGGGTCGGCGATCGCGGGACCCACCGGGTTGATCGGCGAAGCGCGCAAGCTCAGGAAGCACTTCGGCGGTGGCATGCGCCAGGCGGGCATCCTCGCCGCGGGGGCGCTCCACGGGATGCGGCACCATCGCGATCGCCTCGTCGATGACCACGCGCGCGCGCGCCGGCTCGCGGAAGCGCTCGCACAGGTGCCGGGGCTCACCATCGATCCCAAGACCGTCACCACCAACATCGTGATCGTCGAGGTCACGCCACACGAGCGCGTCGAGGAGCTCGCCGCGCGCACGGCGAAGACGGGGGTGCGCCTCCTCGTCTTCGGCGGCCCCGGGCGATTCCGCGCCGCGACCCACCTCGACGTGGACGACGCCGCCATCGACTGCGCGATCGACGTGATCGGCCAGGCGGCCCGCGAGCTGGGACTCGGTCGCGCGTGAGCGGCGAGCCCGAGGCCGGCACGCTCTATCTCGTGGCGACTCCCATCGGCAACGTCGAGGACCTCTCGCCGCGCGCGCGACACATCCTCGCCGAGGCCGGAGTCGTCGCCGCCGAGGACACCCGGCACACGCGGGGCCTTCTCCAGCGCTTCGGCATCGACCGAGCGCTCGTTTCCTACCACGACCACAACAAGGAGGCGCGGACGCCGGAGCTGATCGACCGGCTCCGCGAGGGACTGTCCGTCGCCGTGGTTTCCGATGCAGGCTCGCCCGGAATCTCCGATCCCGCGTTCACGCTCGTGCGCGCCGCGGTGCGCGAGGACCTTCGCGTCGTGCCGATCCCCGGTCCGTCGAGCGTCCTCTGCGCGCTCGAGGTGTCCGGTCTCCCGACCGATCGCTTTGCGTTCGAGGGATTCCTGCCGCGAAAGCCCGGCCGGCGCCGCTCGCGCATCCGGGAGTTGCGCGAGGACCCCCGCACCCTCATCTTCTTCGAGTCGCCGCACCGGCTCGCGGCCGCGCTCCGCGATCTCATGACGGAGCTGGGCGACCGGCCGGCGTCGATCTCGCGCGAGCTGACGAAGAAGTTCGAGGAGACGCGGCGCGGTCCGCTCTCGTCGCTCCTCGAGTGGGCCTCGGGCAAGACGCCGCGCGGCGAGTTCGTGCTCGTGGTGGGCGGCGCGCCCAAGGACAGCGACGATCGCGAGGAGGCCGAAGAGCCTCCGGCCAGGGACGAGTGGGAGGAGAGGGAATGACCGAGGGCTGGAAGGAGCGCGGACGTTCCTGGTTCCGCCCGATCGGAACCGCCCTCGCGAAACGGGGCGTCAAGCCCGACCATCTGACGATCGCTGGGCTCGGTCTCGCGCTCCTCGCCGCGCTCCTGCTCGCGCGCGGCGATTTCCTGAGCGCCGCCATCGTGCTCGGACTCTCCGGACTCTGCGACATGCTGGACGGCGACGTGGCCCGCGCGACCGGGACGGCCTCGACCTTCGGCGCCTTTCTCGACTCCACGCTCGACCGGATCGGTGAGGGCGCTCTCTTCGCCGGACTGGCGCACTACTTCTACACGACGTCCACGGGCGGGTCGGTCTGGTTCCGGGGCAATCTCGAGGGCAGCGCACGGTGGGGCGATCCCAACGGGCAGACCCTGGCCGTCCTGTCCCTGGCGACGCTGATTCTCGGCTTCCTGGTCTCCTACACCCGCGCTCGCGCGGAGGGGCTGGGGCTCGAGTGCAAGGTGGGCATCATGGAGCGCCCCGAGCGGCTCTTAACCCTTGCGGCGGGGGCACTTCTGGGCCCACGGTTCCTCCCGGGGGTGCTCGGAATCCTCTTCCTTTTGACCCTCGTCACCGTCCTCCAGCGCGTGTATCATGTCCGGCGTCTGACTCGCACCCCAGCAGCCTGAGATAGCGCTTGGGCGAACCGGCCCGGTCGCCCGCCCCCCAGCAGTCCGCAGACACTCACCCCGGGCCGAACACGGAGGTAGACAAACCAGATGGGCAAGATTCGCGTGGGCATCATCGGCGTGGGCAACTGCGCCTCGTCTCTCGTGCAGGGCGTTCACTACTACCGGAACGCGAAGGACACGGACTTCGTGCCGGGGCTCATGCACGTGAATCTGGGCGGCTACCACGTCCGGGACATCGAGTTCTCGGCCGCGATCGACATCGACAAGAACAAGGTGGGCCGCGACCTCGCGGACGCCATCTTCACCTGGCCCAACAACACCTACAAGTTCACCGACGTGCCGCGGCAGGGCGTTCCCGTCGCCCGCGGCATGACGCATGACGGGCTGGGCCAGTACCTCTCGAAGATCATCCAGAAGGCGCCGGGCTCGACCGCGGACATCGTGCGTCTCCTCAAGGAGACGAAGACCGACGTCGTCATCAACTACCTCCCGGTGGGGAGCGAAGAGGCGACGAAGTGGTACGTCGAGCAGATCCTCGACGCCGGCTGCGCGTTCGTGAACGCGATCCCGGTCTTCATCGCTCGTGAGAAGTACTGGCAGCGCCGCTTCGAGCAGCGGAAGCTGCCGGTCATCGGCGACGACATCAAGTCGCAGGTCGGCGCCACGATCGTCCACCGCGTCATGACGCGGCTCTTCCGCGAGCGCGGCGTGCGCCTCGAGCGGACGAGCCAGCTCAACGTGGGCGGAAACACGGACTTCCTCAACATGCTCGAGCGCTCGCGCCTCGAGTCGAAGAAGATCTCGAAGACGAACGCCGTCACCTCGATGCTCGACTACGAGATCGGCGAGAAGAACGTCCACATCGGACCGAGCGACTACGTCGAGTGGCTGGACGACCGGAAGTGGGCCTACATCCGGATGGAGGGGCGCACGTTCGGGGACGTTCCGCTCAACGTGGAGATGAAGCTCGAGGTATGGGACTCGCCCAACTCGGCCGGCGTCATCATCGACGCCGTGCGCTGCGCGAAGCTGGGGCTCGACAACGGCCTTTCCGGAGCCCTCGTCGGGCCGTCCTCGTATTTCAAGAAGTCCCCGCCGATCCAGTACCCGGACGACGTGGCCCGGCAGATGACGGAGGACTTCATTGCGAAGTACGGCCACAAGAAGTCTCGGACCGAGTCCAAGGCGGCCGCCCCCAAGCGGGCCAAGGCTCCCCGGAGCGGCCTCAAGCGGGCCGCGAAGCGGAGCGCCTGACGAAGTCAGGGTCCGGCCAGGCCCACGGCGTCTTCCTGACGCTGGAGGGAATCGAAGGATCGGGAAAGTCCACGCAGGCCGCGGCGCTCGCCGCGGCCTTGCGTGCGACCGGCTACGCCGTTCTCGTCACCCGCGAGCCCGGGGGCGTCCCCCTGGGCGAGCGAATCCGCGATTTGGTGCTTTCCCCCGACGGCGGGCCTATCCACCCAATCGCTGAACTGCTACTCTTCATTGCGGCTCGGGCGCAGCATGTGTCCGAGCGGATCCGGCCCGCGCTCGATGCGGGCCAGGTCGTTGTGTGCGATCGCTTTACGGACGCGACGCTCGCGTATCAGGGGGGCGGGCGCGCCGTTCCGCGGGATCTCCTGGAACGCCTCAACGAGGCGGCCACCGGGGGGCTCCGCCCGGACCGGACCTACCTCCTCGATGTCGACGTCGCGACCGGGGTCGCCCGCGCGGGTGGACGCGCCGGTCAGAAGCGCGACCGTATCGAGAGCGAGGACACCGAGTTCTTCGAGTCGGTGCGCCGCCGCTACCTCGAGCTGGCCGCGGAGGATCCGGAGCGGATCGTGCTCTTGCGGGGTACTGACTCCCGAGAGGATTTGGCGCGTCAAATGCTAGTAGACGCGCTCACGCTGCTCCGCAGCCGGGACATTCAGCCATCGAGGACTTCCACATGAACGCTAGGCAAGGATTCGCGGTGATCGTCCTGGTCACGGCCCTCATCGCCGGGACCTGGGCCGTTGGGAGGGTCCAGGAGACCTCCGACAACACGTACGCGAACATCGAACGCTTCATCCAGGTCCTGAGCAAGGTTCGCGACCACTACGTAGAGCCGGTCACCACGGACAAGCTGATGGATTCGGCCATTCGCGGCATGCTTCGGACCCTCGATCCCTACTCGCAGTACCTGGACAAGGACGAGGCCGAGCGGCTCGAAACGACCACCCACGGCTCCTTCGGCGGCATCGGGATCTCGATCGGCATCCGCGACAGCTGGGTGACGGTCATTTCACCCATCGAGGGCACGCCCGCGTGGCGGGCCGGCATCCAGGGGGGCGATCGGATCATCAAGATCGACGGCGCCTCCACGGAGGGCCTCTCCCTCGACGACGCGATGAAGAAAATGCGCGGCGACAAGGGCACCAAGGTCGAGCTCTCCATTTTCCGCGAGGGCCGCGACAAGCCGATGGACTTCTCCATCACGCGCGACATCATCCAGATCAAGAGCGTCCCCTACGCGGGCGTGCTCTCGAACGGCGTGGGCTACATCCGCCTCTCCAACTTCTCCGAGCGGAGCCGTGACGAGATCGACGACGCGCTCGCCAAGATCGAGAAGCAGAATCCCCGCGGCCTGATCCTCGACCTCCGGTACAACCCGGGCGGCCTCCTCTCGCAGGCGGTCGAGGTGTCCGAGGAGTTCGCGCCGCGCGGCAAGAAGATCGTGTTCACCCGCGGCCGGGACGCGACGCAGAACCGCGACTTCTACTCGTCGTCGACGGAGCCGCACCAGAAGTATCCGCTCATCGTGCTCGTGAACCAGTGGACCGCGAGCGCGTCGGAGATCGTGTCGGGCGCCGTGCAGGATCTCGACCTTGGCGTCGTGGTGGGACGGAGCACGTTCGGCAAGGGGCTCGTCCAGACCGTGATTCCGCTCACGCGCAGCGTGCGCGGCCCGAAGCTCAAGCTGACGACGGCGAAGTACTACACGCCGAGCGGCCGCTGCATCCAGAAAGAGGAGCAGCTCAAGGACGGAGCGCTGGCTGACACCGACGACGATGACAGCGACCAGAGCGCGGCTCTCCCCGATTCGCTCCGGGTGAAGAAGCCGCTCCCCGAGTACAAGACCGAGATGGGGCGCACCGTCTACGGCGGCGGCGGCATCGTGCCGGACATCGAGCTGGACGAGGTGAAGTACCCGCACCTGATCGAGGACCTCGAGTCCAAGCAGACCTTCTTCAAGTACGCGGTCAAGTACGCCACCAAGCACAAGGAGCCGCCCGCCAACTACGCGGTCACGCCGGCCATGCGCGACGAGTTCATGACCATGGTCAAGGCGGACAAGATCGAGGTCGCGGCCGACTCGCTGGCGATGGCGCAGAAGTTCATCGACACGGGGATCCGGCGCGAGCTCGCGCGGCGTTACGCCGGCGACGAGGAAGCGTACAAGGTCGCGCTCGAGGACGATCAGCAGGTCCGCGAGGCGGCCACGCTCATCGACAAGGCGGCGACGTTGCCGAAGCTGCTCGCTCTCGCGAACGAGATGAGCAAGTCGCGCGCGGCGGTGAATCCGAACCGGGAACCGAGCGTCCACTAGCGGATGCAGGCTGGTGACGTCCGACTGAGAGGGAGAGTTCTCCTGTCGCCGCTCTGCGGCGTCACGGACTCTCCCTTTCGCATGCTCGCGAAGCGTCATGGCGCCGCCATGGTCTTCTGCGAGATGACCTCCTCCGACGGGCTCGTCCGGAAGAATCCCAAGACCTTCGAGCTGCTCGAGTACCGCCCCGAGGAGCGCCCCATCGGCGCGCAGCTCTGCGGCGCCGATCCGGTCGTCATGGCGGATGCCGCGCGGATGTGCGCCGACCTCGGCTTCGACACGCTCGACCTCAACTACGGCTGCCCCGTCCGCAAGGTCATCGCGCGGGAGGCGGGTGCGGCCATGCTCACCGACATGGACCGGCTCGAGCGGGTCACGACCGCGGTCGTGAACGCGGTGCCGCACCTGCCCGTCACCGCCAAGATCCGGATCGGCTGGGACCAGAACTCGACCAACGCGCCCGAGGTGGCGAAGGTGCTCGAGCGCTCCGGCGTCCGATGGATCGCCGTGCACGCGCGCACCCGCTCCGAGAAGTTCACGGGGAAGGCGCACTGGGAAATGATTGGGCAGGTGAAGGCGGCCACGTCGCTCCCCGTGATCGGGAACGGCGATGTGAAGACCCCCGAGGACGCGCTCCGCATGGTGCAGGAGACCGGCTGCGACGGCGTGATGGTGGGGCGCGGCTCGTTCGGCAATCCGTGGCTCTTCGGCCGCGCGCAGCGTCTGCTGGAAGGACTCGATCCGGGTCCCGAGCCCACGCCGCGCGAGCGCATCACCACGGCCATCGCCCATCTCCACGATCTCTCGCGGAAGAAGGGGGACTACGCCGCGGTGCTCATGCGCAAGCACGTGGCGTGGTACGTGCGCGGTCTCTACGACAATTCCACGCTCTGCCGAAAGATCAACCACGCGATGAATCCCGCCGAGACGGAGGCGCTCCTCCTCGAGTACCTGGACATTCTGGAGAGCCATCCCGAGCCCGTCCTTGCTGCGACGAACGGGAACGGCCATTCGAGCGAGGCCGAGACGGACGGGAATGGATCCGGCGACTCTCCGTAAGCTCCTCGAGAACGTCCGCAAGGGGACGCTGAGCCCCGCGCGCGCACTCGACGAGCTGGCCCGGCTTCCCTTCGAGACCGCCGGCCCCGCGCTCGTCGATCATCACCGCGCCCTCCGGCAGCACCTTCCCGAAGTCATCCTCGGCCAGGGCAAGACCGTGACGCAGTGCGTGACCATTGCGCGCGCCGTGGTGAAGAAGAGCGGGCGGTGTCTCGCCACGCGCGTGAATCGTGAGCAAGCCGAGGCGCTCCTGGATGAGTTCGCTGCGGACGCGGCGTGGAACGAGGCGGCGCGAGTGGTGGCGATCGAGACCAGGCGGCCGCGGCCCCGGCGCAAGGCGGGTGGAACGCGTGCCAAGGCGGGCGAGCCCGTGCTCGTGATCAGCGCCGGCACGTCCGACGTCCCCGTGGCCGAGGAGGCCGTGGCCACGCTCGAGTTCATGGGCGTGCCCGTGACGCGGGTGTACGATGCTGGGGTCGCGGGGATCCATCGGCTCGTGGCCCACGTGAAGGCGCTCCGCAGCGCGGCCGCCATCGTCGTGGTCGCGGGGATGGAGGGGGCGCTCGCGAGCGTGGTGGCGGGGCTCACGGACCGCCCGGTGATCGCGGTCCCGACGAGCGTCGGCTACGGCGCCTCGTACGGCGGTTTGGCCGCGCTCCTCGCGATGCTCAATTCCTGCGTGGCCGGGGTGACCGTCGTGAACATCGACAACGGATTCGGCGCCGGCTACGCCGCCGGCGTGATCGCAAGGCAGTCGCGCCATGGGAGGCGTCCGCGTTGACCATCGTCTACTTTGACTGCGTCGCCGGCGCGTCCGGCGACATGATCCTGGGGTCGCTCGTCGCGGCCGGCGCGCCGCTCGCGGAGATCGATCGCAATCTGCGCGCGCTGCCGCTCGAGGGCTTCACGCTCGGGGAGAAGCGCGTCGAGCGCCATGGCTTTGAAGCCTTCCAGCTCCAGGTCACAACGCAAGAGACCAAGTCCCACCGCCACTTCTCCGAGATCAAGCGCCTGCTCGAAAACGCGCGGCTCCCTGCGCGCGTGCTCGAGCGCGCGCTCGGCACGTTCGAGATCCTCGGCAAGGCCGAGGCCGCCGCGCACCAGGTCCCGATCGACAAGGTGCACTTCCACGAGGTGGGCGCGATCGACGCGATCGTGGACATCGTGGGGACCGCATGGGCGCTCGAGCTCCTCGGCGTGGACCGCTGCCACGCAAGCGTGATCCCGCAGGGGCGCGGCTTCGTGCGCGCGGCGCACGGCGTGCTCCCCATTCCGGCGCCTGCGACGCTCCGCATTCTCGAGGGCGTTCCCGTGCGCCAGACCGAGATCGAGGCCGAGCTGACGACGCCGACCGGCGCCGCGCTCCTGAAAGCGCTGTGCGCGTCGATCGGCGATCCCGTGGGGATTCGTCCGTCGCGCGTGGGCGTGGCGACGGGAACCATGGACCTGAAGGAGCGCCCGAACGTGCTCCGAGCGCTCGTCGGCGAGCCGCTGACCGGCGACGGCGCGGGCTCCGTCGAGGTGCTCGAGACCACCATCGACGACATGAATCCGCAGCTCTACGGTCATCTCACCGAAGCGCTCTTCGAATCGGGGGCGGCCGAGGTGTTCCTCACGCCGGTGCAGATGAAGAAGGGACGCCCCGGAGTCCTCGTGACCGCGCTCGCGGATCCGCGCCGCTCCGAAGCCGTCGCCGCGCGTCTGTTCGCCGAGTCGTCCACGATCGGCATTCGCGTGCGGCGTGAGGGGCGCATCGAGCTCCGGCGTTCGATCTCCGAGGTCACGACGCCGCTGGGCCAGGTGCACGTGAAGACGGTGGTGCTCCCCTCCGGCGAGGAACGCCGCGTTCCCGAGTACGAAGACCTCCGCCGCATCGCGCGCGCCACGGGCCGTCCTCTGATCGAGGTCATGGAGGAGATCCGCGGCCATCTGATCGAGGGCGCCCGCTCGACCTCATGATCCGGCTCGAGGGCGCCTCCGCGTCCGTGCCGGGTCCGTCCCGCACTCCGCGCATCCTCCTGGACGCGATCGACCTCGACCTCCGCTCCGGCGAGAGCCATCTCGTCCTGGGCGCGAACGGATCGGGCAAGTCCACCCTCGTCCGCATGCTCGCCGGTCTCCGCGCACCGGCGTCGGGACGCGTTCTCCTCGACGGGGCTCCGTTCACCCCGGGCCGCGCGTGGCCGTCGGTCGCCGTTCTCTTCGAAGAGCCCGATCCCCAGTTCCTCGCCGACACGGTGGAGGGAGAGATCGCCTTCGGGCTCGAATCGCTCGCGCTTGCGCCGGATGAGATTCGATCGCGAACGGCCGCGGCGATGGAGCGATTCCACGTGGCCTTACTCGCACGGCGCGAGCCGTACTCGCTGAGCGGCGGCGAAAAGGCGCGCGTGCTGCTCGCCGCCATGATGGCGGCCGAGCCCCGCGCCATCCTCCTCGACCAGGCGCTGGCGCATCTCGATCCCATGACGCGACGCACCCTCGAGCGCGAGCTCGTGGAGCGAGCCCAGGCGGGAGGACGCCTTCTCGTCCGCACGCATCAGGATTGGGATCCGCCGTTTCCCGGCGAGGTCCTTCATGTGATCGATGGGACCTCGGTGCGACAGGTCGATCGCGGGAGGGCGGAGCCCTCGGAGGCGGACGTTCCCTATCCGCTTTCGCTCCGCGTGTCGGCGTTCCTTCGGCAGCATGGGCGGTGGACCGGTCCGTTGGCCATGACGGTCGACGACCTGCGGGCGGGACTCCATGGGGACCACGCAGCCCCGGCGCTGAACGCTCCCGCGTCCAGAACACCCGGCGAACCGATGATCGCCCTCGCGGGAGCGTCGTGGTCCCCGCCGGGCGAGCGCCGGACGCTCGCCCCCCTCGACCTCGAGGTCCGCGCGGGCGAGGCGGTCGCGCTCATCGGACGGAGCGGCTCGGGGAAGAGCACCGTGTTGAAGCTCGCCGCCGGGCTCCTGGCGCCATCGGCCGGCGCCGTGCGCGCGACGCGCGGCTTAGGACTCGCGCTCGAATATCCGGAGCGCCAGCTCTTCGGACGCACGGTCGAGGAGGACGTGGCCGCGCTCCTCTGGGTCGCCGGTGTTTCGGAGCGCGAGCGCCACGATCGGGCCCGCGCCGCGCTCGCGACCGTGGGTCTCGACCCGGATCGCTTCGGATCTCGCGTGCCCGCCACGTTGAGCGAGGGGGAGAAGCGCCGCGCCGCGATCGCGGCGCTCCTCGCGGACCGTCCGGCCGCGCTCCTCCTCGACGAGCCGACCGCCGGACTCGACCCCGGCGGCCGCGCCGCGCTCGCCCGCGCGATCGCGACGGTGAAGGGCGAAGGACATGCCGTGCTCTTCGCGAGCCACGATCTCGATTTCGTGTCGGGCGTGGCGGACCGCGTGGCCGTGCTCGCGCGCGGCGACGAAGGATCCACGGTGCTCGCGATCGAAGCTCCGGCCGCGATCTGGCGCGACGCGCCCCTCCTCGAGCGCGCGGGACTGCCGGCGCCTGAGTTCGTCGCGATCGCGGACGCCCTTCGCGCGGCAGGGCTCGTGGCGGATTTCGGTGTCCACGATGGGGCGTCGCTCCTCGGAGCGCTCGCACACGGCGTGCGCGGTGCCGCACCGGTGAGCGCGTGATACGCAGCGCGGCGTCGCGCGCGCGCCGGCGGGCCCGGATGCGCACGTCGGGCCGCGCCGGCGCCTCGCCGTCCGGCGTGCTGGGCCTGCTCGCGATCGCCGTCTTCGCGCTCCTCCTCCGGCTCGTGTTCGTGGCCGGCGCCTCCCACCATCCGGTCGAAACCCACCTCGAGTTGGATCCCGCGGTCCACGATGCCACCGCGTGGGCGATCGCGAGCGGGCAGGATCCCGAGCCGGGGCCTTACTTCCACGCACCCCTCTACACGCGCTGGCTCGCCGCCGTCTATTCGATCGCGGGGCACAGACAGGCCGCCGCCCGCGCCGCGCAGGCTGCGCTCGGAGCGCTCACCGTCTTCTGGATCGGATGCATCGCGGCGCGGCTCTGGGGTCCGCGCACCGGATGGATCGCCGCCGCGCTCGCGGCCGTGTACCCGCCGCTCGTCTTCTTCAACGGCCAGCTCGTCTCCGCCACGCTCGAGGTCGCGCTCACGGCGCTCTCGCTGCTCCTCACGCTGCAGGCCGGCGACCGGCCGCGCTCTCCGTGGGTCGCGGTCGGCGCCGGATTCGCGCTCTCCCTCTCGGCGATCACGCGGCCGACCGTGGTTCCCTTCGAGCTGATCGCGGCCGCCTGGCTCGCCGTGCGCGGCGTGGGAGGGAGTCGCGTGGCGCTCTACCTGGCCGCGGTCCTCTCCCTTCCGATCGCCGTGACCGCCAGGAACGCGATCGTGGGGAAGGACGCGGTCTTCATCGCGTCGCAGGGCGGGATCAACTTCTACATCGGCAATCACCCGGGAGCGGACGGTACGACGCCCGACGTTCCGGGCGCGGGCTCCGGCATCACCGCGACGCACGACGCGCCCGCGCGCCTCGCGACCGCCGCGGTCGGCCGGCCGCTCAAGGCGTCGGAGGTCTCTTCGTACTGGTTCCAGCGCGGGCTCGATTTCTGGGCGAAGAAGCCCTTCGCCGCGATCAAGCTCTACGTGCGGAAGGTCCTCCTCATGTGGAACCGGCGCGAGCTGCCGAACCTCGTCGATCAGCAGTTCTTCGCGCCGGTCTACTCGTGGCTCTATCGCGTTCCGATCTGGCCCGGCTTCGCGATCCTGGCGCCGATCGCGCTCGCGGCCGCGTGGCGCGAGCGCGGCCGCGCCACGCTCCTCCTCCTTTACCTCGCGATGACGACCCTGGTCACGGCGGCGTTCTTCGTCTGCGACCGGTTCCGGCTGCCGCTCGTCCTCGGCGTGATCCCGCTTGCCGCGGCCGGCATCGACAGCCTCGTCAGCGCGGCCGCCGATGCGAGGTCGCGCGGAGCGAGCGCGCCGGTGCATCCGGCCACGGTGGCGATGCTCCTCGCCGCCTTCGCGCTCGTGTGGCTGCCGTTTCCCCGACTTCAGCGCACGCAGTCGGGGATGAGCTGGTATCGCGTGGCGCGCGCGCAGGCGGCCGCCGGCGACTCGCAGGCGGCGCGGAACGCCTACAAGAATGCGGAGCAGGGGGGACTCGGCACGGCGGAATTCTGGAACGAGTACGGCCTGTTCCGGCTGCAAAACCGCGATCCGATCGGGGCGGAGTCGCTCTTCAGGCGCGCGCTCGAGCTGAATTCACACTACGGGCCCGCGCACGCGAACTTGGCGGAGCTCTATTACCGGCGCGAGACCTACGAGGCGGCAGCCGGGGAGTACGCGATCGCGGCCTCCTTGATGCCGGAGCGCGCCGCGGAGCTCTGGACGAACGCCGGAACGGTGTACGAAGGCCTGGGACAGAAGGACCGCGCGCTCGACTGCTACCGGAAGGCGCTCGCGGCCAAACCGAGTTTCGAGGCCGCGGTCGAGGGGGAGCGCCGGGTCGGAGGGGCGCCTTAGCGCCGCATCCCGTTCAATCCCGCTTCACGCTCACGACCTTCCACGTGATCTTCCCGCCTGGCGCGACCTCGTAGCTCAGGATCACGTGCATGAGGTAGTGGCCGTCCTCGGCGGGGGCGTAGAGGTATCCCCCCGGCAGGAACACCATGCCGTCCTTGTCGTAGAAGGCCATCGTGCCCCCGACCCCGCTGTCGAACTTGATGAGATCCTTCCGGTTCGAGAGGTCCGCCTTCAGAGCGGGGATGGGGTCCTCGAGACCCCGCTTCTTGAGCTCCGCCAGCTCGAGCTCGTCCAGGAGCACCCGGTTGTAGACCGGCGCCACCGACGCGTGCTGGGCCTTCTCGGCCCGCCGCTCCGCGCCCCTCCAGGCCAGCGCGAACCAGACCACGCAGGCCACGAGCACCACGAACAGCGCCCATACCCCAGCCTTCTTCATGCCGTCCTCCCCTCCGCCACTGAGCCCCCTACCCGCAGGCCCGCATTCTATGCTATTCTCCACTCGTTCTAGCGGCCGCCCGGCCGCGCACCGGCACCCTTCAAACTAGTTCCGAGAGACTAGAAAGGGGCTCGCCTCCGAGCATCCCCTGCCTTGGTCCCGGAACGGGATGGACGCATGCCCACCGGCGAATCCGTGGAAGCCGTACGCGAGAAGGCCGAGATCCTCGATGGCGAGGGGCTTCGCCGCGCCATCACTCGAATCGCGCACGAGATCATCGAGAAGAACGGCGGCACGGAGGGCCTGGTCCTGGCCGGCATCCGGCGCCGCGGCTATCCCCTCGCGCAGCGCATCGCCGCCAAGATCAAGGAGTTCGAAGGGGTCGAGCTGCCCGTGGGAGCGCTCGACATCACGCTCTACCGGGACGACCTCCAGACCATCGACCACCAGCCCGTCGTGGGCCCCACAGACATTCCGGTCGACATCGACGGCAAGGTGGTGGTGCTGGTCGACGACGTCCTCTACACGGGCCGCACGGCGCGCGCGGCGCTCGACGAGCTGATCGACCTCGGCCGTCCGCGCGCGATCCGCCTCGCGGTCATCGTGGACCGCGGCCACCGCGAGATTCCGATCCGCGCCGACTTCGTCGGCAAGAACGTGCCCACCTCGAAGCGCGAGGTGGTGATGGTGAAGCTCGAGGAGATCGACCGCCACGACGGGGTCTCGATCGGGGAGATTCTCACATGATCGGCGGCAAGAAAGACCTGCTCGGACTCGAGGATCTCAATGCCCAGGAGATCGTAGGGATCCTCGACACCGCGCGGACGTTCCGCGAGGTGCTGGACCGGCCGATTCCCAAGGTGCCGCCCCTCCGCGGTATGACGGCGGCGAACCTCTTCTTCGAGAACAGCACGCGCACGCGGCTCTCGTTCGAGCTGGCCGAGAAGAGGCTGAGCGCGGACACCGTGAACTTCCAGACGAGCGGCTCCAGCGTGTCCAAGGGGGAGACCCTCCGCGACACCGCGCGGAACATCGAGGCCATGGGGATCCACCTCGTGGTGGTCCGCCATCAAGCCTCGGGCGCGCCCCACTATCTCGCGCGGCACCTCGAGGCCGGCGTCATCAACGCCGGCGACGGCACGCACGAGCACCCGACCCAGGGGCTCCTCGACATCTACACCATGCGCGAGCAGCGCGGCCGCATCGCGGGGCTCAAGGTCGCGATCATCGGTGACGTGATGCACAGCCGCGTCGCGCGCTCCAACATCTGGGGGCTCATCAAGCTGGGCGCCGAGGTGACGATCGCCGGACCGCCCACCATGATGCCGGCCGAGGTGGAGCGCTTCGGCGTCCGCGTGGCCAAGAGCGTGGACGAGGCGATCGAGGGATCGGACGTCGTGAACATCCTCCGCATCCAGCTCGAGCGCCAGCGCGGCTCTCTCTACTCCTCGCTCCGCGAGTACGCCCGGGTGTACGGCGTCACGCAGGAGCGGCTCCGCCGCGCGCGCCCCGACGTGACCGTGATGCACCCGGGTCCCATGAACCGCGGCGTCGAGATCGCGCAGGACGTGGCCGACGGCGAGCACTCGGTGATCCTCCAGCAGGTCACGAACGGTGTCGCCGTGCGCATGGCGGTGCTCTATCTCCTCGCGGGGCGCTCCGAAGCCCCGGAGGCTCCGACCGAAACCCCCACCGTGGAGGCAACGAAGAGCCATGACGAGCCCACTCTGTCTCCGCGGCGGTAGGATCCTGGATCCCGCGCGCGGCATCGACCGCGCGCAGGATCTGTGGATCGATCAGGGGAAGATCGCCGGCCTCGGCGAGGATGCTCCCGCCGCGCTTCGCGCGCGGAAGGACGTCCCCATCGTCGACGTGAAGGGGGCGATCGTCTGCCCCGGTCTCGTCGACATCCACGTCCACCTGCGCGAGCCCGGGCAGGAGGAGAAGGAGACCATCGAGACCGGCGTGCGCGCCGCCGTCCGTGGAGGTTTCGCCGCGGTCGCGTGCATGCCCAACACGGCGCCGCCGCTCGATGACCGGCCGCGCATCGAGTACGTGCGCCGGCGCGCGGAGGAGATCGGCCTCGCGCGCGTGATGCCGATCGCGGCGGTGACGGTGGGGCAGCTGGGGGAGCAGCTCGTCGAGATCGAGGACCTCATCGAGGCGGGCGCCGTCGCGATCACCGACGACGGCAAGCCCGTCCGGAACGCGGAGATCATGCGCCGCGCGCTCGAGCTGACGCGCGAGCTCGGTATCCCGGTCATCCAGCACGCCGAGGATCCGGATCTCAAGGGGGCGGGCGTCATGCACGAGGGGTGGGTCTCCACCCGCATCGGGCTCAAGGGCATCCCCGACATCGCGGAGTCGGTGATCGTGGCGCGCGACGCGCTCCTCGCCGAGCGGACCGGAGGGCGCGTGCACGTGGCGCACGTGAGCGCGGCCCGCTCCGTCCAGATCATCCGCCAGGCGAAGGCGCGCGGCATCCACATGACCGGCGAGACCGCGCCCCACTATCTCCTCCTGACGGACGAGGCGGTGGCGGGCTACTCGCCCAACGCGAAGATGAACCCGCCGCTCCGCTCCCAGCGCGATCAGGAGGCCCTGATCGAGGCGGTGGTGGACGGAACGCTCGACTGCCTCGCCACCGACCACGCGCCCCACACGGACATCGACAAGGACGGCGACTTCGATTCGGCGCCGTTCGGCATCGTGGGACTGGAAACCGCGCTCGGTTGCTACCTGAAGGCGCTCGTCGAGCCGGGCCACCTCACGCTCATGGAGCTGATCGAGCGGATGACGGTCGGAGCCTACCGGGTGC
>Ga0207703_10001338_pt1 | contig 22557 bp, 29 predicted proteins | sample KBSSwiS12_FD_184304 | JGI IMG/M metagenome (GOLD analysis project Ga0207703, IMG submission 184304) | Switchgrass rhizosphere microbial communities from Kellogg Biological Station, Michigan, USA - KBS Switchgrass S1-2 (SPAdes) (version 2) | ecosystem: Host-associated > Plants > Roots >...
ATGGGCGGCCAGCGGCTGAAGAGCAATAATTCCTCGACCCGGGTGCAGGAACGTCAGGACGCCATGGCGCGGTATTGCCGCGACGTGATCTGCATCATGGGCGAGATCATCGCGGAGCACTACAGCCCGGAGACGCTGATCGAGGTGTCCGGCGCGCTGTACGATGAGGGGCTTGACCCGCCCGCGCAGCCGCAGCCCGCTATCGGAAATCCGATGGCGCCTCCGGGCCAACCCATGCAGTCAGCGCCGGGCGTAGCACCTGCAGCGCCGATCCCCCCACAGGCACCGAACGGGCCTCCTGCCCCCGCTCCGGCGCCCGTGGGGGTCGAACCTCCCGAAATGGCCCAGCAACGCAAGCTGGCCATGATCATGGAAGCCATTGCGCTGCTCCGTCAGGACAAGTTGCGCGGCTTCCGGATCGATATCGAGACCGATTCGACCGTGCAGGGCGATGCCGAGCAGGAGAAAGCCCAGCGCATCGAGTTCCTGACCGCGACGACCAAGTTCATTGAGACCGCGGCCCAGGTGACGGCCATGGTGCCGGAGTTTGCGCCCTTGGCAGCCAAGATGCTTGGATTTGGCGTCCGTGGCTTCCGGGTTGGGCGCGATCTGGAATCGGCGATTGAGGAGTTCTGCGACAAGGCCGAGCAGGACGCCAAGGCGAAGGCCGCCAATCCGCAGCAGAAGCCTGATCCGGAGATGATCAAGGCCGAGACCGAGCGGATGAAGGCGCAGAGCGAGATCAGGCGGCAGGAGATCGAGAACCAGGGCGAGGAGCGCAACGCCACGATCGATCTGGAGAGCAAGAAGATCGACCTGCGTATGAAAGAGATCGAGTTCGAGATCAAGAAGCTGGAATTTCACTCCAAGCGGATCGAAGCGTCGATGCCGAAGGAAGGCGAGAGCAGCGGCACCGATTCGGACGGCATCCATCCTCACATGGCGTTGCACCAGATCGCCGAGGCGGCCAAGGTGTTCGACATCGCATCGCGCAGGAATGCGGCACCCAAGGTCATTCATCGGGGTCCGGACGGCAAGGCCTCGCACATCACGACGGAATTTCAGGAATAAGGCAGATGGCAAAGCGCCCGAACGACTCCCCTACAGAAAAAGGCCAACGCGTGACATGGCGTGGGCGCGGCAAGGTTGGATACATCGACAGGATCGATGGAACATGGGTCTTTATGAAGTGGGATGATCCGGAGGATGCTCCGTTTATTTGCCACGTTAACGAACTGGCATTAGTAGCATGAAGCAGATGGGCGAGCTTGTCATCGATCACCGCGCCTCCCCGGGTCTGCCCGAGGACGTGGCACGCTGGGCCGGTTATGACCCGCTGTTCTGCCGCGAAGGCAAGGTTTACGAGACGGAGACGCTGCACTGCAGTCATTGCGATGCACATGTGGTCAAGAACCCCTTCCGGACCCGTGACCGGCATTACTGCGCGAAGTGCGCGGGGCACTACATCTGCGACGGCTGCGCGTATCAGGCCGATCAGGCGGGCTACGTCCATACGCCCTACAAGAAAGTGGTGGATAACCTTCTCAAGCAGGGCTCATTGCTGATCCCGTAAGGAAAACCCATGCATGTCGTCTCTGACGCATCGCTTCAGCGTCCCGACTACGTCTACAGCAAGGATGGCATAGGGTATCCGGCCGATGCCGAGCCGGAGATCGTCTGGAATCACGTCGACGGCCCGCTGCTCTATTGCCGTAACGGCGCGATTCATTGGCTGACGTGGCTTGAACGGCTGCAGATGTGGCTTGGGCTGGCTGACATCTACTCGCTTGAACGCAAACGCATATATTGAAAAGGAAAAACCCATGTCCAAGCGAATTTTTCAGGTCTCCACCTTCACCCCGACGGCACAAGCCGATGGTGTGCTATCCGCCGGCACGTTCGCGGCTCTCAAGGCGGGCTCGGCGACCGATATCCTCAAGATCGGCAAGGTGCTGTTGATGGGGCAGGCCAGTTCGAGCGCGGTCACCGCAACCTGTCTGGCTCGCTCGTCCACGCTGGCGATCACCCCTACGGCGCTGGCGCTGCCGAACTCGGATGCCCCGGTCAATATCGCAGCGACTGCGGTTTCGACCGCTCCGGTGGCCATGGTGGCGGCCTCAACCCCGCCGAATCGGTCTCCGGCGGTTTCGATCGCCCGGCTCAATCTGACGTTCAACGCCTTCGGCGGCATCATCCAATGGCAGACCAATCCGGGATCCGAGGAAGAGTGGGTGTCCGTCGGGGTGGCGACCACGTCCAACTCCGAAACCGTGCTGTCCTCGGTCAACGTCGGCACCGCCGGCGCGATCGGCGCCAACATCTTCTACGAAGTCCTTTGAAAGGGTCAAAATGCGATATCTCCTGACGATCTTCTGCCTCTGGTCCAGTATCGCGTTTGCCCAGTATTCCCCCTCCGGCCGCGCAACCTCGGCGAGCCCGACGTTCACATGGACATGCACACCCGGCGCGCACCACTACATTTTCTACCTGTCCGAACTTATCACTTCGCAGTTCGTGACGCTGACCCCGGCCCAGGTCGACCCCTCCGGCACAGGGACGTGTTCATTTACCCCGACGGCAGCCATGACCGGAGTCGGAAACGGCCCTTTCCAGATCCCGTTGAGCGCCGGCCATACCGCGGCATGGTGGCTTGAGGGCTACAATTCATCGAACGCCCTGCTCAGCAACTCCGGTGAGGTGACGTTCTATGTTCCGACCGCGGTTACCTCGACCACGGATTTCGGCCTGAGCTATATCGACACGTTCGAGGCGCTACCGATCACAAAATGGTACTATGTGACGGACTTCATCGGGCAGTCGCGGCGGGTCATCGATTTTGCAATCGGCTCGGGCACGAACGGGCTTGGCACGCAGGTTTTCCACGAAAATATCTGGAACACCATCGACATCTCCGATCTGGTGCCGGCCAACGCGCGGGTTGCGACCCTGAGCATGGAGGTCATTTCATCCGCGACGAAGGGCGACATGATCGGCTGGACCACCAAGCGCACCGGGTCAACCATCCTCAACATCCCGGCCGCGCCGCTGCGTTATTTCGTGGCTTCAGGCGATTTACGGGCCGTGGTCGAGTTCACCGTCCTGCTCAACAACGGCAAGTTTGACTTCCTCTGGTCGCATGTCGTCAACGGGATCGACTTTGCGGCGGTCAATGGCTCGACCGTGACAGGGCGGACCCTGAACGCTTCTGTGGTTTCCTACGGAACGCCATGAGCAACAAGCTCTACAACCTCGCACGGGTATTCACGGCGACGACCGGGACCGGGACGATCACCCTCGGCGCGGCCGTCCCGGGCTATCTGACCTTTGCGCTGGCTGGAGCTGCGAATGCTGACGTGGTGTCCTATGGCATTCAGGACGGGACACAATCGGAGGTCGGGACCGGAACCTACACCTCGGCCGGTACGACGCTGACCCGCACGGTCACTGTCTCGACCAATGCGAACTCGGCGATCAGCCTGTCCGGGAATGCGCAGGTCTATATCACGGCCCTGGCCGCCGACATCATCCCGGACGTGCGCTCGGTCGTGATGCAGAAGTTCACGGCCAGCGGCACCTATACCCCGACGGCGGGGATGATTTACTGCATCGTCGAGTGTGTCGCTGGAGGCGGCGCCGGAGGTGGCAACGCGGGCGGGACGACCGTTTGTGACGCGGGTGGCGGCGGCGGATCAGGTGGATATTCCCGCTCGCGAGTGACTGCGGCAACGATCGGCGCATCGCAGACGGTGACGATCGGGGCCGGCGGTACGGCAGGTACGGCCGGCAATAATCCCGGCAATGCTGGCGCTGATACATCTCTGGGCGCCATCGTGATTGCCAAGGGCGGGGCAGGCGGATTGGGTCAGACCGGAGGCCGGGCGGGTCAAGGCGGCGCTGGTGGCGTCGCGGGAACGGGGGACGTGACGATCGTCGGCAATCCTGGCGGCATGGGGATTGGCGGGGCGAGCACGATTTTCACTGTCTATGGTGGTGCGGGAGGCGCATCATATTTTGGCGGGGCTGGCCAATCTCTCGTCAGATCGACCAATGGCACGCAGAACGGTTCTGCGGGGACGACCGGAGGAGGGGGTTCGGGCGGTGTGACGCTGAACTCAGCCACGAATGCCCAAGGCGGCGCGGGTGGTGATGGTTACATGATCATCACCGAGTTTGTCGGATAATGCTCGGTTTTGACGCACTGGGACGGCTGGCGCTCGGCGAAATCCCGAGGCCCGCTCCTTTCGTTAATACTCAGGAGCCAGCCTCTTTCCGTCGGAAAATCCGCGTTGAGGTAATGATGCTCGGCTCGTTTGCCGGGCTGCTCGTCACCACACCTTTCCCGATCCGGAACGACTTCCAGCAACCGCTCAACCCGGTCAGGCTGGCCAAGGTCGAGCCGCTTCACACCAACATCAACATCTTCACCAACCCGATACCGTTCTTCCCGACGGACTACAACAAGCCGAAAAAACCGCTTCCCGGCAAGGACCAGATTTATCCGACGCTGGTTGCGAACTTCAGCCGGCCGTTCATCCCCTATGATCAGTCCGTCTATCGGCAGCAGACGCCGCGCGCGCCAGACCAGATTTACCCGAATCTGCCGCTCAACTATGGCCGTCCATTCATTCCGGTGGACTATTCGCGGCCGCACCCGGTTTATCCATCGCGCGTTCCGGTCATGGTGGGATTCCAGATCCTCATCACGCCGCCGGACATCGGGGACAAGCACGACGGCGGGGTGTTCGTCAAAAAGCGCAAGAAGCGCTCCGGCCCGGGTCCGCTGGATTACGAACTCGAGGAAAAGACCCGTCGACGCGCCGCGATCGAGCTTGCCGTTTATGGCCCGGAGGTCGAATATCAGCCGCCGCCGGCGCCGTTCGTTATGCCGCCGGCGCCGCCACCGGATGTCACGGGTCTGGCGCAGACCATCGCGGCGCTGCAACGTGAGCAGCAGCAGGCGTCCATTGCCCAACAGGGCGAGGACGAAGAAACCGAGTTGGAGGCTATTTTGCGGGAGATTCTATGAGATATTTTCTTGATACCGAGTTCAATGGGATGGGTGGGGAATTGATTAGCCTCGCCTTGGTGGCCGAAGATGGCCGCGAGTTATATGCTGCATGTCATTGCGAGGAGCCGATTCCGTGGGTGAAAGAGAACGTGATCCCGATCGTCTTCTCTGACATGGCAAAGCCGATGATCGTCCGGCCTCAAGATTTCGGGCGGGCCATAGAGCAATTTCTCATTCAAGATGGGCTGCCAGAGATCGTTGCGGACTGGCCGGACGATATCCGATATTTTTGCGAAAAGCTCATCACTGGTCCCGGTGAAATGGTGGACGTTCATAGGCTAAGGTTCAGGATTGAGCGCGTAGATGCATATCCCACTGACTTAGCCGGAGCGGTGCAGCATAACGCACTGTGGGATGCTCGTGCCCTGAAGCATCGACTATTGGGTCAAATTATATGACCGTTCGCATGTGCAAAACCTGTGGAGAATGGCACGATCTGGACGAGCCATGGCCCTGCATGCGGCCGATCTCGGCATCAGCGGCCCCCTACGTCATTTCTGACAATATGGAGCCGCTGAAGCATCACGCCACCGGAGCGGTGATTTCGAGCAAGCGGGCATTTTCGAGGGAAACGCGGGCTGCTGGCTGTATCGAGATAGGGACGGAGCCGATTCGTCCCCGGAAACCTATCCTTTTGGACCGCGGCGCGCGCCGTGACGCTATACAGCGCTCAATTTATGAATTAAGGAATAAATCATGAGCGAATTGGCCGACGCATTAATGGACGATGGCAATTCCGGGGTGCAGCCGGCCGAAATACCTTCCGTTGCGTCGGAAGAATCGGGAGGGGCCTCTAAAACGCCCCCAGCGGAGGCCTCTCCCGAGAAACCTCTGACGCTTCGCGAACAGCTCAACAAGTCAATCGAATCCGTCCGCAAGGAAGAGGCGACCAGGGCGCGCGATGTTGCGACCGGCAAGTTCGCCAAGACCGAGAAACCCGAGATTCCGGCCGAGAAGCCGGTAGAGACCAAGCCGGACGCGCAAGCTGATCCCACTCAGACCAGCCCGCCCCCGATATGGTCCAAAGTCTGGGAAACCATGTCTCCCGAGGCGCGCGCGCTCGCGGTCAAACGCGAAGCCGAGCAGGCCAAGGGTTTCGAAGAGTACCGAGGTAAAACCGCTCAGCTCACCGAAATCACGCAAGTCCTCGATCCGATTCGCCCGGTCCTTCAACAGAACGGCATTCAGTCGGACGCCCAAGCGGTCAAAACGCTGGTGGAATGGGAAGGTGCCTTTCGCAATCCGGCCACACGGATGCAGGCCTTTCACAACCTTGCGCGGCAGTACGGGGTTGATCTCAATTCACTGGTCCAAAGTCCATCCCAGCCCTCACAGGCACAGGATATTCCCGAGCCACTTCGGCCCGTCATCGACCAGTTCGGCACCGTCGTTCAGGAAGTCAACACGATCAAGCAGCAGCTGCAAACAGCTGAGCAGAATCGGATTGCATCTGAACTGACATCTTTCGCCAGCAAGCCTGAGCACGCGCATTTCGAGAAGGTCCGTGTCATGATGGGCCAGCTCATGCAGTCTGGGATTGTTTCTCCGGGGGATTTGGAGGGCGCCTATCAAAAGGCAGTCACGATCCATCCCGAGGTTTCCGCCGCGATCGAAGCGGAGAAGCAGGCGAAAGCACAAGCCGAATTGGCCAAGACCAATGCCGAGAAGGCCGCGCGAGCGCGCCAGGCCGCCGTCTCACCGTCAGTCCGCTCCCCCAACGGAGCGCCGGTCAATGGTGCGGCGATCAGGCCCAAGGGGCAAAGCGCAAAGGAATCCATCCTTGCAGCCATCGGAGAGCTGAGAGAAGGACAGAGGGCCTAACCCAACAGGGGTAGGCGATGGCCTTTCCGAATCTGTCTGAAATCGTGACGACCACCCTGCGAAACCGCACGGGTGAACTCGCCGACAACATGAGCCGTAACAACGCTCTGTTGGCTCGCCTATCCCGCCGCGGCAAGATCAAGACCTTCTCCGGCGGTCGCACCATCGTTCAGGAACTGAACTACGCCAACAACCAGACGTTCCAGTGGTACTCTGGTTATCAGACCCTGAACATCGCGCCGTCTCAGACCTTCTCGGCCGCGGAATTTCCGATCCGGCAGTCAGCGGTTGCCGTCTCGATCTCCGGACTGGAAGAACTGCAGAACTCCGGTGAGGAGGCGATCATCGACCTGCTTGAGAGCAGGATCGAGAATGCCGAAGACACCTTCATGAACGGCATGAGCCAGGGCATCTACGGCGACGGCACGGTGACCGGATCGGTCAACGGGCTGCAGCTCCTGATTGCCACTTCGCCGTCAACTGGCGTGGTCGGCGGCATCGACCGTGCGACATGGACGTTCTGGCAGAATCAGGCCTATTCGGCCCTGACCAATGGCGGCGCCACGGCGACCGCGGCGAACATCCAGCAGTACATGGACTCGCTCTGGGTAACCCTGGTGCGCGGCCGCGACTGCCCGGATCTGCTCGTGGCGGACAACAACTTCTACAAGCTCTACTGGCAGAGCCTGCAGGCGATCCAGCGCATCGCGAGCGAGAACGGCTCCGGTGAGCATGGCGCCTTGGGCTATCAGAGCCTGAAGTACAACACGGCCGACGTGGTTCTGGACGGCGGATTCCAGGGCTTCTCCACCGACCCGTTCCCGGGTGAGCTCTCCTCGACCGTGACCGGCCTCGGCGGCGCCCCCACCAACACGATGTACTTCGTCAACACGAAGTATATTCACTGGCGGCCTCACGCGCGGCGCAACATGGTGCCGCTCGATCCCGATCGGTTTTCCGTCAATCAGGATGCAATGGTGAAACTCATGGGCTGGGCGGGGAATATGACCCTCAGCAACGGGTTTCTCCAGGGCGTCCTCACGGCTTAAGGAGCTGAGCACATGGTTTCGTTCACCACACAGAGCATCGAGGGCGTCGACCTCACAGCCATCTACACGGCCTACGACCAGACGGCGGCCACGTCGGCCACCAACGTACCGGAGAATCCCGGCCCGCCGTTCAAGGTCGGGACCGAGGTCGTCTGCACTGATGGCTCCATCTGGGTCTTTGCCAAGGCCTCGGGCGGCATCAATCAGTACGATGTCGTCATGATGGATATCCTCTATTCCAGCGTGAAGCAGATCCTCGGCGGCGCCGCGGCCGAAGTGACCAAGCTTCGCATCGGCTTCTATCAGAACGCGACGGCGCTAGTGTCGGGCAACTTCGCCTGGTTCATGGTGTCGGGCGTGCCGACCATCAACGTGCTCGGCTCCTGCGCGAAGGCGGCGCAGCTCTACACCACGGACACGTCCGGAAAGTTGGATGACGGTATCGCGACCGGCTCGCAATACCCGATCCGCAACATCTTCCTGACGACCACGATCGGCTCGACGGCCTCGTTCAACACGGCTCAGGCGGCCTATCCCGCCGCCGGCCCGATGACGGCGCTGCTGTGAGGTCAATCTGGATCGGATATGATCCGCGGGAGGCCGAGGCGTTCTCGGTCGCCCGCGTATCCATTCGCAAGCATCTCACGATGCAAATTCCGATCCGGAGCCTGTTCCTTGATGAACTGAGGGAGCGGGGGCTTTATACCCGTCCGACTGAGGTCCGAGACAACCGCCTGTGGGATGTGATCTCGGAGGCGCCGATGTCGACCGAGTTCGCAATTAGCCGGTTTCTCGTGCCGCATCTGGCCCAGACCGGCTGGGCGCTGTTCATGGATTGCGACATGCTGGCCCGGGCCAATCTTGCCCGGGTGTTCGATCTCTGCGATCCCAGCAAGGCGGTGATGTGCGTGAAGCACAGTTACGAGCCTGCAGCCTCCGAGAAAATGGACGGCCAGGCCCAGCTTCGCTACGCGCGCAAGAACTGGTCTTCGTTCATGATATTCAATCTTGAGCATGAGGCGAACCGGCAGTTGACCCCGGCCATGGTCAATGCATTGCCGGGCCGTGACCTGCATCGGTTTTGCTGGCTGGAAGACGACCAGATCGGAGAACTCCCCCCGGAGTGGAATTTTCTGGTCGGGCACACCGATCCGTCCATCAACCCGAAGGTGGTGCACTTCACCGAGGGCGGCCCATGGATGAAGGGATACGAAAACGTGCCCTATGCCGCCGAATGGTTGCAACAGCGGAGGTCATGGGCGGCATGAGGCGAATCACTGCGGCCTATCTCGATTTGCAGAAGGATCTTCACGCCCGCTTCGACTATGGGCGCGGCGTCGATGCCGAGGAATGTGCCGAGATCGTCCGGACGCTGGGCGTCAAAACGGTACTGGATTATGGCTGCGGCCAGGGTCACCTGGCACGGCTGCTGCCTGAGTTCGAAACCGAGGAATACGACCCCTGCATCGAGGGGAAGGACGGCGACCCGGCGCGGGCCGATGTCGTGGTCTGTGCGGACGTGCTCGAGCACATCGAGCCTGATCTGCTGGGGAACGTCCTGCTCCATATCTACGCGCTGGCGCGGCGGCATGTCCTGCTGGTGATCGCGACTGGACCCTCGAAAAAGGTCATGGCCGACGGCCGGCAGGCTCACCTGATCGTGGAAAGCGCGGACTGGTGGAAAGGCAAGCTTGCGGGCCTGTTCGAGATCGAACGCTGTGAGGACAGATCGAATCAGGGGCATGGCGTCCTGATGCTGTGCAAGCCGCGCCGGTTCGAAGTCAACCCGCCGCTGATCCCGATCGCCAAGGTCCGCAGCACAACCGCAGTCACCGATGTCGAGCGCAACGCCAACATGGTGGCCAACTGCGCGAGGATCGAGAAACGGCTGGAACTGGGGATTGAGCCTCACGACCGGGTGGCGCACCTGATCTGCTATGGGCCGTCCCTGCTGAAGACATGGCCGGTTGCGGCGATGGCGTATTGTGCAGGTGGGGACCTGTTCACGGTCTCCGGTGCCCATCGCTTCATGCTGGACCGCGGAATCGCTCCTCTGGCCCATCTCGACTGCGATCCCCGCGCGCACAAGGCGAAGCAGATTGGGGATCCGGATCCTCGCGTCAAATACTGGCTGGCCTCCTGCATCAGTCCTGAATATCTCGACAAGCTGGAGGGCCATGAGGTCGAACTCTGGCACAGCTACAACGGGGAGGCCTCGCGCATCGCCTTCAAGATCGATCCGACGCACAAGATGATCGTGGGGGGTGGGTCGATCGGGCTGCGGGCAATGTCCGTGCTCTATGCCCGGGGCTACAGGTCATTCGACATCCATGGTATGGATTGCTCATTCGTGAACGGCCTCAACCATGCCGGCATCCACCTCGGGAAGGTCTCCGAGGGCGTCCCGGTGAAATGTGGGGATCGCTGGTTCGATACCTCGGCCGTGCTGATCCTTTACGCCCGGTTCTTCTACAAGCAGTTGAAGATGATGCCCGACGCGGCAATCCGCCTTCATGGCGACGGGCTGTTACAGCACATGATGACGCAGGGAGATACGGAATGAGCGACACGTACACCGAATTCAAGCCGGCAACCGGGATGGATCGTGCCTCGATCGATTCCCAGGGTTACGGCATGGTCACCTACGGCCCGACCGATGACAAGCTGATCGTGGGCTTCTACAAGCGATCGGTGCTCAACGCGGCGCGGTCGCGCGCTGAGGGCCGCCCGGTCCATGAGGGGCACGACTTCGTCAAGATCCAGCATCCCGGCGAGACGCTGAACATCGTCGATCGCCCGGTACGTGAAGATGACGCGCAGCGCTGGCCGCGCCAGTGGCACAATTACCTGCAGGGTGTCCGCAACCTCCCCGACGGCGTGCCGATCAACCTGCTGTTCCCGGCCAAGCCCGAGATCGAGACGATGCTGCGGGGATACAACATCCACACCGTGGAGCAGCTGGCGAACCTCTCGGCCGAGGGGATTTCCCGGGTAGGCATGGGCGCGCAGGACTGGGTGAATGCGGCGCAGCGTTACATGGAGCGGGTGAGCAAGGGCGTCAACCATCACCAGTTCGAATCCGCGCTCGCGGCGAAGGATGTCGAGATCAACGCGCTGAAACGGCAGATGGCCGAGCTGACCGCGCTGGTGACCCGACCGCCAGCGCCGAACGCACAGAGCTACGATTTCCAGACCCAGCAGATCAACGCCACGCATGACAGCGAGGTCCGGCCCTACACCCCGCCAGGCGCCGAGTTCGTGCAGGACCTGTCCGGAATGACGACCGCCCCGAAACGCCGCGGGCGCCCGCCCAAAGCCCAGCACTGAGGAGACAACCATGGCTCTTGTTTCAGACCTGATGGCGTTCGGGATGGCCGGCCAGCTGGCCGATCTTGAAGGCAACAACCCTTCGGTGGCGGCGACCGCGGCAGGCACATCCTCGACGGATGCCACTGTGCTCAAGCGCGGCCAGAACTTCGTCCTGATGACCGGGACGACCAATGACGGCTTCCGATTGCCGGCCGACGCTCCGCTGATGAAGCCATATTTCCTCGTGGCGGTCTCCGGTGCGTCCAAGGTCTATCCGACTACCGGCGGCGCATGGAATGGCGGCTCGACTGATGCGGCGCTCTCGGTGGCGGCCAACAAGTCGGCCATCGCCATCCGCTATTCGACCAACGGTTGGTACTTCAACCTCTCGGCATGATGCATGGCGCAAGACAACCTTCTGCAGATCATTCAAGCGGTCACCGGCGAGCTGGGATTGATACAGCCGTCGGTTATCGTCGGCGCGACCGATACGCAGACGGTTCAGCTCTATAATCTGGTGAACCGGGAAGGGAGAAATCTGCGCCGAGCCCATAACTGGACAGCGCTGCAAAGCCTGTTCACGCTGAACGTTGGCGCTCCGATCGTGACGACAGGGGATGTCGCGCAAGGCTCCGCGGTGATCCAGAATATCCCGTCGACCGCGGGGATTACCGCAGGCCTCTTTGTGGTGACCGGAAGTTCCATCCCGGTTGCGGCGCGCGTGCTGACCGTTGACAGTGCGACCCAGGTCACCATGGATATGGTGGCGACGGGAACCGTTGTCGGAACCGCCCTCACCTTTGGCCAGGACACCTATCCCGAGTCCACCGATTTCGATCGGTTTCTCAACGGGACAGCATGGGATCGTACCAACCGATGGGCGCTGATTGGTCCGGATTCGCCGCAACTCGACGAGTACCACCGCTCCGGCATCGTGACGACCGGGCCGCGGCGCCACTTTCGGCAGATTGGGAGCCTTGCCGGCGGGACCTATCGCATCTGGCCACCGCCCCAGGTCGTCGACACCCCGTTTCAGATCGCATGGGAATACCTGTCCCTGAACTGGGTCTATGACGTAGCTGGCGCCTCCCAGCCCAAAATGACGGCGGACACGGACGTCCCGAAGTTCGATAGCGATGCGATCGTCATGGGCGTCAAATGGCGCTTTCTGCAGGCCAAGGGCATCCCAACTGCAGCTTCGATGCAGACGGAATACCTTGATTTTGTTCAGGAACTGATCGGCCGCGACGGCGGTGCCGCCACGCTGACGATGGGCCGTCGGTACACGCCCTATCTGCTTAGTGCGTGGAACGTGCAGGATGCCAACTTCCCGGCAGGTTCGGGGAGCGCCTGATGCGCGCGACCCTCACCATGGAAATGGACCGGAAGACCCGCAATCCCCGTATGGCCGGGACGGGCGAGGCCTATCCGATGTCGATCCCGGCATCGGTAGGTGGATGGGATGAAATCTCGTCCAAAGCCAACATGCCACCGGATCATGCGGTGCAGCTGGACAACTGGATTCCGCGGCCGGGCTATCTGGAGATCCGCCGAGGCTCCCGCTCATGGGCCTCGGGAATTGGAACCTCGACATCCCCCGTTGAAACCATCATGGCCTACAACTCCCCGAACCTGACAAACTCCAAGCTGTTCGCGGTCGGGGGCGGGGCATTCTACGACATTACGGCCGGCGGCGTGGCGACAATCACGAGCGTCACGGGGCTCTCGAGCAATCGTTGGCAGTACTGCAATTTCACCAACGCCGCGGTAAATGCGTGGCTCGTCACCGCAAGCGGCGTCGATGCGCCCAGGATCTACAATGGCTCGACATGGGCCGCCATGACGCTGACCGGGGTCACAGCGAACGATATCGCCTCGTGGACGGCATGGAAGGGGCGCCTGTGGTGCACCTTCATCAACTCGACCTTGGTTGGATATCTTGGCAACAGCGCTATTTCCGGCGCGGTGACGACGTTCGACCTTGGCCAGCAACTGACCCGGGGCGGGAACATCATCGCGATTGCGTCATGGACGCAGGATTCCAAGCAGACCGTTGACGAATACATCGCGTTCATTTCGTCCCGCGGTCAGGTGGTTGTCTATCAGGGAACCGATCCGAGCACCGCGGCGACCTTCGCGTTGGTAGGCGTCTATGACATCGGCGCCCCGATCGGGAAGCGTTGTTTCCTGCGGATTTCAGGGAATCTCTGGATCATCTGCGTGGATGGCGTTCTCCCTATGTCAGAGATGCTGACCCAGGACCGGGCGGCGTCGGCCAAGGTCGCCCCCACGACCATGATCCAGAATGCCATGAAGCTGGCCAACCAGTACAAGAGCAATTTTGGCTGGCAATTCATCGAATATGCCGCCGGGCAACTCGCGATCCTCAACATCCCGATCGTCGAGAACAGCACCTCGACCCAATACGTGATGAACACGCTCACGGGTGCGTGGTGCCGGTTCACCGGGATTGATGCGAACTGCTGGGAAGTCCTGAACGATGTCCCATATTTTGGCGCCAATGATGGCCGGGTCTATCAGTGGGACTATGGGTCCGGGGATTTCATTGGAGACGAAAACCTTCCGATTACAGCAACAGTTCAGACCGCGTTCAACTATTTCGAAAGCCGCGGGCATCTGAAGCAATGGACCATGGTTCGTCCGATCATCGTGACAGATGGGTCGGTGACCCCCGGCGTCGGCCTGAATGTCGATTTCGGAACGGACGCGCCCATCGGGATTCCGGTCAGTGGGACGGCAACCTCGGCACTCTGGGATGTCGCGACATGGGATACCGCGATCTGGCCGGCGGGCTCGTCCCTGGTCGCCAACTGGACGACAGTTGAGGGGATAGGGCAGTGCTGCTCGATCCTGACCAAGGTCACCACGACAGCAAACGGCACCGCAAACGGCGTGGTGCTGCAGCTCAACGGATGGGACCTCATCGCCAAGCCGGGAAAGGCGTTCTTCTGATGAAATCCTTCCTGCTCAACCGGGACGTCGAAGTGGCGGCGTGGGCCTTCAAGAACTTCGGCTTTCACCCGGTCTCCTACTGCATGGCGGTGGGGATCTTGGACAACAATGGCCTGCTGGTCGCAGCCTGCCTGTTCCACGCCCATAATGGGCCAGATGTCGAGCTGTCCTACTATGGACCGGGGACGCTGACCCTTGGCGTAGTCAAGGGGCTGGCCAAGATCGCGACGGAATGTCTGGGGGTGTCCCGAATCACCGCCCGCACCTCGAAGAAAAACAAGACCATGACGCGCGGAATCAGAAAGGTCGGATTTCAGTTCGAGGGCGTCCGCAAGTGCGGCTATGGCGATCAGGACGCAATCATGTATGGTCTGTATGGCCAGAATTTGGCCAAACTTGCGGGAAAGGCGCTGCATTAGATGAGCTTTGGCAAACCTGACGCACCCGATCCGAACCAAACCTCGCAGGTTCAGCAACAATACAACACGCAGGCCGCTGCGGCTCAGCAGAAGGCTAACTCGTTCAACCAGACGACGCCTTATGGCAGCATGACTTACGTGGCCGATTCGTCGTCGCCGAGTGGGTACCGACTTGAAACCTCGCTATCCAAGCCGCAACAGGATATGTTGACGACCCAGCAGGGGACGCAGTCGATCGCCGGCCGGACGGCACAGGATCTCGCCCGCAACACGGCTGGGATGTACAGCCAGGCGCCGAACTTCAAGCCGCTCGACACTACGGGACTCGTGACCCAGCTCAATGACTGGCAGCAGAAGTACCAGCAGCCGCTGTTTGACCAGCAATCGTCTAATCTTGAAGCGCAGCTGCGGAATCAAGGCCTGATGTTGGGAACGGAGGCCTATAACAACGCTAAGAACCTGCTGGCCCGTAACCAAGGGGATGTCACGAACCAGTTCATGTCCAACAACATCGGGACTGGTCTCCAAGCACAGGCCCAGAATTTCGGGCAGCAGGTCACTAATTACGAACTCCCTCTCTCGACCCAGCAGCAGTTGATGGGGATGGCGAGCCCGACTGCGCCGAACTTCCAGCAGACGCCAAACGCCACGATCCAGCCGGCCAACTATCAGGGTGCGGTGCAGAACAACTACGACAACCAGATGAAGGCCTACGAACAGACGTGGGATAGCCTTGGCAAGCTCGGCGGCTCGGCTGTCAACCTCGCCATGGGCCCGGCCGGGATGTTCGGGGGGACAAGCGGCGGGTGGGGCGGCGGGTCTCCGACCTATATGGGCTCTCAAATGGTGGGCAACTACAAGATGCCCACGGTGGGGTTCTAAATGGCCGATTATTTCCAATCCTCCCCCAACTTCGTCAACCCGTCCTATGCAACACCGGAGCAGCTGGCCGCCCAGCGGGCCTATGCAGACGCGCTGACCAAGCGCAGCGGTGAGCATGTGACCCGGCCCGCCGGCGCGATCGCAAACATGATCGATGCGCTCAGCGGCAATTTGCAGCGCAATCAGGCCAACATGTTGCAGTCCCAAGCCGCCGAGGGCAATGCCCGCGATTTCTCCAATGTGATCACGCAGCTCCAGAACGGCCAGAAGATCGACCCGCAGAACCTCGGGCACATCATCGCCAATCCCATGATCTCGCCGGAACAACGGCAACTTGCGCTGAAGCTGATGACCCCGGAGCCGACGGCGGATGTCTACAACCGCCCCGGCTTTGCCAGCCCGGTTCAAGGGGTGCAGGCCGCGCCGGTCTCCGGCGGCTTCCAGCCTGGTTTCCGCGCGCCGGAGACTGCGGGCGCCGTCAGCACCACCACGCCATTTCCCGCCCCCGGCGCGCCGGCACCAGCTCGGCCACCTGTACCTCCCGGAGCATCGCCGATGGGACCGCGCGTCCCGGTGCAGCCCAGCGCCACGACATGGGGCGACAAGGAGGCCCAGGCCGCGGGATTATATCCGCCGACACCGGCTCCTGGCGGATCCCGGATCGACGCGCTGGCGGCCAAGGATCGCGAACTCACGGCGGCCAAGACCTTCACGCAGGGCGGCTCCGAGGCCATTACGGGGACGCAGAAAGAGGACATCTCAGCTGCGATGAACGCCCCGACCATCAAGCGCATCGCCGGCACCATGCTTGACGATCTGCGGACCCATGGTGACAAGATGACATTCGGCCCGACTGCGGAATGGTCGAACACGATCAAACGGGCGGCTGCGAACTATGCGCCGGGCATGATGAGGGACCAGCTGGAGACGCTGGCCTCGGCCGATTCGTTCGACAAGATGAGCGCGCAGCTGACCTCCATGCTGGCCAAGGGTGGGGGGACGGATGCTCAATTGTTCAACAACATGAAGTCCGTGCCGGGCGCTCACAATTCCAAGGAAGGAGCTGAGGCGCTGCTGAAGATGGTCGACCAGGTCGCCGATCAGCAGCAGGCCTTGCGGCAGGCTGTTGCACCCGCGAAGACCAGCCAGGAATACGAGGCGTTGCGGGCCAATTTCTTCAAGCAAAACCCGGTCATCAACCCGATCACTGGAAACCCGATCCAGCTTGACTTGACCAAAGCTCCCGCGGCCGGTGCCAATACTGGAGGCTTCAAGGTTCTGAAGGTGCACTGATGCCGGTCTACACCATTGAAACGCCAACCGGGCAGAAGCTTGATATCGAGGCCGCCGATGAGGCGACCGCGATCAGCGGCGCCCAGAAATGGCATGCGGACAATAACGCTCCGGTGACCATCGGCGGCCTCGCTTCGGCGGCTGTCGGTGGCACGGCGCGGGGAGCGACGGAGCTTGCCGGCCTTCCTGGAGACCTTGGAGACCTCCTCAACCGGGGGATCGACAAGGGGCTGTCCGCCGTCGGCATCCAGAAGCCGACGACCATGGCTGACTTGATTGCACCGGGTCGCGAGAGGCCAAATCCGCTCGGCAGCAAGAATATCAAGGCCCAGGTCGAGAAACTCACTGGGGATTTCCACGTCCCCCAAAACACGGCCGAGAAGTTCGTCGACAGCGCTTTTTCGTTCGTTCCCGGCGCTATTGCGGCACCCGGCGGCGCCGTCAGCAATGCGGTGCGCTACGGCATCCTGCCCGGCTTGGCCTCAGAGGCCGCTGGCCAGTATTTCGAGGGCCAGGGAATTGAGCCCTATGCGCGGGCTGCCGCCGGCATCGGGACATCGCTGCTCAACCCGGCGGCTCGAGCCGTGACGCCATTCCCGGCCTCTCCGGCCCGGCAGGCCGCAGTGCAGCGACTGGAAAACGAGGGGGTGACCTCGCTCACCGCCGGCCAGCGAACCGGAAGCACGGGGCTGCGCTATCTGGAGGATGCCGCCAGTCACGCCCCGCTGGCCGGACAGGGCGCTTCCCGGATCGAGCATGAAGGACAGCGGCAGTTCACCGAGGCAGCTCTCAGGCGGGCCGGGACGGGCGCTGAGGCCACGCCTGAAGTGCTTGCAGCCAATCAGGCGCGGCTTGGGCAGGCGTTTCAGGATCTATCCGCCCGGAACAACCTCATCCCTGACGACCATTTCGTCAACGATATCGTGGACGCGGCGCGAAACTACCGCCGGGTACCCGATTCGCAGCAACGCCAGATGGTGCAGGGCTATCTCGACGACATCATCGGCCATGTGAATGAAGGCCATATGCCGGGCCCAGCCTATCAGGAGATGCGCTCTCGTCTTTCCCGTCAGGCCAACAGCCTACGCCAGACCGATCCGACGCTTTCCGAGGCCTTGCGGGACATGCGCAATGCGCTCGATAATGTCATGGGACGGTCGATCTCCCCGGAAGATCAGACGCTGTGGCAGAACACGCGGCGCGAGTACGGCGCTCAGAAGGTGATCGAGAAAGCCGCCAGCCGGGCAGGTGAAGCCACGGCGGAAGGCCAGATCACCCCGGCCAACCTCCGCAACACGGTGTCCGCAGAGAACCGTGGTGCTTATGCGCGGGGTGAAGGACAGTTTGCTGAGCTTGCGCGGGCGGGCGCCAACGTCATGACCCCGCTCCCAAACTCGGGTACGGCGCAGCGGATGAATGCGTTTCACCTCCTGAACATGGGACTGATGGGCATACCGCAAGCCGTGAGCGGCCGCTTGCTCATGTCGGCCCCGGTGCAACACTATCTCTCGAATCAGTTGATGACGGGAGCGCTGCCGAACAGCCAGACGGCCCAACAGCTACTGATAGCGCAGATGCTTCAGCGCTCGCAGCAACCGACCACACAGGGCCAATGATTCGATGATGAGGACCGTCACCAGAAACGCAGCGAGCCAGCCAACGACACTGGCTGCATATCCGTTGTCGGTCCAATGGTATTGTCCGTTCGAGCCAACAACCCCGATGAACGTGATGGCCTGCAGCAACTTCATGGGGGCCTATACGTCAGATTTTGCTCGGCGCTTACGTGCGATGATACGGCTTATGGTGCCTTGTGTCACCTTAAACTGCTGGGACAGGAGCTTCTGTGTCTGGTGGCTGGATCGAATGGTTGCTACGTCCTGCGTGGACAGCTTGGTGTTGTGGTGTCGATCATTGAGGGGAAGGCGGTTTTTATTCCCGGCATCTTGGCAATTCTCTCCACGGGTCCCGACCGATAAATGGTCTGGATTGATGCAAGGGGGATTGTCGCAACTATGAAGCACATCAAGACCTTCAGGTATCGGTCCTTTGTGGATTTCGTAAGAAACGCGATGCGCACGGCGGAACCGATCGCCAATCCATATCATGCCATAGTCAAATTTGTTTTTTCTGCGATGACCCGTCCACTCCCAGCAGCCGGTTTCCGTCACTTGGTATTTGGCAAGAAGCCGGCGCTCGATGGTATGAGCGCCGCCGTTTTCAGTTTGATAATCTTGCAAGTTGCCATCGCGGCTGGCCTGCACGTAATGGCGGCGGCACAGACCGCGGCCAATGGCGTTTTTCTCGCAATAATGACACTTCATGATGTCTTCCCCCTCTATGCCTTAAGGGTATTCGGGAATAATCACGAAGTCAACAAAAGGAGTATGTGTCACGCCCTATAATGGAAGTGGTACGTTCACCATAATCAACACATTCGTACCGAATACGACAATCCTGTCGGCGGCGGTCAACCAGAACTACTCCGATATCGCAACGGGGCTCTCCAACTGCCTGACCCGCGACGGACAGGCGGGGATGACGGCTGATTTTCAGGCGATCTCGGGAGCATTGGCGTCCCCGGGCATTACCTTTTCGTCTGATGCGACGTCGGGGTTGTACCTTGAGGCCGTGGGTGACGTCGGGCTTGTTTCGAAGTCCCTCGGCATTCTCATCAATTCGTCGGTCTTCTCCGTGTCCGCAGCGGCCGTTTCGGCGGGCGGGTCCGGATATGTCGTTGGCGACACCATCGTTCTGACCGGAGGGACGGCGATCAGCCAAGCCATTCTGACGGTTGCGACCCTGTCAGGATCTGCAGTCGCCACGGTCACGGTTTCGTATCAGGGCTACTACTCGGCGATGCCGTCGAATCCTGCGGCTCAAGGATCAACGTCAGGCCTTGGCACAGGCGCGACTTTTACGCTGACGGCGACGACGCAATACACCCGCTCCGTGGCGACAAGAGAGGGTGGCGGATCGGTATGGGTCAGGCTCGGCTCGTCAAACTTCATCGCTGGCCTCATGAGCATCGTCAACGGCCGCGATTTCGTGACCGCGCTGGGTGCGTCGAACGTCACGACTGCCATCGGCCTGTCCGCCCCGCCTCCATCGTCCTACAAGAACCTTGTGATCAAAGTCACGACGAACACAGCGCTGACCGCGGTTGCTGATTTCGTGACGACGACCAACGGTACTGCATTCCTGACAACTGCGCTGTCTTCGACCATCAACATGGCGACGACCGGAGCGAATGCGCTGGATACCGGATCGATCGCAGCAGCGACATGGTACGCGATCTGGGCGATTGCCAAGGCTGACGGGACGACGGCGGCCTTGGCCTCGACTTCGTTCACGGCCCCAACGATGCCGACCGGCTACACGTACAAGGCCCGCATCGGCGCGGTGACGACGGCGGCAGCATCAGCCCAGCTCATGGGGACGTGGCAGTTCGGCCAGCGAGCGCAGTACATTATCGGTCTGGCGCAGACAGGTTCGACCTATCCAACGCCAGGAACGGCAACCGGCGCGATCTGGCAAACCAGATCAGTTACGGCTCAGGTCCCGTCGACCGCATCGGAGATATCCGGTTTTCTCACCTACGCGACGACCGGAGGCACGGCAGGGACGATCGGCGTATCTTCAAACTCCAGCGTGACCACGTTCGAGCGTGCTCAGTTCTACAACTCCTACTTCAATACCAATGCGGCAACTAACTCGCTCGCGTACAACATGGTTCTTGAAGGTACTGCGATATTCGTTGCCGGTGCAAATGTGAACAGCACAGTGACGTATGTGACCGGATGGATGGATAATCTTTGACGCTATCGCTATAGTTGCGTTGCGTTTTCGATCAACACCAGAAGGTTGAACATGAATCAGGAACAGGTCAAAAGCGGGCTCAGGTGGTTAATCGCTACCTTCGGAGGCATCGTCGCCGGATGGTTCGCCGCAAAGGGATGGTTCACCATCGATCAGGTGACCAGCGTCCTCAACAGTCCGACGACACTGGCGGTCATGGCCTCGCTCATTTCCGGCGCGTGGGGCTTGGTTGTCCACACCCAGGCTAACGCGGTCGCCGTGGTCGATACCATCGCGAAGCAGCCGGATTCCCCGGTCAAGGCCGTGGTGACGGAGCCGACGATGGCTGGTCGCGAACTGGCCGATTCGTTGCCTGGCAAGACAACCGTAGTGGCCGGATCGTCCGAAGCCGCTACTCTGGCGAGGGCCGCATGACATGGCGCGGCATCGTCGGGAGGTCGTTTTCCCCAGATGAATTTGAGCGGTATATTGAAACCCTCAAGTTCGGGATTTGGCGGCCGCGGTTTGTCGTGGTGCACAACACCAGCGCGCCTGATCTCAAGACGTGGAACGACTGGCAGATTCGCGCCAGACCCGTCACGGACGAGCAATGGGCGCAAAACCTCGTCGGCTACTACCGCGACCAGCAGCACTGGAGCGCCGGCCCGCATCTGTTCGTCACCCCGCGTGGCATTCTGGTGTTCTCACCGCTGACCGGGCCCGGGACGCATGCGCCGTCGTGGAACAGCGTCTCGTGGGGCGTGGAGACCGTTGGCGAGTTCGAGCGTGAACCGTTCAATGGATCGATCAAGGCCAACCTGATCGCCGCGCTGGCCATCCTGCACGCCGCGGCGGGCCTCCAGCTCACGCCCTATTCGCGGGGGGTGCGGGGCCTGCACTTCCACAAGGAAGACCCGCTGACGACCCACAAGAGCTGCCCCGGCAAGAACATGGTCAAGACGGACCTCATCAAGGCGGTGCAGGCCGAAATTCTCCGACGCCACCCCGGCGGCGGTCATCCCGAAGGAGATGCCCCACATGCTTAAACGGATCGTTCTCGCCCTGACGCTGTCCCTCAGCCTCGCCGGCTGCGCCAGCCTGGAGGCCATCACCAACGGCATGTCGCTGGCCACCGCCTCGGTCGCCAACCCGGTGACCCCGATCAAGGAAGCCCAGATCGAGCTCGCGCTCGACTCCGCGGTGAAGGTGCTGCAGACGTACAAGCAGGCCTGCATCGCCGGATCCGCTGACAAGAACTGCCGGGACAACATCGGCCAGATCCAGGCCTACACCCGCCAGATCAGGCCGATGGTCCTGCAGCTCCGCAACTTCGTCGACACCAACGATCAGGTCAACGCTGTCGTGGTCTACAACCAATTGTCGTCCCTCTACGCCAACATGAAGTCGGCGGCGGCCAGTCTCGGCGTCAGCCTCGGGAGCGCAACATGAACCCTCAAATTTTCGACCTCATCGAGAAGGGTCTGACTCTGCTGCCGATCCTCGTCGACGCGGGGATCAGCATCACGACCACCATTCAGCATCTGCTGTCGCTGAACAAGGCCGCCGCAGCCGGCGGCGCGATCACCCCAGCAGAACTGGCCAAGATCCGCGCCGACTTCGACTCCGACCTCGACGACTTCAACAAGCCGCTGACATGAGCGAAAGCCCGACCGGCCGCGGCTACGTGCAGGGCTCGGACTCCTACCGGGCGGATGACGTCGCTCGGGAGGAGCGCGAACGCCGGCAGATGGCAATGGGGCGCGCTAGGAGCAAGCGCATCTGTACTTGCAGCGGGTCTTCGTTCGGAATGGACGTCGACCGCTGCCCGGTTCATGGGGAGGGCTGCGCATGACAACTACCACACTCCAGACCATCGCCTATGCGATGCTCGACAGCGACATTGAGCAGGGGCATGCCAACGCCGATACTCAATAAAACCAATACA
>Ga0207703_10001339_pt1 | contig 22554 bp, 16 predicted proteins | sample KBSSwiS12_FD_184304 | JGI IMG/M metagenome (GOLD analysis project Ga0207703, IMG submission 184304) | Switchgrass rhizosphere microbial communities from Kellogg Biological Station, Michigan, USA - KBS Switchgrass S1-2 (SPAdes) (version 2) | ecosystem: Host-associated > Plants > Roots >...
CGCGGAAGTTTGGCGCATTTTCGCTCGGCATCGAAAATCTGACCAACAAGTTTTATTTCCTCTCGAGCTCGCAGATCGACTATTACCGCAACTATTTCGCCGGTCGCGGCCGGCTGGTGTCATTGACTTATCGATATGAGTTCTAAAGCCTCTGGTGGATGTTCATGAGTCACCCTTCGAGCACGGTGCTGGTGGCGGGATCGGCCAACGTTGATTTCGTGGCGCGTGCTTCGCATGTGCCGGCTCCGGGCGAGACTGTGTTGGGGCATGGTTTTGCGATCTTCCCAGGCGGGAAGGGCGCGAACCAGGCGGTCGCGTGCGCGCGGGCGGGTGGCGCACCCACTCGGATGGTGCTTGCACTGGGCGAAGATGTCTTCGCGCCGTTGGTTGAGGATTCCCTGCGCGCGGCCGGGGTGCATCTGCATATCGTGAGGGTGGCGCAACACTCCACAGGTGCGGCATTGATATGCGTGGCGGACAACGCGGAAAATGCAATTACCGTCGCCCCTGGGGCGAACGCGATGCTGCGTGCGGCGGACCTGCCGGATCTCGAAGGGGTGAAATATCTGTTGCTGCAGCTCGAGACCCCTCTGCGGGCGGTGACCGATATTGCGCGCGCCGCAAGCGCAGCAGGTATTTCTGTGGTGTTGAATGCTGCGCCGGCGCAGCCCCTGCCTGGGGAGTTGCTCGATGTCATTGACGTCCTGATCGTCAATGAGGATGAGCTGACCCTGGTTGCGGGTCACGGTGGGTCGGTCGCTGAGAGGTTGGAGTCAGTTGACGTGCCGTGCGCCGTCGTGACTTTGGGGCCGCACGGCTGCTGCGCCCGGACGGAGGGACAATTCTTCGTACAGCCCGCATTCCGGGTTGCGGCCGTGGATACAACCGCGGCCGGCGACACATTCTGCGGGGTGTTCGTGGCATCGCTTCGATCGCAAGCTGGGCTGCCGCAGGGTTTACGCAGAGCGGCCGCCGCGGCAGCGCTTGCGACTACCCGGGCGGGCGCGCAGGCGAGCATTCCAACGTACGAGGAAGTGGAGACTCTGATGAATTCGGTTCCGGACATTCAGAACGACCCCGCTAGCCGCGAACTGAGGGTCTATTGCGGTCTGCAACACTCATGAGCGTTCCTCCGCTGCGTACAACGACCGACTACAAATTCTCGCACGCATTGACCGGGCCCTATCTGCCGCCGCCGGGCAAGGCGCCGGGCTGGCCTTTTGCGGCCATTGGTCATTGGATGATCGATGTCAACGAGGCGTCGGACAGTTGGCTGCGGGGGTTGCGCGAATGGCGACAGGAACACCTGATCCGCGTTGGCTTCGACGATTCGCTCTATCGGCGCCCTGAGCTGCAATGGGCACAGCGCAATTTTGTGCACGCCTTGCTGATGGTGGAAGACCGGTATTTCTACAACGCCACCGAAGCGCGCTATGAAGTGGATCGGTATCTGGATGATCTGGAAACCCGCTTCGGCGGCATTGACAGTGTGCTCATCTGGTACGTTTATCCCAACATTGGCGTGGATGACCGCAATCAATTCGATCTGGTGCGCGACCTCCCCGGTGGCCTCGACGGGTTGCGGGGCGTGGTGTCCGATTTTCACCGTCGGGGAGTAAAGGTCTTTCTGCCGACTACTCCGTGGGATAACGGAACTCGCGCAGGCGACGAGTCGCATTGGGAGCTCATGGCGGAGTTGGTCAAAGCGGTCGGGGCTGACGGCATCAATGGCGATACCTACAGCGGTCTGCCGCGAGCGTTCTTCGATGCATGCGAGGCGGTAAACCATCCCGTCGTCCTGCAGCCTGAAACGACCGCCCAGGCAGGCGATCACATTCTCACCTGGAACCTCCAGAGCTGGACGAAGAAGATCCCGCAGGACCTCATTCCGGTGGTCGTAAAGCTCAAGTGGCTCGAGCCGCGTCACATTATTACGATCGAGAATCGCTGGAGCCGCGATCGGAACAACGACCTGCAGCACGCGTTCTTCAATGGCATAGGTTACAACGCGTGGGAAAATATCTGGGGCATCTGGAATCAGCTCACACCACGCGATGCAGAAACTCTCAGGCGCGTGGCGATGATCCAACGTCAATTCGCGCCACTGCTCGTGAGCCCGGATTGGACTCCGTATGAGAAAACATCAGCTGCGGGCGTGTTCTCGAGCCGTTTTCCCGGCAAGAGCATGACGTTGTGGACGCTCGTGAATCGCAATGAATACGAAGTGGATGGAGAGCAGATCGAGATCGAGCACCTTGCCGGTGCAACCTACTTTGATGTCTGGAACGGCCGGCGCCTGGAGCCCCGTTTCGAGGCAGGCCGCGCGGTAGTCGCACTGCGCCTGGAAGGCCGCGGCTTCGGCGCCATTCTGTCTCTCACGCCCGCCGCGAAGATCCAGGATCTGGACCGTTTTCTCGAGCGCATGCAGGAAACTGCTCGCCAGCCGCTGCAATCTTTCCCGGCTGAGTGGAAATCGTTGCCGCAGGAACTGGTGGCCATCGAGCCCACACAGCGTGTAACGCACGTACCGGAGGGGATGATCCGGATTCCAGCCGGGGAGTTTGATTTCGCGGTCCACGGCATCGAGATCGAAGGTCAGACCTGGGAGGGCGTGGATGTCCAATATCCCTGGGAAACCAGCGCACGCAGGAGCCATCGGCACCGGGTCTCCATCGGAACGTTTTGCATCGATCAACATCCGGTGACCAACGCCCAATATCATGCCTTCCTGGAGGCAACCTCATACCGGCCGCGGGACGAACACAACTTCCTGCGGCACTGGCATAACGGCCGACCTCGGGCAGGTTGGGACAACAAGCCGGTAGTCTGGATATCCATCGAAGATGCACGCGCGTACGCGCATTGGGCTGGCAAACGACTGCCACACGAATGGGAATGGCAGTATGCAGCTCAGGGCAACGACGGCCGCCATTACCCGTGGGGCAACGAATGGAATCCGCAGGCGGTGCCCGAGCCGTCCTGCGGCCGCAACATGCCGATACCCGCCGATGTAAACCAACATCCCGCTGGCGCGAGCCCGTTCGGCGTCATGGATTTGGTGGGTCACATCTGGCAATGGACGGATGAGTATGTCGACGCCCATACGCGGGCGGCGATTCTGCGAGGGGGCAGTGCATATCAACCGCAGACTTCGCACTGGTATTTTCCACAAGCGTACCGCTTGGACCAGCACGGTAAATACTTGCTGATGGCGCCCTGCAAGGACCGATCGGGCGGAATTGGTTTCCGCTGCGTGATCGATGTCGGATGACAGCCGCCACTCTACGCCTCCAGCGCCCGTCGCCCGCAATGCAGCTTGCAGCACCGGGTGATGTATGTTTGGGTGGCGTGCTGGGTGAAGCCCTGGCTGCCAACCACGGCGGGCGCCTTTCGCATTTCATCATCGATGAGACGAGTCCGGCGATCGCCGTCTTCAACCCGGAAACCGTGCAGACCAATCGAGCAGGAGACTGGTACGGTGAGCATGCAGGCAAATGGCTTTATGCCGCGGCGAAAGCGGCGGCGCGCACGCGCGATGGGACTCTACTCGAGAGAGCTCAGCACGTAGCCGACTATCTGGTGAGTGTGCAGGACGCGGCCGGTTATTCCGGGAACTATGCCCCGGAGCGGCGCTTCATGAACAAGCAGCCACCGAAGCCGGTGACCTGGGACGGCGCACCTTTCGCCCGTACGTGGGACATCTGGACGCACTGCTACTTGATTCTGGGGCTACTCGAGCTCCATCGCCATTTTCCCAACTCACGGTATCTGGAGGCGGCCTGTCGCATCGGGGATCTGTGCAGTGAGACCCTGACCCGGGGCGCCATCGATATCACCGATCTCGGCAATCATCACGGCCTGTCCGCGACCGTGCTGATTGATCCGGCCCTGGAGCTTTATTTTGCGACGAGCCAACAACGCTATCTCGATCTCGCACTGCTCGTGCTGGAGCAGGGGGAGCGCAACCCGCGACACGCGTTGTTGACTCGGACTCTGGCGGGAACGGACGCATCTGAAATCGCCACGGGCAAGAGTTATCAGATCCTCTGGAACCTGGTGGGCCTTGCGAAGCTGTATCGCGCCATCGGTGATACAACCTATTTGCGCGCTGTCGAGAGCCTCTGGGCCAATGTCCGCGCGCATCATTTGACGCTGGGTGGGGGCCCGTGGGGTGGCGTCGCGCATCGCTCGCGCGAAGTCTTCAATCCAGGATTTGTCTTCAGTCCGTATGGCTACGTTGAGACGTGCTCGACTATGGCGTGGATACAGCTCAATCGCGAGCTGCTGTGCATCACGGGACAGGCCGCTTACGCGGAGGAAATCGAGCGTAGCGCCTACAACGATCTGCTGGGCGCGCAGGCACCGAACGGCGAAGACTGGTGCTACTACTCGTTTCCCAACGGCAAGCGGGTGTACACCACATACTGGCGCTGCTGTAAGTCCAGCGGCGCCATGGCGTTGGAGGAACTGCCTTCGATCGCTTACGGCATTTCACAGGACGGCGGGATCAAAGTAAACCTGCTCGGTCCGTCGGAAACGCAACTGAGGTTGCCGACTGCGGGCAAAGTGCGCCTGGAACAGAAAACCGCGTACCCTTTTGACGGGACCGTTGCTCTCGAGATCTCACCTGAGCGCCCGTCGGTATTCAGCATTGAAATCCGTATCCCGGATTGGGCGCAAGGCGCAACGGTGAGTGTCAGTGGTGACAGCAACATGTTGCACCCGATCGCCGGTGCCTATGTTCGACTGGAGCGCCTGTGGCGTGCCGGGGATGTGATCACACTGTCGTGTCCCATGCGACCGCAAATTCATCGCAAGGCGCACCGGAACGTGCAGGAGTCCCAGGCCCCGGATGGGCTTCCTGTCAGGCAGGAAGTGCTTCACTTCGACTATCTGGCCATCACGCGCGGGCCGCTGGTTTATGCGACAGACCTGATCGACGGCTACAAGATCGAGGAGACGCTTCGCATTGACACCGGGTCCCCGGACACGTGGCTCCTGACTGAGCAGGCAACGGACGGTGAGGGCGGTCCTCCTTTACGACTGTGCCCCGTCGGCCGTCCGCCACTGACTTTCCAACCCTATTACCGGGCGGGTGGACGTCGCGACGGATCGTGGCGACTCACTTGGATGATGTTGGCACCGGAAAAGACGCCATAAGGGAATGATGCCATGACTTCGCCTTCCTCTATCTGGAACTTCACCCGATCCGGGCCGCCCGGACCTTTGACCGGTGTCCGTGTGTTGGATCTCAGCGCGTACATCGCGGGTCCGTACGGATGCACGCTATTGGCGGACCAGGGTGCCGATGTCATCAAGATCGAGCCGCCGGGCGGCGATAACCTGCGCCATTACCCTTCGACCCTGGAGAGTGAGAATCGCGCCTTCCTCGGCGTCAATCGCAGCAAGCGGGGCAGGGTGTTGGACCTCAAACGCGCCGAGGACCTCGCTCTACTGCTGAAATGGGTCTGCGAAGTGGACGTGCTCGTGCACAACTTCAGACCCGGAGTGGGCGAGCGCCTGGGAGTCGACTATCCGCGGCTCGCCAAAATCAACTCGCGTCTGATCTATTGCGCCGTTACCGGCTACGGGGAAGAGGGGCCCTTGCGGGAGAAGGCCGGTTACGATCAGGTGCTGCAGGCAATGACCGGCATGTGCGCGTTGCAAGGCAATCCCAACGGCACGCCAGAGCTGACCTACGGATCACCCGTCGACTACTACGCCGCAGCGCTGGTTGCGGCAGGGGTGGCGTCGGCATTGTTTGAGCGCGAACGCAGTGGCCAGGGCCAGTTCGTGGGAGTGTCCCTGTTGCGTAGCGCATTGACCATGCAATCGGCGCGTATGATCTGGGCCGAGGGGGAGTCGCTCGATATCTGGCGCGATATGCGATCCGGCGGTATCACCGGTCTACATCCCACGCTCGAGGGCCATTTGTATCTGTCAGCAAACACACCCCACTTCTGGAAAGCGCTTTGCGACAAAACAGGGCTGACGGAGCTCGGCAGTGATCCACGCTACGACACCGTGCGTAAGCGCGCACAACATGACGCGGAAATCGTTCCGAAGTTGCGCGCAGTTCTGCTGACACGCACGGCTCTCGAATGGGAAGAGTTGCTCGGAGACCAGGTGCCCTGTGCCATGGCTCGGCAGGTCGAGGACATGTTTGATCACCCGCAGGTGATAGCTGAGAACATGATTGCACCGATCGCTCATCCGACGCTTGGAAGCTATCGAGGGGTTACCCGGCCCATCAAGTTCGGACGAACGCCCGGCCCGGAGCCGTTTGCCGCACCCATCCTCGGCGAGGATCGCGATACCGAGTGAGTTCCTGGAGGGACATCCGTACTCGCGAGCCCTTTCTAAGTTGCCATGGGAGCTGCATTTGTAGCGCGGCGTTGCTCCCAGAGGGCACGATCGCGCTCGATCAGCTGCTCGATGTCGGTCGGTTTTGGCAGAGCTACCAGATAGCGCGAGACGAATAGCTGCTGATCCAATCCGCCTATCGCATATTCCACCTTGGTCTGATCCTTGTCACTGCACAGAAGTAAGCCTACCGGAGAAGCGTCCGTTGTCCCGGTCATTTCTCGCCTCCAGTAGTTGAGATAGAAGTTCATCTGTCCCGCATCTCCGTGTTGGAACTGACGAACTTTGAGTTCGATTAGTAAATGGCAGCGCAGCAGCCGGTGGTAAAACACGAGATCGATGTAGTCGTGCTCGTTACCCACCGTGATCCGCTTCTGGCGGGCCTCGAAGCAGAAGCCGCTGCCGAGCTCCAGGAGAAACGCCTGCAAGTGATCGAGGAGCGCGGTCTCGAGATCTGTCTCAGTGTAGCGGGCCTGTTCGGTGAGACCTACAAACTCGAGGACGTAAGGGTCACGAATCAGCTCGGATATTTGGAGGCGCGCCTCTGATGCCTGCCGCCGGGATCGCTCAATAACTGCTTGCTTGTCGGCCGAGAGTCCTGTCCGTTCGTATAGTAGGGAGCCGATTTGACGCTGCAGTTCCCGCTTTGACCAGGAGCTCTTCAGGCATTCGTTTTCGTAGAATGCGCGCTTCCAGGGGTCATCGAGACGGATGAGCTCGATCAGGTGAGACCAGGGAAGCTGCAGCAGCAGATGCCCGTCCAGTGGCGTGGGGCAGCTCGGCCCGGATTCCGTCACCGGTGACGGAATCTCAGTGAGACCGCTCGGCGCAAGAGATGCACTGAGACTCGGTGCGATACGGGGTGACATGCTACCGCCCAATTGGGGATAAGTGCGGTAGAAAACTCGCATCCTGCCAAGCATCTCCGGGCTGCACCCGGGGACGTTTCGCTGTCTCAGGTCTCGCGAGACACGGCACAGTAGCTGTTGCCCATAGCTGGCTCGATCCGCACCGTTCTGTTCGAATTCGACGATATGTGCACCGATGAGCCAGTTGCGAAGGGTGTGATGACGACTGACTGCAGCTGAAGCTCCCATTCGGGAGTCGGCGTCCACCTCCACGATTGTCGCAATGAGTGATTCATAACTCATCGGAGTATGAGCTGTGTTCCGGCCCCTCCATGCAACGGAACCGTCTGTCGCAGTTGCATTCATCCTTACCGCCAGCAATGAGTCGAAAACAACTTCGAACATCATACAGAGGAAGGGTTCTGTTGTACTGGGTTATTTCAGAATATCTGTACCTCAACCCCCGCGCGTTTCGATGGTGGTTTGACGAGTTATTTTTTCTGGTTACGCGGACGGCGTTGTATGAGGGTGAAGCAGCAGTTCGCAAGCACCAGTGCATTTCGGCGTCGGAGCACACGTGGTACACCCGGGACGCGGCTGCTGACGTCTTCGAACTGGCCTGCGGCGCGCTGCGACATGCGGCATCGCCCGGCAAGTGCTCGAGCGCCGCGGTGCCAAATGCGGCATGAGCGTTCCGTGGTAATTGTTATACCGTCGCGGGGGTTTCTCCCGGCGACGTTAAAAAAATAAACTTCATTTGTGTTCCTGCCGCATTGAATCTATAAAGCGCACGCGGGCGGTTTTCTGGTCATGGCGGAAGGCAGCTCCAACATCGCGTGCAGGTATCGCCGGGTGTCGCGGTCGACAGACAGGCACTCATCGTGGCGCGCGGTATTGATTCAAAGAATTCACTCAGGGAGCGAAGTTGAGCATGATGTTCATTCACAAGCGCGCAGCGCTGGCATTCGCGGCCTCATTGGGTCTGCTTCTGGGGGTGCCTTCGCAGGCACAGGTCAATGTGACAACCTGGCACAACGACCTGGCCCGTACCGGCGCCAATACTCACGAGCAGATTCTCACCACCAGCAACGTCAATGTCGATCAGTTCGGCCGGTTGTTCCAGATCACGCTCGACGGCCAGGTCTACGCGCAGCCGCTGGTCATGGCCGGTGTCCAGATCGCCGGTGGCACCCACAATGTTGTGTATGTCGCGACTGAGCACGACAGCGTTTATGCGATTGATGGCGACAATGGAACCATCTACAGGCAGGTGAGCCTGATTCCGGCCGGCGGGACGACTATCAATGTCTCTTCCGACCTCGTGCAGCAGTGCCTCGATATCAATCCGGAAATCGGGATCACCGGGACCCCGGTCATCGATCCCGCCAGCCAGACTCTTTACGTCGTTACCAAGGCGAAGGTCGGGGGGCGTCTAGTCCAACACCTGCACGCGCTGGACATTGCCACTCTGGCTGAAAAATTCGGCGGTCCAACCGAGATTCAGGCGACGTCTTCAGGGACTGCGCCCGATGGCGACGGGGCTCTGGTCTCATTCAATCCCAGTGCCGAGCTGCAACGTCCGGGACTGGCTTTGGACAATGGGCACGTGCTCATCTCATGGGCCTCCCATTGCGACCACGATGTGTATCACGGGTGGCTGATCTCCTATGACGCGCAGACCCTTGTGCAGGATGGGGTCTGGAATGTGACGCCGAACGGAGCGCCCGGTGGGAACCTCATCGAAGGTGGCATCTGGATGTCGGGAGCGGCTCCCGCGGTGGACGCCAACGGCAATATCTACCTTGCCACAGGCAATGGTTACCAAAACGGCACAACGGATTTCGGCGACAGCATCGTCAAGCTCGGATTGCCGACCAACGGGCATTTTCCGGTCCGCGACTACTTCACGCCCTTCAATGAAGGCGGCAGCAGCACGCTGGGTGATACCGACCTGGGATCCGGCGGAGTGCTGCTGCTGCCAACCGCCTCAAACGGTGCTCAGCGCCTCACCCAGGCTGGCAAGGCACAGACGATCCACATGTTGGATCAAAACAATCTGGGCAAGCTCTGCACCCAGCTCACTCCCCCTTGCACCACCAGTGATACCCAGATCCCCCAGGAGATCACCGGCGCGGGCTTTGTCCTCAGCACCCCCGTGTACCTGAATGGTCGTATCTACTGGAACACGGGCGGCCACCCACTCAGCGCATATTCCTTCGATACCGCCAGCGGCCTCATGTCCACCGCGCCGGTCTCTCAGAGCAGCACCACGCTGGGCAACTTCAGCGCAACGGATGCAGGCTCGATTTCCGCCAACAACACAACCAATGGCATCTATTGGCTCATGCACAATACCGGGGAACTGTTCGCCTTCGATGCCACCGATCTGAGCCATCTGTTGTGGAAGAGCGGGCAGGCAGGCAATCGGGATCAGGGCGGGTCGGCCACGAAATTCGCGCCACCAACGATTGCAAACGGCAGGGTCTATGTCGGCAATTCGACGAACCCGGGCGCGCTGGTGGGCTATGGGTTACTGGGCGGCAAAGCCACGACGCCGACCTTCTCTCCGCCAGCCGGCACGTACGCCTCCGCTCAAACTGTGTCGATTTCTGATACGACTCCGAACGCAACGTTCTTCTTCACAACGAACGGCACGACTCCGACAACGGCATCAACCCGGTACACAGGACCAGTCACGGTAGGTGCTACCGAGACGCTCCAAGCCATTGCCGTCGCGAATGGTGTTGATAATAGCGAGGTAGGGAGCGCCACCTACACGATCGGCTCGGGCGGCGGTACGCCACCGCAGCAGACGGCACAGCCGACCTTCTCGCCACCGGGCGGAGTCTTCACGGCGGCGCAATCCGTGAGCATTTCTGATTCAACTCCCGGTGCCACTATCTTCTATACAACGGACAATTCGACGCCAACGTCGTCCTCGGCGGTATATGCGTCACCGATCAACGTCGCCACGACGGAAACACTGAAGGCACTTGCGATCGCGCCCGGAGACAGCGCGAGCCCGGTTGCCACCGCCAATTACACCATCAATGTGAATGGCGGCGGAACCGGCAATCCCGTCGTCAACGACCCGAATGGATTTTCGAGCACCACGGGCCTGACTCTCGACTCCAACGGCAATGGCGCGATCACTCTCCAGGGCACTGCGTTGCTGCTCACCGACGGTGGCAACTTCGAGGCTCATGCGGTCTGGAGCTCGACGCCCGTGAACGTTCAAGGGTTCACGAGTGACTTCAGCTTTCAGATCACTCCGGCCAGTCCGAATGCATCCGACGGATTCACCTTCACGATTCAGAACATGGGACTCAACGCGCTCGGCGGCATCGGGGGCGCGCTCGGCTACCAGGGGATTGCGAAGAGTGTCGCCGTGAAGTTCGATACCTTCGATAATGCCGGCGAAGGCATCAACTCCATCGGCTTTTACACCAACGGAAACGCGCCGACGACTCCAGCGACAGATCTCACCGGACAGATCGACCTGCACAGCGGCCACATCCTGCAGGCGCATCTGACCTATGACGGTACCAACCTGACTCTCACGTTAACGGACACGCAGACGGGTGTTTCGGTTCGGCTGTCTCAGGTAATCGATATCCCCGGTGTCGTGGGGAGCACGACCGCGTACGTCGGTTTCACGGGAGGGACGGGGGGCACAGTGTCGACTCAGAGCATTCTCAACTGGACGTACACACCGACCAGTTCCACCTCGGTGACACCTGCGGCGCTGCCGACATTCGTACCGGCGGCGGGGACCTATTCGGGAACCCAACTGGTGACGATCTCGGACGCAACTTCTGGCGCAACCGTCTATTTCACAACGGACGGAAGCAATCCGACGACGTCGTCCGCTGTCTATTCAGGGCCAATCGCCGTAAGTGCGACGGCTACGTTGAAAGCGCTCGCTGTCAGCAGCAGCGGCGGTTCCAGCCCAATTGCAACGGCCGCGTACATCATCAATGCAGGCGGGGGCGGCGGTACTCCCGTGGTGAACTTTGAGTCAGGCTTCTCAGGCGGCACTCAACTCACCTTCCTGCAAGGAGCGGCTGTTGTCGGCGATGCACTCCAGGTGACGAATGGTGGAAATTTCGAGAACGGCGCCGCCTGGTTCTCAACTCCTGTGAATGTCGCGGCCTTCACGACCGATTTCGACTTCCAGATTACACCCGCCGGACCCCAGGCCTCCGACGGCTTCACCTTCACTCTGCAGAACACGGGTCTGAGTGCAACAGGTGGAATAGGCGGGGCACTCGGGTATCAGGGCATCGGGAAGAGCGTGGCAGTCAAGTTTGATACGTTCGACAATGCGGGCGAGGGGATCAACTCCACGGGATTCTTTACCGGCGGCGCTGAGCCGACTGTGCCCGCTTCAGATCTCACGTCCTTCGGTATCGATCTGCACAGCGGCGATGTTCTGCATGCGCATGTTGGTTACGACGGCAAGACGCTGACGTTGGTCCTCTCCGATCCGCAAACCAACGCTCAGTTCACCTTGTCCCAACCCGTCGATATACCAGGCGCCGTGGGAGGGAATACAGCGTTTGTCGGCTTTACTGGTGGCACCGGCGGTACGGTGTCGACTCAAAAGATTCTCACGTGGACCTATGCGGCTCAATGAGCCTGCGGCGGCGGCCGTCCATCGGGCGGCCACTGTCCTCACCGGGGTGGCGCTTGCCTGTTCGGTTCTGGCGGTAACGCCGCTCCGGGCCAAGGCACCGGCGGATGCCTGTCTGAGCACCCGCTATTCAATGCGGCAGTTGCCGTTCCTGCCAACAACCATCTCCCAATCCGCTCTGGTGGCCGGGACCAACGAAGTGAGCCGGCCGGTCGTGTGGCAAGCGCGAACGGGTACCCGCGAGTTGCCGGTGCCAAAGGGTTTCAAGTCTGCGGAGCCGGTGGCGATTACGCCTTCGGGCAAGATCGTCGTCGACGCGTTTGATGCGCAACATCGAATACGCGCCGGCTTCGTCTACTCGGGCCGCTCGATCGTTGCGGTTGCCGGTGAGCAGACCTTCGTCCATGGCGCGAGCCCTTCGGGCCTGGTGCTCGGCGAGTCGGTCCCTCCAGGTGAGGCGCGAGCGCAGGCAGTCTATTGGAGCAACAATGTGCCGCACGCCCTGGGGCTGTGTTGCGGCGGCACACTCAAAGCGGCCAACCGGTCCGCAGAGATGGTCGGGGAGCTTTACGACGAGCAAGGGCGGTATCAGGCGTTTGCGTGGAACCCGGCGCGTCACGAACCGAGACTGATCGGGACTGAACACTACAGTGCCGCCGTTGCCATCAACGATGCGGGTGACATCCTCGTCCAGGCCGGCCGGGCAGTGTATCTGGAGCAAGGCGGTCGGCTGCGGCAGTTGGATCTCTCGGCTGCTCTCGTCAACACGGCGCGATCGATGAACAACTGCGGGTTCGTAGTGGGCGGCTACGGTCCCGATTCGGATCGGAACCGGGCCTTTCTCTGGACTCCCCAAGGCGGATTCCAGGATCTGAATACCCTCATTCCGCCGGACTCAACCTGGACGCTCCAGGACGCCTTCGCAATCAATGACCGGGGCCAGATTGTCGGCAGGGCGGTTCACGACCGCGATGAGGCGGGTTTTATCCTGACTCCCGTTACCTACGAGCCGTCGCACTCAACCTTCGGTTTTCGAGGCGGCCGGCCGCGTGAGCCATAGGCTCTCTTCAAGCCCACTACGGAAAACGCGATCCACATTCCAATCACTGCAATTTCAAACAAGGTGTCCATCGAAGGCCTCCTGTATTGACCCCGGGGCCGGGGGTGGGGTCACTATGCGGCTGGCTGCCTCAGCAACCAAACACACTTTGTGACCTTCGATTTAGTTTTTGTTTATTGACCCTGGCGAGGGGCGCGCACCAGGGCGGTCAGAATGCCTTGGAGGATTCGCGTTGGGCTCGGGGGGCAACCCGGCACTTCCACATCGACGGGAATGACGTTCGAAACGCGGCCGCGGCTGGCGTAGCTCTCGCCGAAAATCCCCCCTGTGCAACCACAGTCGCCCAGAGCCACCACGAGCTTGGGATCGGGCGTAGCCTCATACGTCCGCAGCAATGCCACTTCCATGTGCTTCGACACCGGACCGGTGACCAACAGCAGATCGGCGTGCCGGGGACTTGCGACAAATCGAATCCCCAGCCCTTCGAGGTTATACAAAGGATTGTTCAGGGCGTGGATCTCCAGCTCGCAGCCGTTGCAGGAGCCGGCATCGACATGGCGAATGCATAGTGCACGGCCCAGTACCTCCCGAATGCCTTCCTGGAGGGTGTCACGAACCCGCAGAGTCTCGTCCGCCTGCGGAGGTGGCTCGGAGATGATGCCGATGGAGGCAATCTGGCGCAGTGTTTTCAGCATGGCGGTACGCTAGAGGTCATGGCCGCTGTACGAGAGATTGAATGATTTGTTGATGAGCGGAAAATCCGGAACGATGTTGCCGATGATGGCGTGCTCGAGTACGGGCCAGTTGTGCCATGACGGATCCTGGGGGTGACAGCGTCGAATGGTTCCGTCAGGACCGGCTTCGAGTGCGACGCACACCGGGCCCCGCCAGCCTTCGATCAGACCGATGCCAACAGCACCGTCTGCGGGTATCTGCACCGGATTGTTGTGCGGTCCCGCGGGGAGCTCGCTCAGGATGTGTTGGACGAGCCTGCACGACTCCTGAAACTCGTCGAAGCGGACAGCGACTCGTGCGGCCACGTCGCCTTCGGTGCGAACTATCCTGGCCGGTGCGAGATCCGGATAGGGGACGCACGGAAGGTCAATCCGCAGGTCCAATGCCTGGCCGCTCGCGCGTCCAGCAAGACCGATCAATCCCAGACGGGCGGCCAGTTCAGTCGAGACTATGCCGGCGCCGTTGAACCGGTCGCGAACGCCTTCGTGCTCGTCATACACCGCGCGCAGAGTGAGGACCTCATCTGCAATCTCCCTCAAACATCGGCTCAGTGCCGGGATGCCTGCTCGCGTGAGGTCGGACCGCGTACCTCCCGGTACGACGGCATCCATCAGATATCGTGCACCGAGTGTTTCCTGACTGGCCCGCAACAGCAGCTCCTTCAATCGTGAGAACTGTGCCAAGCCGAAAGCAAACCCGGCATCGTTACCGAGTGCACCCAGGTCCCCCAGATGATTCGCGATGCGCTCCAGCTCGAGATACAACGCACGCAGCCATGCCGCGCGCGGCGGTATATCGACCTGCGCGATTCCCTCGAGAGCCTGACAGTACGCCCACGAGTAGGCCACGGCTGAATCCCCTGAGACGCGTGCAGCCAGGCGGTGGCCCTCGATGAGGGGCAGTTGGGTGAACCGTTGCTCGATGCCTTTGTGAACGTACCCGAGACGCTCTTCGAGTCTCAGCACCTTCTCACCCACCACCGAGAAGCGAAAGTGTCCCGGTTCAATGGTCCCCGCGTGGACGGGGCCGACGGCAATTTCATGCACGCCCTCACCCTCGACGCGCACGAAGCTGTAGGAATCAGTGACGGGATTGGCAATCGGCTGCGAGGGTGGATCGAGCAGCGGGCGGTAGCCTTGCGGCCATGCAGCGTGGCGAAGCCATGGGCGAGTGTCCGGGTCAGTGGAACGTACACCTGACAGGTCTGCGATCGCCCGCTGCATCCGGGCAGCTGCGGGAAACAACTCCGCAATGCCCGGATAGGGCTCGTCTGCATCCGCCATCGGGAGGGTCAGTACCAATCCGCCACCCTCGGGAGCGACAAACACCGCGGAAATGAGGTGCGTTGCCTGCTTCGCGCCGCTGGCCCAGAGCGCCAGTAGTCTGGCCCCTGCGGCAGACAGGTCAAACGCCGCTTGCCGCCACTGCACCTGCGAGACCGTGAGCCCACGCAATCCGGGCGAGCCGGGTTGCACATTGCTGCGGTTGAACCAGGACTGCAGCGACATTTCACTCACCCCCGATCAGGCGTGCCGCCGCTCGATACCAATCCGCCAGGTAGGGCGGCACATAGATGCCCAATACGAGAACGATCGCCAAATGCGCGAATACTGGCAGTAGCGCGGGAGGATGCGGCAGGCGCTTCACGGTGGTCTCGCCAAACACCATGGGTTGGACGCGCCCGAAGATCGCCGCGAAGGCGACGCCGAGCGCCGTGATCAGAATGGGAGTCGCCCAGGGCTGCTCTCTCATGGCCGTGGTCAGGATCAGGAACTCGCTGGCAAATACGCCAAAGGGCGGCATTCCCAGGATGGCGAGCGAGCCCATCATCAGTCCCCAGCCGATGGTTGGATTCGTTGTAATGAGACCGCGGATATTGTCCATGAGCTGCGACCCCGCCTTCTGGGCGGCATGTCCAACGGCAAAGAAGATCGCCGACTTCGTGAGCGAGTGGACAGTCATGTGCAGTAGAGCTGCGAAGTTCGCTACGGGCCCGCCCATTCCGAAGGCGAAGGTGATGATGCCCATGTGCTCGATCGAGGAGTAGGCAAACAGCCGCTTGATATCACGCTGGCGCCAGAGGAAGAACGATGCCAGCACGACGGACAGCAGCCCGAAACCCATGAGCATCCGTGACGGCAAGGGCGAGTGCAGGGAGCCTTCGACGAGCACTTTGCAGCGAACGACCGCGTAAATGGCCACGTTGAGCAGCAGTCCTGACAGCACGGCCGAGATGGGCGTAGGGCCTTCCGCGTGCGCGTCCGGCAGCCAATTGTGCAGGGGAGCGAGTCCGACCTTCGTACCATAGCCGACGAGGAGAAACACAAATGCCAGCCCCAAAACGGTTGGCTCGAGTTGTCCTTTCACGGCGTTCAGATGTGTCCACAGCAGCGCAGTCACGCCTTCGGCGCCCAACACCTTCTCGGCCGCGAAGTACAGGAGAATCGTGCCGAACAGTGCCTGGGCGATTCCCACCCCACAGAGGATGAAGTATTTCCATCCGGCCTCCAGGCTCGCAGGTGTGCGATATAACGTAACCAGCAGCACCGTGGAGAGCGTGGCTGCTTCCATCGCAACCCAGACCAGCCCCATGTTGTTGGTCGTCAGCGCGATCAGCATCGTCGTCATGAAGAGCTGATACATGCTGTGGTAGAGGCGCAGGCGTGCCTCACTGACTCGTCCATGATGAGTCTCTACCCGCATGTAGGGGCGCGAAAAGACCGATGTCGTCAATCCCACCAGGGCAGTCAGCGTGACGAGAAAGACATTAAAAGGATCAATGAAGAACTGCTCGTGCGCCACGAGCACAGGTCCTTCGCTGACAACGCGCGCGGTGAGGGCGCAAGCCGCGAGGAACGTGACGAGACTGATCGCCACGTTCAGACCCGCAGCCCAATGACGTCCGCCAAAGACGCCGAGTATGAGTGCGCCCAGAAGCGGAGTTCCGAGTAGCAGGAAGAATTCCATCAGGGGCTCTCACGCAGGGCGGGGGTTGAACCGGCTGTCTCGCGCCCGTTCAATGGTTGATTCTCCTTCAGGGACTCGAGATGGTGCAGATCGAGGCTGTCGAACTGTTCGCGGATTTGAAAGAAGAAAATGCCCAACACCAGCACGGCGACCAGCACATCCAGTGCCACGCCGAATTCGACAATCATCGGCATGCCGTAGGTGGCACTCATGGCACCGAAAAAAAGCCCGTTTTCCATGGACAGAAACCCAACCACCTGCGACATGGCCTTGCGCCGGGTGATCATGGTGAGGAAGGAGAGCAGGATCACGGCGACGGCGATGCCGATGGCATTGCGTGTAGCCGTGCTGGCCAGTGCCGAGATCGGCCGCGCCAGGCCGAAGGCAAACACGACGACCAGCAGACCGACGAGCATCGTACCGGCGATGTTGAGTAGCGGCTCCGTGTCCCAGTAGACCTTCAGCCGGCGGATGAGACGGTGCAGAAGCCAGGGCAGAAAAATAACTTTGAGCGCAAGCGTCAGGGCGGCGGACACGTACAGATGATGCTCGCCGGTACGCCAGGCGAGCAGCAGCGTCGCCACCAGGAGCAACGCGCCCTGGGTCGCAAGGAGATTCACCAATGTCACGATCCGCCGCTGCCCGAGCATGGCAAAGGACAGCAACAGCAGCAGCGCGGCGCAGAAATTCAGCAGTTGCAGATCAAACGGCGTTCCGGTCATCCCTTACGCTCCGAGCAGCAGGTGAACCAGCAGACCCAACACGGCGAAGATGAAAGCGGTCGCGAGGAACTCCGGCGCACGAAACACGCGCAGTTTTGCCGAGATCGTCTCGATCACGGCGAGCGCCGCCCCGGCCACGATCAACTTGGCGCCCAGCAGGGGAATGGAGGCCAACAGCGCCACCGGCCCCATCCCGCCGGCCGCGACGCCCCACGGAATGAACAGGGCAAATCCGATGCAGGCATAATTGAAAAGCTTCAAGGCTGCCGCCCACTCCATCAACGCGAGGTGACGCGCCGAGTATTCCAGCACCATCGCCTCGTGAATCATGGTCAGCTCGAGGTGCGTCGCGGGGTTGTCGATGGGTATGCGCGCGTTTTCGGCGAGCAACACCAGTGTGAATGCCACCGCGGTGAAGGCAAGACTCGGATACAGGGCCAGTGTTTGTGTCGCGAGGTTGTCCGCAATGGCCGGAAGTGCCGTCGTGCCTGAAATCATCGAGGCGACGAAGATGACCATCAATAGAGCGGGCTCGGCGAGGAACCCAACCATCATCTCCCGGCGCGCGCCGAGGGTCCCGAAGGCGGTGCCGATATCCATCGCCGCAAGCGACAGGAAAACACGCGCAGTAGTCAGAAGGCCCACGAGCGCAATGGCATCGGCCGCGATCGTGAAGGGTAGATGCGTCCCCATCGATGGAATGATTCCGGCAGCAACGACCATCGCGGCGAACACGATGTAGGGTGCCGCGCGAAACAGGGTGGAAGCGTTGTCCGCGAGGACGGCTTCCTTGTGAAAGAGTTTGCGAATCCCTCGGTAGGGGAGCCAGATGCTCGGTGCCCGCCGGTTCTGCAGCCAGGCACGGCACTGATTGACCCAGCCGAGAAACAGGGGTGCAGCGGCGAGAGCCGCGATCAATTCCAGCGCCTGAGTGAGGATTTCGAACGGCTTCATAACATGAGCGAAAGCAGTACGACGAGGGTCACGAAGCTGTAGAGCAGATAAGTTGCAATGCGTCCCTGTTGCAGCCACGCGAAGGCATCGGCCACCCGTTGGACGAGCCGGCCGAGGGGCAGATACAAACCCCGCCAGATCCGGTCAATGACGGTCACACGATAGTGAGGCGCCGAATCGAACGGTGAGGGCAATTCGCGCGTCATCGCAAAAAAGGCGCCGAAGATGTGCCGTATGGGCTGTCCGAAGCCTTCGGCCGTATCCTGCATGCGGGGCGTCAGGCCGCCAAAACCACAATCCCACGCTGCCGCGCGGCGCGCACTGTGGTGGTAGAAGCGCCGCACCATGAATATGGTGAGCACAACAACGAGCGTCAAAGCGACGAAGAATATCGGAGCGGAGTACGAAGCGCCGCGATCGGGCAGGGGCACAATCAGCCACCAGGGAGCATTCACGCTCGCGAGCGACCCGCCGCTCAATTCCTGCACGACGACTCGCAGTGCACGGATGACATACGTAGGCATCAGACCCAACACAAAACAACCCACGGCGAGCCAGACGAGACCGATACGCTCGAGCACGCCGGCATCTTGCGCCCGTGCCAGTGCCGGTTCGCGAGGCTGTCCGAGGAAGATGACGCCAAAGAATTTGACCATCACGTAGCCAGCCAGCGCGGCGGCGAGCGCGACGAGCGCGGCGCCGAGGGGCAGCAGCATGCTGACAAATGATCTGGGCACCTCGTGAGCAAATAGAAATGCCTGCAGGAGGAGCCACTCGGACACGAAACCGTTGAGCGGAGGGAGGCCGGCCATGGCGAGTGCACCCACGAGTGTGAGCCAGGCGACCCACGGCATCCGATGGATCAGGCCGCCCAGGCGCCCGAGGTTGCGTTCGCCTGTCGAGTGTAGGACCGAGCCGGTACCGAGAAACAGCAGGCTCTTCATAAAGGCATGGTTGAGGGTGTGATACAGAGCCGCGATCAGCGCGAGAGCCCCGAGCGCGCTCATCCCCACACCGTGGAACACAACAGCCAGTCCAATGCCCGTGAAGATGATGCCGATGTTTTCGATGGACGACCACGCCAGCAGCCGTTTCATATCGGTTTGTGTCGCGGCGAATATCACGCCATAGAGCGCAGAGAAGAGTCCGATTGCGATCAGTACCAGCCCCCACCACCACGCAGGATGCCCCAGCAGGTCAAACGTGACGCGCAGCAGCCCGTAAACGGCTGTCTTCAACATGACGCCGCTCATGAGCGCCGAGACAGGCGAGGGCGCCGCCGGGTGCGCTTCGGGAAGCCACACGTGCAGCGGGACCAGTCCGGCTTTGGCGCCGAAGCCGATCACGGCCAGCGCGAAAGCAATTGCGGCCCAGTGTGGCGCCAGATGTGCGCTGCGCATGGAATCGAAGGTGAACTGCCAGCTGCCCCCTTGCATGACGCCGAAGCTGAGGAGAATGGCGAGCGCGCCAACATGTGCCATCAACAGGTACAGGAAGCCGGCCCTGCGGATTTCGGGAATGCTGTGTTGGGTGGTCACCAGGAAGTAGGACGACAACGCCATCGTCTCCCACGCCACCATGAATGCATAGGCATCGTTCGCCAGCAGTACGAGGCCCATGCTCGCGAGAAACAGGTGGTACTGCAGGCATAGCAGGCCAGCCGAAGTCCCGTGGCCGCGCCGGAAATATCCAGCGGCGAAGATGGATATGCCCGCTGAGGTGGCGCCGAGCAACAGCAGAAACAGGCTGGTGAGGGCGTCGCGCCGCACGTGTACAGGCAGATCCGGCAGTCCGACTGGCAGGACGGCCTGTTCCGGGGACGCCGGCAAGCTCAGCGCAGCCACCAAGGCGAGGGCCACGCCAACCAGCCCGCCAAGTGGAAAGAGAGTGCGGCCCACATAACGCAGACTCGTCGGCCGCAGCAAACCTGCGAGGCCTATCAGGCCCCACGCCGCGATGAGCGCGAGGCAGAGGCTCAACGTTGAGTCGAGAATGGGCATCGCAGAGGGTGCTACTCCTATACGTATTACATTATAATCGTAGTCATCGCTCTGTGTCGCATCCTCTAAAGCGACTGATGCGTGCGTCACGATCCTTGCGCGATGGTGATCGCTGCGATTATTCTTTGGTTATCCTGTGATGTAATTTCAATGTAAATGAAGAGCACTAAAGTCGTGCAACTCGAGGAGCGTACCGCTCGTCTGACGATCCTGATCGATCCGCGCAAGAAAGCGCTGTTCGAGCGGTTGTGCGAGCAGGAGGACCTCACGTCTTCGCAGGTCGTGCGTCGCATGATTCGTGCGTATATCGAAGAGCGACTCGGCAGGCCCTGGAAGCCGGGTGATGAGGATCCACTCCCGGATGGGCCGGCCGCCGGTGGTGTTGCCAAGCGGCGCACGTCGCGGACCTGAGCTCCCCGAAGTTCCGCTTGCTCGCGCCTGCCGTACCGCCGCTCATGTTGTAACCTCGGCTCGGCGTTTTGCATCGCACTAATCACACGCCTCCATCGGCCTTTCAAAGTGTTTGATAAGATCCTTGGCTGAGAGACGGTGGCCGGAAGGGATGGCCGGCTTTGTTCGGCGTCGCCACCGCAAGTCGAGGATCGGCGCAGCCTGTCAGTAGGTTCGGTGGCCCGTTTGAGGCACCTTGCAGGTGCCTGGGGGGCGCGCCGTGTCGATCGACTGTAGAAAGAAGCTCTTCGCGGCCCTGGTTGGGGTCTCAGTGGCTGATGTCACTCTGCCTGCAACGCCGGACCAGCTTGAAGAGGTTCTGGTGACGGCGCGCCGGACGCTCGAGAACGCGCAGGATGTGCCGATGGCTCTGACGGCGTTATCGACCGAACGCCTGACAAACGCTGACGTCACCTCTCTCGAAAAATTATCAACCTTGCTTCCCGACATGATCCTCACCAGGGGAAACAGCGGCTCGGGTATGGTCATCAGCCTGCGGGGAATTGGCCCGAATTTCTCCAGCATCGGTATCGAACAGTCCGTCGCAGTGGTGATTGACGACGCTTACTACGCCCAGGGCCGCGTGATCGATGAAGCACTGGTTGACTTGGGAAGCGTCGAGGTGCTCAAGGGACCGCAGGCCCTGTTCTTCGGGAAGAACAGTACCGCCGGCGTGATTTCCATCACCACCGCCGACCCGGGACCCCGGTTCGAGTCCCGGATACGCGCAGGTTACGAGTTCGCATCCCAAAACCCGAATGGGGAACTGGTGGTCTCCGGGCCGATCACCGACTCCTTGGGGTTGCGGCTGGCGGTCTACGGCCAGGATATGCGGCACGGCTACGTCCGCAACGATGCGCAACCAGGCTCATACACGACCATTGATGCCGCCACCTTTGCGGCGACGGCGCACCCTGTTCCCGCCCCAAGCGATCGACACCTGCCCGCTGAAACCACGGTTTTCGGCCGCCTGACCGCCGCATATCATCCGAGCGAAAGCCTCGTTGTTACGCTCAAGGCCAATGCCGCCCGCGACAGCCAGGGAGGGACTTCATGGAATGACAGGCTCTGGAAGTGCCCAGCCGGCCACGGGACCTTCCCGGGGGATGCCCCCCAGCCTTGTGGTGACCGCTTCGAGATCAGCCAGAATCCGGCGCCGCCGGACATCGCGGCCACCCGGCGGGACATGGACCGCAAAGGCGGTCAACTCTATACGCGCTACGAGTCACGCGGGGTCACCGCGCAGATCGACTATAAAGTCCCGCACGTCAGCCTCGCCTCCATAACCAACTACCAGCATTTCGACTACACCAGCAATTCGGATTATGACTTCACCGCGGTTCCGCAGATATGGGCTGACCAACACAACAGCTATCGGGCGGTCTCCCAGGAAGTGCGCGCGCGCACGGCCCTGGGAGCGGCGCTGGATGTTCTGACTGGGTTGTACTACCAGAATACCGGCTCTGGGTTCGCTCAAAGCGCGGTGTTCTTCGGGTCGGAAAATGCAGCAGCCAGCGCTGCGAACCGCTATGTGAGCGTATTGAAGGATTCAGCCACTGACGGCAAGACGGTGGCCCTTTATGGCCAGCTCACCTGGCACTTTCTTTCCGCTTGGGAGCTCGGCGCAGGCGCACGGTACACCTGGGAGACCAAAAATTCTTATTTCATCCAACCCTACGTGAACCCATTTTTTTCCGGCCTGTACGCGGCGAACGACCGGTTGAACGCCGCTCAGCACTTCCACGACGCCTCACCCGAGGTGACGCTGAGTTGGAAGGCGCGACCTACGGCAATGCTATATGCCGCGTATCGGACCGGCTAC
>Ga0207703_10001340_pt1 | contig 22548 bp, 22 predicted proteins | sample KBSSwiS12_FD_184304 | JGI IMG/M metagenome (GOLD analysis project Ga0207703, IMG submission 184304) | Switchgrass rhizosphere microbial communities from Kellogg Biological Station, Michigan, USA - KBS Switchgrass S1-2 (SPAdes) (version 2) | ecosystem: Host-associated > Plants > Roots >...
AAGATCGTGCTCAACATGGGCGTGGGCGAAGCGACGCAGGACAAGAAGAAGGTCGAGAAGGCAGCTGCCGAAATGGAGCTGATTTCGGGCCAGAAGCCGGTCATCACCAAGGCGAAGAAGTCGATCGCGCAGTTCAAGCTGCGTGAGGGCATGCCGATCGGCGTGAAGGTCACCCTTCGCCGCGAGCGCATGTACGAGTTCCTCGACCGCTTCATCACGATCGCGCTGCCGCGCGTTCGCGATTTCCGTGGGCTGAACCCGAAGAGCTTCGATGGTCGCGGCAACTATGCCTGCGGTCTGAAAGAGCAGCTGATCTTCCCGGAGATCAGCTACGACCAGGTCGACCAGATGCGCGGCATGGATGTGATCGTGGCGACGACCGCGAAGACCGACGACGAGGCGCGCGAGCTGCTCCGTCTGTTCGGCTTCCCGTTCCCGATTGAAACTGAAGAGAAGAAGGCAGCGTAAGCTGCTGATTTCCTAAGACAGGAAGTGAGCTTAAGTCGATGGCGAAACTGAGTTCGATCAACAAGAATGAGCGTCGCAAGGTGCTGGTGAAGAAATATGCCGGCCGTTATGCGAAGCTGAAGGCGATGGCGAAGGATGCCTCGCTCGATGAGGGCGAGCGTCTGATCGCGCGCCTGAAGATGGCGGAAATTCCGCGCAACGGGAACCCGACCCGCATCCGTAACCGGTGCGAGCTGACCGGGCGCCCGCGCGCTTATTACCGCAAGTTCCGCCTCTGCCGTATTCAGCTGCGCGATCTGGCCAACAAGGGCCTGATCCCCGGCGTTACGAAGTCGAGCTGGTAAGGATCACGAGATGGCATTGACCGATCCCCTGGGTGATATGCTCACCCGCATCCGCAACGGCCAGCGTGCGCGCAAGGACTCCGTCCTGTCGCCCGCGTCGAAGCTGCGCGCTCGCGTGCTCGATGTGCTGCAGCGCGAGGGCTATATCCGCGGCTACAGCGAAGAAGAGATGGGTCCCGCCAAGGGCATCCGTATCGAGCTGAAGTATTTCGAAGGCCAGCCGGCGATCAAGCACGTTGCACGTGTCTCCAAGCCAGGCCGCCGTGTCTATTCGGGCTCGCAGGATCTCCCGCGCGTCATGAACGGCCTCGGTATCACCATCGTTTCGACGCCCAAGGGCGTTCTGTCGGACGCGGAAGCGCGCGAGCAGAATGTCGGCGGCGAAGTGCTCGCGGAGGTATTCTGATGAGCCGCATCGGTAAGAAGCCGGTCGCGATCCCGAGCGGTGTCACCGCCTCGATCGACGGCGGCGTGCTGAGCGTGAAGGGCCCCAAGGGCAGCCTGTCGCTCAACATGCGCGAAGAGATCAGCTACACGCTGGAAGACGGCGGTATCTCGGTGGTGCCGGCCAATGACACCAAGCGCGCTCGCGCGTTCTGGGGCATGCAGCGTACCCTGGTGCAGAACCTGGTCACAGGCGTGTCGGACGGTTTCACCAAGAAGCTGCTGATCACCGGCGTCGGCTATCGTGCCGACTCCAAGGGCCGCGTGCTCAACCTGAAGCTGGGCTACAGCCACGACGTCAACATCGACGTGCCGGAAGGTCTCGAAGTGAAGACCCCCGACAACACAACGGTCGAGATTTCGGGTTCCGACAAGCAGAAGGTCGGCCAGCTGGCCGCCGAGATCCGCCGCTGGCGCAAGCCCGAGCCTTACAAGGGCAAGGGCATCAAGTACGACGGCGAGTTCATCTTCCGCAAGGAAGGGAAGAAGAAGTAATGACCAAGGGAATGTCACTGTTCGAGAAGCGGCGCCGCCGCAATCGCACCGCGCTCCGTGCGCGGGGTGGCCAGCGTCCGCGCCTGTCGGTGCATCGCTCGGGCAAGCACATCTATGCCCAGGTGATCGACGATGCGCAGGGCACGACGGTCGCTTCGGCCTCGACGCTGGAGAAGGACGTGCGCGGCACGGCCGGTTCGAACGTCGCGGCTGCCACCGAGGTGGGCAAGCGCGTCGCGGAAGCGGCCAAGGCGGCAGGCGTGACCCAGGTCGTGTTCGACCGCGGCGGCTTCCTGTTCCACGGTCGCGTCAAGGCGCTGGCGGAAGCCGCGCGTGAAGCCGGATTGGAGTTCTAAGAATGGCCGACGAAACCAACCAGACGGAAGTCCAGGCAGCTCCCGAGGGTGCGCCGATGGATGCTCCGCAGCGCGGTCCGCGTGGCGGCCGTGGTCGTGGTGGCCCGGGCGGCGGTCCTGGCGGCAATCGCGGTGGCCGTGACGGCAACCGTGGCGGTCGTCGCGACGACCGTCGTGGCGGCGCCGATGACGGCGGCGAAGAGCTGATCGAGAAGCTCGTCCACATCAACCGCGTCTCCAAGACGGTGAAGGGCGGCAAGCGCTTCGGCTTCGCGGCGCTGGTCGTCGTGGGCGACGGCAAGGGCCGGGTCGGCTTCGGCCATGGCAAGGCGCGCGAAGTGCCGGAAGCCATCTCCAAGGCGACGGCCGCTGCCAAGAAGGCGATGGTGCGCGTTCCGCTGCGCGAGGGTCGCACGCTGCATCATGACGGCAATGGCCACTTCGGTGCCGGCCGCGTGACGCTGCGCTCGGCGCCGCAGGGTACCGGCATCATCGCCGGCGGCCCGATGCGCGCCGTGTTCGAGAGCCTGGGCGTGGCCGATGTGGTGACCAAGTCGGTCGGCACTTCCAACCCGTACAACATGATCCGGGCGACCTTCGAGGCACTGACCTCGCAGACCTCGCCCAAGGCCGTGGCGCAACGCCGTGGCAAGAAGATCGCCGACCTGCTCGGCCGTGGCGGTTCACAGACCGCCCAGGCCGACGCCGAAGCGATCGCGGAGTAAGACAGATGGCGAAGAAGCAGGAAGCTGCCGGCAAGACGGTGACGGTGACCCAGACGGGTTCGCCGATCCGCCGCGAGAAGGATCAGCGCGCGACGCTGATCGGCCTCGGCCTCAACAAGATGAACCGCACCCGCGAGCTGCAGGACACCCCCGAGGTTCGGGGCATGATCCGCAAGGTCGCGCACATGGTGACGGTCGCGGAGTAACGCACTAGCTCGTGGCCGCTTCGGTGGTCGCGGGTTAGGTGAGGGTCTTCTTGTTCTTCCCCCTCGGGATTGGGACAAGAAGGCCCTCACATCATTCATTCAACGAAATTTCCGCTGCCCCGGCAGCGGGATGCGCGACAAAAGCGAAAGCGAGTGCACGATATGAAACTGAACGAACTCCGCGACAATGCGGGCGCCCGTAAATCCCGCATGCGCGTCGGACGCGGCATCGGCTCGGGCAAGGGCAAGACTGGTGGCCGCGGCCATAAGGGCCAGAAGAGCCGCGAAGGCGTCTCGATCGCCGGCTTTGAGGGCGGCCAGATGCCGCTGCACATGCGGCTGCCGAAGCGCGGCTTCAACAATGTCTTCGCCAAGGACTTTGCCGAGGTGAATCTCGGCGCGATCCAGAAGGTCATCGACGCCGGCAAGCTCGACGCCAAGGGCACGATCGATCACGCCACGCTGAAGGCCGCCGGCCTGGCGCGCGGCGGCAAGGACGGCGTCCGCCTGCTCGGTAAGGGCACGCTGACCAGCAAGCTGACTTTCTCGGTCAACGGCGCGTCGAAGGGCGCGATCGAGGCGGTCGAGAAGGCCGGCGGTTCGGTCGAGGTAATCGCCTTCGTCCCCGCAGCCGAAAAGGCTGCCGCCAAGAAGGGCAAGGCGCGTCTCGCACGCATTGCGGTCAAGGCGGAAAAGACGGCTGAAGCGGCCACCGCCGCCAAGGCTGCCAAGGCAAAGTAAATTTCCTCCCGGCCTTTTGCGCGCCGGGGTTAGACAAGGCCGATTGGGCGCCTATATGAGCGGCGGGGGCGCGGACAACGCATCTCCGCCGTTCTTGTTTCCAGGACCAACATCATAATGGCATCCGCAGCCGACCAGATGGCCTCCGGGCTCAACCTGTCAAAGTTCGCCCAGGCGACCGATCTCAAGAAGCGCCTGTGGTTCACGATCGGCGCGCTGATCGTGTTCCGGTTGCTGTCCTATGTGCCGCTGCCGGGTATCGATGCGACGCAGCTGAGCTTCCTGGCCGACAAGACCACTGGCGGCGTGCTCGACTTCTTCAACAATTTCTCGGGCGGTTCGCTCAAGCGGATGAGCATCATCGCGATGGGCGTGATGCCGTACATCACCGCCTCGATCGTCGTGCAGCTCGCCACCTCGCTGTCGCCGCAGCTCGCCGCGATCAAGAAGGAAGGCGAGAGCGGGCGCAAGCGGCTCAATCAGTACACCCGCTACGGCACGGTCGCACTGACCGCTGTGCAGGGATATTTCCTCGTCGCCGGGCTCGAGGCTTATGGCGTGAACGAGGGTCATCCGGCAGTGGTCGACCCCGGCATGCTGTTCCGTATCGTCGCGGTGATTTCGCTGGTCGGCGGCACCATGTTCCTGATGTGGATCGGCGAGCAGATCACCAGTCGCGGCATTGGCAACGGCATGTCGCTGATTATCATGTCGGGCATCGTCGCCAATCTGCCGACCAATCTCTACAACCTCGCCGAGGGCGGCCGTTCGGGCTCGCTCGACGCGACGCGCTTCATCGGGATCATCGCGGCAGTGGTCTTCCTGGTGCTGTTCATCTGTTTCATGGAACGCGCCCAGCGGCGCATTCTGATCCAATACCCCAAGCGCCAGACGCAGCGCGGGATGCAGGCCGACCGCAGTCACCTGCCGTTGAAGCTCAACACCGCCGGCGTGATCCCACCGATCTTCGCCTCGTCGCTGTTGCTGATGCCGGTCACCATCACCCAGTTCGCCGGCAGCAAGCCGGGCGGCTCGGGCTGGTGGAACGACGTGGTCATCACGCTCAACCAGTATCTGCAGCACGGTTCGCTGGTGTACATGCTGCTGTATGGCGGCGGCATCATCTTCTTCTCGTTCTTCTACACCGCCGTGGTGTTCAACCCGGAAGAGACCGCCGACAACCTCAAGCGCTATGGCGGGTTCATTCCCGGCATCCGCCCGGGCAAGGCGACCGAGAATTATTTCGACTATGTGCTGACCCGGATCACGGTGATCGGCGCAGCCTATCTCGCGGTGATCTGTCTGGTGCCGGAATATCTCGTCTCGGCACTGGCGATTCCATTCTATCTTGGCGGGACCAGCCTGCTCATCGTCGTCAACGTGACGATGGACACGGTAACGCAAATCCAGAGCCATTTGCTCGCGCACCAATATGGTGACCTGATCAAGAAGGCGAAGCTGAAGGGTGGGCGTCTCCGCTAAGAGGGGCGCAAGCCGTAAGGGAGTTGGGGCTTGAACATCATTCTCTTGGGTCCGCCGGGTGCCGGTAAAGGCACGCAGGCGAGCCGTCTGGAAGCCGATCGCGGCATGGTGCAGCTGTCGACCGGCGACATGCTGCGTGCCGCGGTAAAGTCGGGCACGCCGGTTGGCCTGCAGGCCAAGGCCGTGATGGAAGCGGGCGAGCTGGTCTCCGACGCGATCGTCTCGGGCATCATCGGCGAGCGGCTCGACCAGCCCGATACCGCCAGTGGCGTGATCTTCGATGGCTATCCGCGCACTGCGGCACAGGCCGATCAGCTCGACGCGCTGCTGGCCGAGCGCGGCCGTACGCTCGACAAGGTGATCGAGCTCGACGTCGATGAGGATGCGCTGGTCGAACGTATCGTCGGCCGTTTCACCTGCGCCAGTTGCGGGGCGGGATATCACGACCTGTTCAAACAGCCCAAGATCGCTGGCACCTGCGACGTGTGCGGCCACCACGAATTCAAGCGCCGCCCGGACGACAATGAGGAAACCGTGCGCACCCGCATGGCCGAATATCGTGCCAAGACCGAACCGATCATCCCGATCTACGAAAAGCGCGGCCTGCTCGCGCGGGTCGACGGCATGGCGGATATGGATGTCGTGACCCGCGCGATCGAGACAATCCTCGACGGCGCGAAATAGCCGCTTTTCCCGCGACGGTGGGGGATGACGGGAGGGACTTCCCCCGGCTAGAATGACCTCTCACCGATCGGGGAGGTTACGAATGTTGCGCTTTGCCTTGCTTGCGGCCCCGTTGTTCGCACTCGGCGCGGCCGCGCCAGCTGAGGTTACCCAATCGAGCGCCGCTGGTTTCGAGATTAGCCAGACCATCACCGCCGACGCGCCAATCGCGCAGGTGTGGGAAACGCTACGCGCGCCGCAGCGCTGGTGGGACAAGGAGCACACCTATTCGGGCGACAGCGCCAACCTCTATCTCGACAGCCAGGCGACGGGCTGTTTCTGCGAGCGGCTGCCGGGCAAGGGCAGCATCGAGCATGCCCATATCGTCTATATCCAGCCGCCGCGCATGATCCGCCTGGTCGGCGGGCTCGGGCCGCTCCAGGCCGAGGCGGTCAATGCCACGCTGACTTTCAAGCTCGATCCGGAAGGATCGAACGCCACCAGGATCACCATGACCTATGTCGTCGGCGGCTATGTCCGCGCCGGAGCTGATACGCTGGCGCCCAAGGTCGATGAGGTGCTCGCGCTGCAGATGGTCAATCTCAAGGGCGCTTCGGAGGCCCCGCCGCCACCTCCGAAGTAGCCTTCCTCGTGCTGCTGCGAAGGCGCGATGACAAATTCTTCATGTCGACTTCATCGCCTCGCGCGGTGCCGCCGCCTATCCGGAGAGCGTCACTGCTGCACGCGGTGGAAGTTCTTGTCAGTTCGGTGTCCGCACTCCCGGGGACACCGAAGGCCGGCGGAAAGCTCGCTTTCCGCCGGCCTCATTTCATTCTACGCTGGCCGCTCGTTTCGGAAATGCCGCCCATGACCCGCAAGCTGCTGATCGTAGAGGATGATGCCGCCACGGCGAGCTACCTCGCCAAGGGCCTGGGCGAAGCCGGCTTTTCGGTCGAGACCTGCGCCGATGGGCGCGACGGGCTGTTTCTGGCGACCGAGGGCATCTTCGACCTGATCATCGCCGATCGCATGTTGCCGGGCCTCAACGGGCTGGCGATGGTCGGGGCGATCCGTGCCGCCGGCATTCGGACGCCGACGATGATCCTGTCCGCGCTGGCCTCGGTCGACGACCGCATCGATGGCCTGCGCGCCGGGGCCGACGACTATCTCGTCAAGCCCTTCTCCTTTGCCGAGCTGTCGGCTCGGGTGGAGGCGCTGCTGCGCCGTGCCGAGCATGTTCCGACCAATGCCCAACCGACCCGCCTGACCGTCGGCGACCTCGAGATCGATCTGCTCGGGCGCACGGTGACGCGCGAGGGGCGCTCGATCGCGCTCGGCGCGCGCGAGTTCAACCTGCTGGAATATCTCGCTCGCCATGCCGGCCAGGTCGTCACCCGCACGATGATGCTGGAGAAGATCTGGAACTATCATTTCGATCCCGGTTCCAACGTCGTCGACGTCCATATCGGCCGATTGCGCCGCAAGATCGAGGAAGGCTTCGGCGCGCCGATCCTTCATACCGTGCGCGGCGCCGGCTATCGCCTGTCAGTCGAAGCATAGCAGCGGGTTCGACCTTCAGGGCGATGCGGCTCTCGGTCACGGCGCGTATCGCACTGCTGGCGATCGCGTTGGCGCTGGTTTCAAACCTCGTGCTGGTCGCCTTTGTCTGGCGGCAGATCCATGACGACGCGATCGATGCGCTGCGGCGGGACACGATCGAGCAATCGGACGCGCTCGTCGCGGTCTATCGCTCGGGTGGCTTGCCGGCGCTGACCCGCGCGATCGAGGAAGCACGCGCGCCGGGCGATCGCTCACTGGTCATCGCCGTGGTCGACAATGAGGGGCAGCGCCTGATCGGTAGCGGTCCCGACGACATCACCGTGTCCGGCTCGCCCGCACCGACCAGCTTTCGCATGGGCATGATGGGGGCGGCGCCACCCTGGTCGGAGCGCGAGGCAGGTTATTCGGTTCGGCAGGTCGGCCCCAACTGGCTGGTCAGCGGCCGGTTGCTCGATGACTGGCAGCAGGAGCAGCGTGGCATCGAGAGCGCGATGCTGGCCGCCACCTTGCTCTCGCTCGCGCTGGGCGTTGGCGGCGGGCTGGTCGTGACGCGGTATGTCGGGCGGCGGCTCAACAGCGTCGCCGACGCGATCGAGGGCGTGGCGGGCGGTGATATTTCGCGACGCGTCGTCGGTGCGCCAGGCGGTGGCGATGCCTTCGACCGGCTGGCGACGCGGCTCAACGCGATGCTCGACAAGGTCGAGCGGCTGATGACCGAGCTGCGCGTCGTCACCGACAGTCTCGCGCATGACCTGCGCTCGCCGCTGGCACGACTGCGGACCAAGACCGAGACGGCGGTGCTGCTGAGCGATACAGCGCAGCGCGACGCCGCGCTTGGCGGGCTGCTGGTCGAAACCGACCTCGTGATGCGCATGCTGACCATGCTGATCGAGATCAGCCGCGCCGAGTCGGTTTCGCGCGATCGCTTCGCGACGATCGATCCGGCGGAACTGGTCGAGGAGATCGCCGAACTCTACCAACCCGTCGCCGAGGAAGCGGGGTTGCGCTTTACCGCGGCAATCGAACTGCACCCACTGCACGTCACGCTGCACCGCGAATTGATCACCCAGGCGATCACCAACCTGATCGACAATGCCTTGCGTCATGGCGCGTCGGGTGGCGAAGTGACGCTGAGGCTGTCGAGCGAGCATGGCGAAATACGTTTCCAGGTCGAGGATCGCGGACCCGGTATCGCCGACGCCGATCATGAGCGCGCGCTCAGTCGCTTCGGGCGGCTCGACAATGCGCGCAGTACGCCCGGCGCCGGGTTGGGGCTGTCGCTGATCGCCGCCGTCGCGCGGCTCCATGGTGGGCGATTCGAGTTGCGCGACAATGCTCCCGGTCTGGTCGCGACAGTCGTCGTTCCGATCTGAGCGGGCGGACAGGGCGGTGTGATCGGCTTTGTGCGGTTGTGGCATATTTCGCGTTCGGCTAATGCCGCTGGCGCGGACGCGTGACGATTTTCCGTCGCGGCCATCACGCGTTGCTTGACACCGGGCGGTCCACATCTTAACTGACCCTTATTCCGAAACACCGGTTTCCGGCGGCGCTCGTTTGCGCTCGCCGGTATCGTGCGTTTCGGATTGCAACGCGTTGAGATGGGGTGCGCTGCCATGCTGCACCCTGTGGAGCTAGGAGAACAAGTTTCATGGCACGTATCGCCGGGGTCAACATCCCGACCAACAAGCGCGTCGTTATCGCGCTGACCTACATCCACGGTATCGGCCCCGCCAAGGCGAAGCAGATCACCGACAAGCTGAGCATCGCGCCCGAGCGCCGCGTTCAGGACCTGACCGATCAGGAAGTGCTGCAGATTCGCGAAGCGATCGATGCCGATCACACCGTCGAGGGTGATCTGCGTCGCGAGACCGCGATGAACATCAAGCGTCTGATGGATCTGGCCTGCTATCGCGGCCTGCGTCATCGCAAGGGTCTGCCGGTCCGCGGCCAGCGCACGCATACCAATGCGCGCACTCGCAAGGGCAAGGCGAAGCCGATCGCTGGCAAGAAGAAGTAAGACGCAGGGCGGCCGCGTGCCGCTCGCTCTTCAGCAAATTAGGTCAGGAATTCCATTATGGCACGCGAACCTCAGCGCATCCGGCGCCGTGAACGCAAGAACATCACTTCCGGCGTCGCGCATGTGAACGCCAGCTTCAACAATACCATGATCACCATCACCGATGCCCAGGGCAACGCCATTTCATGGTCGTCCGCGGGCATGATGGGGTTCAAGGGCAGCCGCAAGTCGACGCCGTACGCGGCGCAGGTCGCTGCGGAAGACGCGGGCAAGAAGGCCGCCGAGCATGGCGTCCGCACGCTCGAGGTTGAGGTCAAGGGTCCGGGTTCGGGTCGTGAGTCGGCGCTTCGTGCGCTGCAGGCGGTCGGTTTCCAGATCACCTCGATCCGCGACGTGACCTCGATCCCGCACAACGGCGTTCGCCCGTCCAAGCGTCGTCGCGTCTGATTTTCGTCGGTCCGCGCGCGATTGATCACGCCGCGCGGACGATTTTCACGGTCGGAGCAAGCCCCCGCTCCGGCCCTAGATAGGGGAAGCCCGTGTCCGTCAACGCTAAGAACTGGCAGGAATTGAAGAAGCCGAGCGGCCTCGAAAAGAAGCCGGGCGGCGATCAGAAGCGCAAGGCGACGTTCGTCGCCGAGCCGCTGGAGCGTGGCTTCGGCCTGACGCTCGGCAACGCGCTGCGCCGTGTATTGCTCTCGTCGTTGCAGGGTGCCGCCGTCACCTCGATCAAGATCGAGAATGTGCTGCACGAATTTTCATCGCTCGCCGGTGTGCGTGAAGACGTCACCGACATCGTGCTCAACGTCAAGCAGATCGCGCTCAAGATGCAGGGTGAGGGGCCGAAGCGCCTCCAGCTCTCCGCGACCGGTCCTGCCGAAGTGAAGGCCGGCGACATCGCCGTCTCGGGCGACATCGAAGTGATGAACCCCGAACTGGTGATCTGCCACCTCGATGATGGCGCGACGCTCAACATGGAGCTCACCGCCGATGTCGGTAAGGGCTATGTCGCCGCGATCGCCAACCGCCCGGCCGATGCGCCGATCGGCCTGATCCCGGTCGACGCGCTGTACTCGCCGGTGCGCCAGGTGTCGTACAAGGTCGAGAATACCCGCGTCGGGCAGGAACTCGATTACGACAAGCTGACGCTGACGATCGAGACCGATGGCACGATCACACCCGAGGACGCTGTCGGTTATGCTGGTCGCATCCTGCAGGACCAGCTCGCGCTGTTCGTGCACTTCGACGATTCGCTGGTCACGCGCTCGGCGCCGATCGGCCATGCCGCGCCGGCTTCGACCGGCGAGGTGTCGGGCGACACGCAGCAGATCAACCGTTACCTGCTCAAGAAGGTCGACGAGCTCGAACTGTCGGTGCGCAGCGCCAACTGCCTCAAGAACGACAACATCATCTATATCGGCGACCTGGTCCAGAAGACCGAAGCCGAGATGCTGCGCACGCCGAACTTCGGTCGCAAGTCGCTCAACGAGATCAAGGAAGTGCTGTCGAGCATGGGTCTCCGCCTGGGCATGGAAATCCCGGGTTGGCCGCCTGAGAACATCGAAGAGATGGCCAAGAAGCTCGAGCAGGAAATCATGGGCTGATTGCCCGAGACTAGTGAGGCGATCGCGCAAGCGATCGTCGAACTGGACGAGGGCAAGCGATCAGCCCGGCCGGCGGGCCTGCAAATGGATAGAGATCCCGGCTTTCGCTGGGATGACGGTAAAATGGGTGGCCTCTCCGTCGCCACCTGGTCCCGGGTACCTGATACGGCCCCCGAACGAACGAGAAGGAATTACCATGCGTCATCGCGTAGGCGGCCGTAAGCTGCAACGTACCTCGGCCCACCGTATTGCGCTGTTCCGCAACATGTCGGCCGCACTGATCAAGCATGAGCAGATCACCACCACCACCGCCAAGGCGAAGGAGCTTCGCCCGTATGTGGAGAAGCTGATCACGCTCGCCAAGAAGGGTGGCCTGTCCAACCGTCGCCTGGCGCATGCGCGCCTTCTCGACGACGCGCAGCTGGTCAAGCTGTTCGACGTGCTGGCCGCGCGCTACGCCGACCGCAACGGCGGCTATACCCGCATCATCAAGGCCGGTGTCCGCGCCTCGGACGCCTCGCCGATGGCGATCATCGAATTCGTCGACCGCGACGTCACTGCCAAGGGCCAGGATTCGGGTCCGGTGATGGGCGACGAGGATTTCGACGAAGCGGCCTGATCGCCGCGGTATCGCCGAACGAGACGGGGCCTCGCGCGAGCGGGGCCCTTTTCTGTTGGCGGCGCTTGCCCTCCCGCGTGGCACGCTCGATAGCGGCGCCATGCCATCCGCATCCAGCATCAGCTATCCCGAAACCCGCCAGGTCGATCAGGTCGACGAGCAATTCGGAGTCAAGGTCGCCGATCCCTATCGCTGGCTCGAGAACGACGTGCGCGGCGATGGCGAGGTGCGGGCCTGGGTCGATGCCCAGAATGACGTCACCAACGCCTATCTCGCCACGCTCCCCGGCCGGGACATCTTCGCCGCGCGGCTGAAGCAATTGCTCGACTATGAGCGTTTCGGCGTGCCGGTGAAAAAGGGCGGACGCTATTTCTACGCACATAATGCCGGGCTGCAGAACCAGGCGGTGCTGTATGTTCGCGAGTCGCTCAATGGGCCCGGCCGTGTGCTGATCGACCCCAATATCTGGTCGACGGACGGCGCCACCGCGCTCGCCGAATGGATGCCGTCGGAAGATGGCACGCGCTTGCTCTATGCGGTGCAGGATGGCGGCAGTGATTGGCGTACGATCAGGATACTCGATGTTGCGACCGGCGAATCGCTTGCCGACACGGTCGCCTGGGTGAAGTTCTCCCATCTCGCCTGGGCGAAGGATGGTTCCGGTTTCTATTATTCACGCTTTGCCGCACCGGCCGAGGGTGACGAGTTCCAGGCGACGAACGAAAACCAGCAGGTCTGCTTCCATCAGATCGGTACGCCCCAGGCCGTCGACCGGGTGATCTACGCAACACCCGACGCGCCGCGGCGCGGCCATACGGCGCAGGTTACCGATGACGGCGCATGGCTGGTCATCACCACGCATGAGGGCACCGACAATCGCTACGAGATCACCGTTGTGGACCTCGTCGACCGTGACGCGCGGCCGCGCACCATCTTCGCTGGGCTGGAGAACCAGTGGAGCCTGGCCGGCAATATCGGGGCCAATTTCTTCTGGGTGACCAACAAGGACGCGCCGCGCCTGCGGATCGTCTCGAGCGACGTTTGCGCCCCCGCCAGCGTGCTGCACGAGGTGGTGCCCGAGGATGTGGCGGTGCTGGATGGCGCCGCAATCATCGGTGGCCGGCTGCTCGCCAGCTACATGGTCGACGTGAAGCGCGAAGTGCGGCGCTACACGCTCGATGGCCAGCGCGACGGTGTCGTGGCGCTGCCCGGGATCGGCGACGCGATCGGTTTCGGCGGCGAACCCGGCGATGGCGAAACCTTCTTCGCCTTCACCAGTTTCGCGACGCCGACGACGATCTATCGCTACGACGTCGACACGGGGGCGGTGACGCCCTGGGCGGTGCCCAGGGTGGCGTTCGATCCGTCGCTTTATGTGGTGATGCAGCGCTTCTACGCCTCGAAGGACGGCACGCGGGTGCCGATGTTCATCGTGCACCGCAGGGATTTGCCGCCGGGTCCGGCGCCGACGCTGCTCTACGGTTATGGCGGCTTCAACATTTCGCTGACGCCGGGCTTCTCGGCGACGCGTATCGCGTGGCTGGAACAAGGCGGGGTGCTCGCCATCGCCAACCTTCGCGGTGGCGGGGAATATGGCCGGGCGTGGCATGACGGCGGGCGGCTCGCCAACAAGCAGAATGTGTTCGACGATTTCATCGCGGCTGCCGAGTATCTTGTCGCTGAAGGCGTTACAGCGAGCGACAGGTTGGCGATCCAGGGCGGCTCCAACGGCGGCCTGCTGGTCGGCGCGGTGGTCAACCAGCGCCCCGACCTGTTCGCCGCCGCGATCCCCCAGGTCGGGGTGATGGACATGCTGCGCTTCGACCGCTTCACCGCGGGGCGCTATTGGGTCGACGATTATGGCTATCCGTCGAAGGAAGCCGATTTCCACACGCTGCTGACCTATTCGCCCTATCACAATATCCGCGCCGGCCGGCCTTATCCGGCGATCCTCGCCGAAACCGCTGACACCGACGACCGGGTCGTGCCCGGCCACACCTTCAAATATGTCGCGATGCTGCAACCGCTCGATCTTGGGCCGAAGCCGCGGCTCGCCCGCATCGAGACGCGCGCCGGGCACGGCTCGGGCAAGCCGACCGACAAGATTATCGCCGAGGCTGCCGACACCTGGGCATTCGCCGCCCGATGGACCGGAATGGCGGTACAGCGGATTCGATAGTCGGGGACTTCCGCGCGGCGCGTCTTCTGCTATCCGGCAGCATGACCCAGCCAAGCGACTCGATCCTCATCATCGATTTCGGGAGCCAGGTGACCCAGCTCATCGCCCGCCGTGTCCGTGAGGCGGGGGTCTATAGCGAAATCGCCCCGTTCAGCGCCGCCGAAGAAGCCTTTGCGCGGATGAAACCCGCTGGCGTGATTCTCTCCGGCAGCCCCGCTTCCGTGCTGGAAGAAGGCAGTCCCCGCATCCCACAGGCCGTGATCGACAGCGGCGTGCCGATCATGGGGATCTGCTACGGCCAGCAGGTGTTGATGGCGCAGCTCGGCGGCACCGTCACGCTCGGCGACAGCGGCGAGTTCGGCCATGCCGTGATCGAGGTGAAGGACGATTGCGCGCTGTTCGACGGCCTGTGGCAGCCGGGCGAGCGGCATCAGGTATGGATGAGCCATGGCGACAAGGTGACTGCGCTCGCTCCCGGATTCCGCCCGGTCGCGGCGAGCGCTGGCGCACCCTTCGCGGTGATCGCCGATGACGCGCGGCATTATTACGCGATGCAGTTCCATCCCGAAGTGGTCCACACGCCCGACGGTGCGAAGCTGATCGCGACGTTCGCGCGGCATGTCTGCGGGTTGGTGGGCGACTGGACGATGGCCGGCTATCGCGCCGCGAAAATTGCCGACATCCGCGCGCAGGTCGGCAAGGGCAGGGTGATTTGCGGCCTGTCGGGCGGCGTCGACAGCGCGGTGGCGGCGGTGCTGATCCATGAGGCGATCGGGGAACAGCTCACCTGCGTGTTCGTCGATCACGGGCTGATGCGCGCCGGCGAGGCCGATCAGGTCGTCAGCCTGTTCCGCAACCACTATAATATCCCGCTGGTCCATGTGGATGCGTCGGAGAAATTCCTCGGCGGGTTGGCGGGCGTCACTGATCCCGAGGCCAAGCGTAAGTTCATCGGCGGCGCCTTCATCGACATCTTCGAGCAGGAAGCACGCAAGATCGGCGGCGCGGAGTTCCTCGCCCAGGGCACGCTCTATCCCGATGTGATCGAGAGCGTCAGCTTCACCGGCGGCCCGTCCGTGACGATCAAGAGCCACCATAATGTCGGTGGCCTGCCTGCGCGGATGAACATGAAGCTGGTCGAGCCGCTGCGCGAGCTGTTCAAGGATGAGGTTCGCGCGCTCGGCCGGGAGCTTGGCCTGCCCGACATCTTCGTCGGTCGTCATCCTTTCCCCGGCCCGGGGCTGGCGATCCGGATTCCCGGCGAGGTGACCAAGGAGCGCTGCGACATCCTGCGCAAGGCCGACACGATCTATCTCGAGGAGATCCGCGCCGCTGGGCTCTACGACACGATCTGGCAGGCGTTCGCGGTGCTGCTGCCAGTGCGCAGCGTCGGCGTGATGGGAGACGGCCGCACCTATGACAACGTCCTCGCGTTGCGAGCCGTCACCTCGACCGACGGCATGACCGCGCAGGCCTTCCAGTTTCCCGGCGATTTCCTGCCGCGCGTCGCGACCCGTATCGTCAACGAGGTGCGCGGGATTAATCGCGTCACCTACGACTATACCTCCAAGCCGCCCGGCACGATCGAGTGGGAATGATTGGGGGCGTCTTGCTCAGCTCACCCTATTCGGCGGTGACCTTGCCCAGCGCCTCGAATACACGCTCGACATATTCCGGTCGGCAGATGAGCAGATCCGGCATGTAGGTGTCGGCCTGATTGTAGATCGGCTCAGAGCCGTCAAGACGGGAGCAGTGGAGGCCGTGCGCCTTCGCCACCGCCACTGGCGCGCAGCTGTCCCATTCATATTGGCCGCCGGAATGAAGATAGATCTCGGCCTGGCCGAGTATGATCGCCATCGCCTTGGCGCCCGCCGACCCCATCGGCACCAGCTCGGCGCCCATCGCACCGGCAACCGCCACCGCCTCGGCCGCCGGCCGCGTGCGGCTGACCACCATGCGGGGCGTGCCGGTGACGGGAGGCAACGGGCGCGGCTGGTCGGAGCGCAACACGACGCCGTCGCCCATCCCCGGTAACGCCACCGCGCCGACCGTTGCGACGCCATTTATGGCGAGCCCGACATGTACCGCCCAATCGGCACGCGCCTCGCCATATTCGCGCGTACCATCCACCGGATCGACGATCCAAACCCGCGATTTGGACAGCCGCTCCATGGTGTCGCTGGATTCCTCGGACAGCAGCCCATCCTCGGCGCGCTGCGAGGCGATTGCATGGCAGAGGAACTGATTAGCGGTGGCATCGCCAGCCTTGCCCAGCGCCTGGTTGGCGCACACACCGGCGCCGCGCACCGCGATGAGGATGCGTCCCGCCACCTCGGCGAGTTGTGCGGCAAGGGCGGCATCGCTCTCGATGATGATATCGCTCATCGCACCGTCACTTCAGCGGCATGATTTGACGGACGATATATTCCGCGGCCTCGGTCGGCGTCATGTCGACCGTGTTGACGCGAATTTCCGGATGCTCGGGCGGCTCATAGGGGCTGTCGATGCCGGTGAAGTTCTTGAGGTCGCCGGCGCGGGCCTTCTTGTAGAGGCCTTTGACATCGCGCTTTTCGGCCACGTCGAGCGGCGTATCGACGAATATCTCGACGAACTCGCCCTCCGGCAGCATGTCGCGTACCATTTGCCGCTCGGCGCGGAACGGGCTGATGAAGGCGGTCAGCACGATCAGGCCGGCATCCGCCATCAGCTTGGCAACCTCGCCGACCCGGCGGATATTCTCGATCCGGTCCGCTTCGGTAAAGCCCAGATCCTTGTTCAGCCCATGGCGGATATTGTCGCCGTCAAGCAGGAAGGTATGGCGATTCATCAGGTTGAGCGACTTTTCGACCTCGTTGGCGATGGTCGACTTGCCCGCGCCCGAAAGCCCGGTGAACCACAGCACGCGCGGCGTCTGGTTCTTGAGGTTCGCATGCGCCTCGCGCCCGATCGTGGTGGGCTGCCAGTGGACGTTCTGGGCGCGGCGCAGCGAGAAGTGGATCATGCCCGCCGCGACCGTGGCATTGCTGAGCTTGTCGATCAGGATGAAGCCGCCGAGCGTATGGCTGTCCGCATAGGGCTCGAACACGATCGGGCGGTCGGTGTGGATTTCCGCCACGCCGATCGAGTTGAGCGACAATGTCTTGGCGGCGAGATGCTCCATCGTGTTGACGTTGATCTCGTATTTCGGCTCCTGCACCGTCGCCGTCACCGTCTGGGTGCCGAGTTTGAGCAGATAGCCACGACCTGGCTTCATCGCCTCGTCGTTCATCCACACGATCGTCGCCTCGAACTGGTCGGAGGCTTCGGGCGGGTTGCTGGCAATGGCGATCACATCGCCGCGCGAGCAGTCGATCTCGTCGGCGAGGACTAGTGTGATCGATTGGCCTGCGACCGCCTCGTCGAGATCTCCGTCCAACGTGACGATATTCTTGACAGTGCTGGTGCGGCCTGACGGCACGACGCGGATCGAATCGCCCGGCTTCACCGTGCCGCCCGCGATCAGGCCCGAAAAGCCCCGGAAATCGAGGTTCGGCCGGTTGACCCACTGGACGGGGAGGCGGAACGGCTTCTCCTGGGCCGCGATGTCGGCGATTTCGACGCTCTCGAGATGCTCGATCAGCGCCGGTCCCTTGTACCAGGGCGTGTTGGCCGAGGGCGCCGTGGTAATGTTGTCGCCCTTGAAGCCCGAGATCGGGATGGCGGTGAAGGCCGTGATACCGAGACTGTTGGCAAATTCGGTGTACTCGGCGACGATCCGGTCGAACACCGCCTGATCGTAACCGACCAGGTCCATCTTGTTCACCGCCAACACCAGGTTCTTGATGCCGATCAGGTGCGCGAGATAGCTGTGGCGTCGCGTCTGGACGAGCACGCCCTTGCGCGCGTCGATCAGGATCACGGCGAGATCGGCAGTGGAGGCGCCGGTCACCATGTTGCGCGTATATTGCTCGTGCCCGGGCGTATCGGCGACGATGAACTTGCGCTTCTCGGTCGCGAAGAACCGATAGGCGACATCGATGGTGATGCCTTGCTCGCGCTCGGCGGCGAGGCCGTCGACGAGCAGCGCGAAGTCGATTTCCTGCCCCTGCGTGCCGACCTTCTTCGAATCCGCCTCCAGGGCCGCCAACTGATCCTCGAAGATCATCTTGGAATCATAAAGCAGGCGTCCGATCAGCGTGGACTTGCCGTCGTCCACCGACCCGCAGGTGATGAAGCGGAGCAACTCCTTGTTCTGATGCTGCTCCAGATAGGCGCCGATATCCTCGGCGACGAGCGCGTCGACCTTGTAGATCGGCTCCGCGATGTCCTGGCCCGCCATCAGAAATACCCCTCCTGCTTCTTCTTTTCCATGCCGGCGCCACCCTCATCCTTGTCGATGACGCGGCCCTGTCGTTCGGATGTGGTGGTGAGCAGCATCTCCTGCACCACCTCGGCCAGTGTATCGGCTTCGCTCTCCACCGCACCGGTGAGTGGGTAGCAACCGAGCGTGCGGAAGCGGATCGAGCGCATCACGGGCTCCTCGCCCGGCTTCAGCGGAAAACGATCGTCGTCGACCATCAGTAGCAGCCCGTCGCGCTCCACGGTCGCGCGCCTGGCGGCGAGGTAGAGCGGCACGATCTCGATATTCTCGGCCATGATGTATTGCCAGATGTCGAGCTCGGTCCAGTTCGAGATGGGGAAGACCCGGATGCTCTCACCCTTTGCCTTGCGGGCATTGTAGACGTCCCAGAGCTCGGGGCGCTGGTTCTTCGGATCCCAGCCATGCTTGGCGGTGCGGAAGGAGAAGATGCGCTCCTTGGCGCGACTTTTCTCCTCGTCGCGGCGTGCGCCACCGAAGGCCGCGTCGAAGCCATAGTGATCGAGCGCCTGCTTGAGCCCTTCAGTCTTCCACATATCGGTGTGGAGCGCGCCGTGATCGAACGGGTTGATGCCCCGCTCCATCGCTTCCGGATTGTGCCAGACGAGCAATTCCATGCCGGCTTTCTCGGCCATCTTGTCGCGCAGCCGGTACATGTCCTGGAATTTCCAGGTGGTGTCGACATGGAGGAGCGGGAAGGGTGGCGGGGAGGGATAGAACGCCTTGCGCGCCAGGTGCAGCATCACCGCCGAATCCTTGCCGACCGAATAAAGCATCACCGGCTTCTGCGCCTCGGCCACCACCTCGCGCATGATATGAATGCTTTCGGCTTCGAGCCGCTCGAGGTGGGTCAATTTTCGCGCCGTCACATCTCGCTCCTGCTTTGTGAGAACGGAAGTGGGCGTCCCCGGATGTATCTGGACCTCCCATTTGGGAGGGTATAGAGAATTGCCATGGCTTTTCCTGGCGTCTCCGAAGTCGATCTCATCCTTGCACTGCAAGAAGCGGCCACCAGCGGTGGTAGCTGGAGCGCCTTCCTGGCGCGCGTCGCGGGCCTGACGGGCGCCCGCTTCGCCGCAATGGTCAGCGGAGTGCCAGGGCAGATCGGCACGGAGGATATCGCGGCTGCGATGCCCTCCGGCGCGTCGGTACCCATCGACGCGACGGCCCTGGCCTTCGTCCTGACCAAGAGGATGCGACCCGAACGAATCTATACCGCAAGCGAACTGTCCGAACTCATCGACACCGATGAGGGCCTCTCGCTGAATGCGGCGCTCGCGCGACTGGGCGCGGTGTCGGTCAACGCCATGCGCGTCGTCGTGCCGTTGGCCACGATCGAGCTGGGCATTTTCGGCGCGCGCGCGTTTGACGCCGCCGAAGGCGCGGTGCTGCGGCGCCTCTTTCCCTATCTGCAGGCTGCCGCGCGAACCACGTCACGCTTAGCGCATGAACGATTGCGCGCGACGATCACCGCCGATCTGGCGCGACGGAATAGCCTGGGCTGGTTCCTGCTCGATCGCGCCGGCGTGGTGCTGGATTTCTGGACCGCCTTGCCGGATTTCCCGCGCGGTCTCCGCGTTCTGCCTGGCGCTCATGGCGACCGCCTCGCCTTGGCCGATCGCGCGGCGGAGACGGCGCTCACCGCCATCCTCGATCGTTTTGGAACGGGCGAGGCGCCACGCGCGCAGGCATTATGGGTGAGCGAAAACCCTCCGATGCACCTGCGGATCGTCCCGACTCCGCGGGAATGGGCGATCGATTCCCGCCAGCCGGCGGTGCTCGCCACGCTCCAGGGCGAATGCCGTCCAGGGTCGGAGACGGCCGCGTTGCTCACTGACCTGTTCGGCTTGCTGCCGAGCGAGGCCCGGCTGGCCGCCGCGCTGGCGGATGGCGACCGACTGAGCGACGCGGCGGACCGTCTCTGCCTGACCATCGAGACCGCGCGCAATTATTCCAAAAAGATCTTCGCCAAGACGGGGACGCAAGGGCAGACCGATCTGGTCCGGCTGATTCTGTCGAATGGGCTGGCGGAACTCGATCATGCGGGACGCATCGCCTGACCAACATCGCGTCTCTCTGCGTTTACCCTTCGTGCACCGCCTTGGTGACGAGGCAGGCATCGATCCCTTCGGGCCCGTCCTCGGCCCGTGGCCGCCGAGTTCCATCATCGTCCTCTTGCAATCCTCGGCAGCGAGCTTGGCGAGATGCTTGCCGACGACGGTCGAACCGGTGAAGCTGAGCTTGCGAATGACCGGCGACCCGAGCAGGTGCCGGGAAACCTCGTCTGGCACGCCGAACACGGCTTGCGCCACCTCGGGCGGCAGCCCGGCGTCGAGCAGGCACTGGAGCACGCCCAGCGCAGAGGCCGGTGTCTCCTCCGCGGCCTTCAGGATTACCGAGCAGCCCGCCGCGATCGGCGCTCCCAGTTTCCGCCCCGGATTGCCGAGCGGGAAGTTCCAGGGCGCGAAAGCGGCGACGGGGCCGACGGGCTCCTTCGTCACGCTCGAGCGTTGCCCAGCCGGGCGGACCAGCGTGCGGCCGTAGATCCGGAAGACCTCGCCGGCGTAGAACTGGAACAGGCCGACGTTCATCAACACTTCGATCCTCGCTTCGGCGAAGGTCTTGCCCTCTTCCATCGTCGCGACGCGGGCGAGTTCGTCCTGTCGTTCCAGCATCAGCCGCGCGGCGCCCTGGAGCACGGCCGCGCGCTCATGAGGCGTGGAGTTGCGCCAGTGTCGGAACCCGCGCCGGGCGGTGTCTAGCGCGCGGTCCAGATCGGCGGCATCGGCAAGGGGAAGCGCAGCGAGCGTCTCGCCGGTCGCCGGATTGACGACGGCGTGCGCACGGCGTCCCCCACCCGTTACCCGCTCGCCGTCGATCATCATATACAGTTCGGGATAGGTCATCGCGCTCATCTCAATTGGGCCGGTCGAAGCCAGTGCGGGCGGTACGAGTCCACGCCTCTGCGATCAGATAACTGCAGGGATATTGCGCCTGGCGGACGTCGAGTTCTTCCTCATGTTGCTGAAGACGGTTGAACAGGTATCCAGCGCCGTGACGTGGTCTGCCATGCCTTCTCTCCTGCTCAGATGCGTTTTTGTATGCGTTACGTACAATCTGCGTCGTCCCCGGGGCAAGGCAGGATTGGATACGGGAAGGCATGACCAGCGCGCGCCTCACCGGATCCATCGGGGTGTGTGCCCACTAGCCAAAGGGTCAGGCTTCTTCGAGCGCCACCGCGTTGATGATATGCGGCTGGGTATATTCGTTCAGTCCGGCCTCGCCGAGTTCGCCGCCCAGGCCCGATTGCTTCGCGCCGCGGAAGGGAATCGACGGGTCGATCGCCAGATACTGGTTCACCCATATGGTGCCCGTGTCGATGCGCTTGGCGACCGCCGTCGCACGCGCGACGTCCTTGCCCCAGACGGTACCGCCCAGGCCGTAATCCGAATCGTTTGCACGGCGGATGACGTCGTCGATATCGGTATATGACAACACTGGCAGCACCGGGCCGAACTGCTCTTCGCGGACCAGCGGCGCATCGTCATCGAGATCACGAACGATCGTTGGCGGGATGAAATAGCCCGGCCGATCAAGGGGTGTGCCCCCCGCCAATATGGTGCCGCGCGTCCGCGCATCCTCCAGTAGCGCGTTGACCTTGTCGAACTGCATTTTGTTCTGCACCGGACCGATCTGCGTTCCCTGCATCGAGCCGTCGCCCACCACCGCTTCATTGGCGAGCCTGGCCAGTTCATCGCAGAAATCATCGTACATCGGCGCGGGCACATAGGCCCGCTTGATAGCGACGCAGATCTGGCCGGCATTGGCCATCGCGCCGCCATAGACCTTGCGCGCGACCTGGCGCGCGTCGACGTCGTCCAGCACGATCGCGGCATCGTTTCCGCCCAGTTCCAGCGTGACGCGTTTCACCCCCTCGGCAGCGGCGGCCATCACCTTCTTGCCGGTCGCCGTCGATCCGGTGAAGGCAACCTTGTCGACGTCCGGATGAGTCGCCAGCTTCGCGCCCAGATCATTCTGGTCGCAGACGATGTTGACCACGCCGGGCGGCAGGATATCGGCGCAAATCTCGCCGAACAGCAACGAGGTGAGGGGGGTGGTAGGCGCGGGCTTCGCGACCATGGTGTTGCCCGCTAGAAGCGCGGGTCCGAGCTTGTTCATCAGCAGGATGACGGGGAAATTCCAGGGCATGATCGCGGCGACGACGCCCAGCGGCGTACGGTGCTCGATCACCATGTTGCCGCCCTCGTCGCGTAACGTCCGGGCTTCG
>Ga0207703_10001341_pt1 | contig 22546 bp, 21 predicted proteins | sample KBSSwiS12_FD_184304 | JGI IMG/M metagenome (GOLD analysis project Ga0207703, IMG submission 184304) | Switchgrass rhizosphere microbial communities from Kellogg Biological Station, Michigan, USA - KBS Switchgrass S1-2 (SPAdes) (version 2) | ecosystem: Host-associated > Plants > Roots >...
AGACGCTCACCGTCAACATCCCGCCCGGCGTCGACGAGGGCACGCGCGTGCGCCTGTCGGGCGAGGGCGAGGCGGGCCTGCGCGGCGCGCCGCCGGGCGATCTCTACATCTTCCTGCACGTCGCCCGGCATCCGATCTTCGAGCGCGAGGGCACCACGCTTTATGCGCGCGCGCCGATCAGCTTCACCACCGCCTCGCTCGGCGGGGAGATCGCCATCCCCGGGCCCGACGGTGACCTGCACACGATCCGTATTCCGGCCGGCACGCAGAGCGGCCGCGAGGTGCGCCAGCGTGGCGCCGGCATGCCGGTGCTGCAGGGCAGGGGCCGCGGCGACCTGGTGATCCGCATCGAGGTCGAGACGCCGACCAAGCTGACCCAGCGCCAGCGCGAACTGCTCGAGGAATTCCGCAAGACCGAGACCGGCGAGGAAAGCCCGCAGACCATGGGCTTCTTCAAGAAGGTGAAGTCGGCGCTGGCCTGAGGTGCGTGGTCGGATCGATTGCCGACCGTAACGATCCGCCCTATCCCATGGCGACAGGCGCGCACCCCCGGCGCGCCGTCGCCGAAAGGGCGCCGCCATGAAGCCTTCGCACGAGCCGATACCCTCCGGGGCGATGCCCGCGGTGGAGCGTCCGGCGCCGCCACCGACGACGCTCGCCATGCCCAACCTCGTCGCCACCGGCGGATCCTTTCCGGCGCGGGAAGGGGGCACGCCGGCCTGCCTGACCATGGGCATGGTCCACGCCTTTGCCGGCGCCGTGCCGGTCTATGGCGCACCGATGGCGGAAGGGCAGATGCTGCCTGAGAACGGCAACGAGGCGCTCTATTCGATCTTCTTCACCACGTTCGGCGCTGGCGACGGGCAAAGCTTCGGCATTCCGGGGCTGCGCGGGCGCGCGATCGTCGGCGGCATCCAGGCCAATCAACCGACCCAGACCACGCTGCCGATGACATGGCTCATCGCCGCTGCGCCGCCGCCCGGTGCCGACGGCCCGCTGATCGGTAGCCTCGTGCCCTTCGGCGGCATCTTCGTCCCAGATGGCTGGCTGGTCTGCGACGGCAGCCCGCTTCCCGTCAGCCAGAACGTCCCGCTCTTCGAGGTGATCGGCAATGCGTTCGGCGGTCACGACGCCTTTTTCGTGCTGCCCGACCTGAACGGTCAGGCGGCGTACGGTGCCGGGCCGGGCGGGGCGGTGGGAACCCCGGTCGCGGGGCCGCCGGCCGGCCTGCGCGTCAGCTACCTCATCAACGTCACGGGTCCGGTGCCACCAAGCGGGGGCAATGGCGGTTTCCCGACCAATCAATATTGGCTCGGACAGGTCATCGCCTATGCCGGGGGCGCGGTGCCGCCGGGCTGGGCGCTGGCCGATGGTTCCCTGCTGAACATCGCGGACTATCCACAGCTCTTCGATCTGCTCGGCCACCTTTATGGCGGCAATGGCACGACCAACTTCGGTCTGCCTGATCTGAGGGGGAAGATGCTGGTCGGGGTCTAGGGTCCAACCTCACCCGGCCTGTCCGCCCCTTTGGCAAGGGGCGGTGGGCCGATGAATCAGAGGGCTACGACCTCTGCCACCAGCGCCAGGACGGCGATCATCAGCATGCTACTGAACGCGGTTTCCAGAATGCGCATGGTTGGTTCCTCATGCCGGGTAGGTCCGGCAAGGCGCATGTGGAGATTGCTGCGCTGCAGCGCAATTTTATTTCTTTTCTTCGCACATGCAGCATTTGCATGTGGAAATGAAGCTAGCCGAACACCCGGGCGAAGATCGTGTCGACATGCTTGAGATGATATCCGAGGTCGAACTTGTCCTCGAGTTCGGCGGCCGAGAGCGCCGCCGTCACCTCGGGATCGGCCTTGAGCAGATCGAGCAGCGACAGTTCGCCGTCCGATTCCCACACCTTCATCGCGTTACGCTGGACGAGCCGGTAGCTGTCCTCGCGGCTGACGCCGGCCTGGGTCAGCGCCAGCAGCACGCGCTGCGAATGAACGAGGCCGCCCATCTTGTTGAGGTTCTTCTCCATCCGCGCGGGATGGACGACGAGCTTGTCCATCACGCCGGTAAGGCGGGCGAGGGCGAAGTCGAGCGTGATCGTCGCGTCGGGGCCGATATAGCGCTCGACCGAGGAGTGGCTGATGTCGCGCTCATGCCACAGCGCGACATTCTCCAGCGCCGGGGTGACATAGCCACGCACCATCCGCGCCAGGCCGGTGAGGTTCTCGGTCAGCACCGGGTTGCGCTTGTGCGGCATCGCCGACGAGCCTTTCTGCCCGGGCGAGAAATACTCCTCCGCCTCCAGCACCTCGGTGCGCTGGAGATGGCGGACCTCGATCGCTAGCCGCTCGATCGAGCTGGCGATCACGCCGAGCGTGGCGAAGAACATGGCGTGGCGGTCGCGCGGGATGACCTGGGTCGAGACCGGCTCCACCGACAGGCCGAGCCTGGCCGCGACATGCTCTTCGACGCGCGGGTCGATATTGGCGAAGGTGCCGACCGCGCCGGAGATGGCACAGGTCGCGACATCGGCGCGCGCCGCGACGAGGCGGGCGCGGTTGCGCGCGAACTCGGCATGGGCCTGGGCGAGCTTGAGGCCGAAGGTCACCGGCTCGGCATGGATGCCATGGCTGCGGCCGATCGTCGGGGTCAGCTTGTGCTCGCGCGCGCGGCGTTCGAGCACGACCAGCAGCGCGTCGATGTCGGCGATCAGGATGTCGCTCGCCCGCGCCAGCTGCACCGCGAGGCAGGTGTCGAGCACGTCGGAGGAGGTCATGCCCTGATGCATGAAACGCGCTTCATCGCCGACCTGCTCCGCCACCCAGGTGAGGAAGGCGATCACGTCATGCTTGGTCACCGCCTCGATCGCATCGATCGCCGCGACGTCGATCGCCGGGTTGGTCGCCCACCACGCCCATAGCGCGTCGGCCGCCGCTTTCGGCACCACGCCGAGCTCGGCCAGCGCCTCGGTGGCGTGCGCCTCGATCTCGAACCAGATGCGGAAGCGCGCCTCGGCCTCCCAGATCGCGGTCATGTCGGGGCGCGAATAGCGTGGCACCATGGCAACGGTTCCCAAAAATCGATTATCGGCTCGTCGCAGAATCAGCACGGCGCCGGGACGAGGCGCGCCCTAGCAGGGACGAGGCGATCCATCAAACGAGGTAAAAAAGGACCATATTTCAATGCGAGGTGTTGAGCATGTGACGTTTCGAACGTCCGAGTTCTCGCAAGGCCGAGCGTATCCTTCGGCCAGGCACCCTTTGTAAAGCGTAATGGAGAGTTACATGATGAAATACGCCCTTCTTGCCGGCGCGATGCTGATATCGGCTCCCGCAATGGCCCAGGACAAGCCGGCCACACCGCAGACGCCGGCGGCGGCGCAGCCGGCCACACAGACCGACCCCGCTCAGCCGGCGCCCCAGGCGGCGGCCCCTGCGCAGAGCACGACGTCGCCGACCGCGGCGACCGACCCTGCGGCACCAGCCCAGACGGCGCAGGCCGCACCGGCGACCAAGGCGCAGCAGATCGCGCAGGTCGTCGACACCGAGTTCGCCACCTATGACAAGGACAAGGATGGCGTGCTCAGCGCGACCGAATTCGATACCTGGATGGTGGCGCTGAAGACGGCGGCCGACCCGACGACCAAGGCCGACGCGCCGGCGACCAAGACCTGGCTGGCCCAGGCCTTCGCTCAGGCCGATACCGACAAGAACAAGAAGGTCTCCAAGACCGAGCTCAACGGTTTCCTGGTGGCCGGCAACTCGTAAGCCACGCTGATCGGGAAAGACGGCCGCCACACCCCAGGGTGCGGCGGCCGTTTCCGTTCTACATCAACCCCATCGCGCGCAGGCTGGCGTGACCGCTGGTGCCGATCACGACATGGTCGTGCACCGCGATGTCGAACTGCTTCCCGGCCTCGATCGTCTTGCGCGTCAGGTCGATATCGGCGCGGCTCGGCTGCGGGTCGCCGCTCGGGTGATTGTGCACCAGGATGATCGCCGCCGAGCCGAGATCGATCGCGCGGCGGATCACCTCGCGGACATGCACCGCAGCTTCCGCGATCGTGCCCTCGCTGACCAGTTCGTCGCGGATCAGCATGTTGCGTGAATTGAGGTGCAACACGCGTACGCGCTCGATCGGATGATGCGCCATTTCGGCGCGGAGATAGTCGAGCACGGCCTGCCAGTTGGACAGCACCGGGCGCGCGTCGAGGTCGTTGCGCAACAGGCGCAGCGCGGTCGCCTGGACGATCTTGAGCGCCGCGACCGAGGTCTCGCCCATCCCCTTCACCCGGCCGAGCGCCGCCGGCTCGGCGGCGAGCAGGCTGCCGATGCCGCCGAATTCCTTGAGCAGCGCCTTGGCGAGGGGCTTGGTGTCGCGTCGCGGTAGCGCCAGCGCGAGGAGATATTCGATCAACTCGTAATCCTGCATGCCCTCGCCGCCGGTCTCGACGAGCCGCTGGCGCAACCGCGCGCGGTGGCCGTGATAATCGGGTGGGGGAACAGTCATTACGCTCATGGATTAAGCAACCGACGGTTGCCGCGCAATCGTCCGGGCCTATGCTGGCGGACATTATCGAGACGGAAAGGCCGGCGTGACGCCAAACGACAGCGACATGCCAGAGCCCGTGACGGCCGTGCCCGGCCGCGGGCGCTGGCGCGTCGCGCTGCTGGTGCTGTTGGGGCTGATGCTGATGGCGCTGCTCGTGCTGTGGACGCAGCGCAAGCCGATCGCGAGCGACTATATCGACCGCTACCTCACCGCGCACCACGTCGCGGCGCGCTACCATATCGCCGATCTCGGCCTCGGGCGTCAGCGCCTGACCAATGTCGTGCTCGGCCCTGCGGCCCGGCCCGATCTGATCGCCGACTGGATCGAGCTTCGCACCCATGTCGGCTTCTCCGGCGTCGCGGTCGACGAAATCCGCCTCGGCCATGTCCGGCTGCGCGGCAGGCTGGTCGAGGGCAAGGTCTCGCTCGGTTCGATCGACCGCCTGCTGCCGGCGTCCGGTACCAGGCCCTTCGCCTTGCCGGCGATCGTCGCCGACATCACCGATGCGCGCATGCGGCTCGAAACGCCGCAAGGGGTGATCGGGTTGAAGATCGCCGGCTTCGGCCGGCTCGACAATGGCTTTGATGGCCGGATCGCGGCGGTGGCCGATCGCCTCGATGCGGGCGGATGCATGTTCAGCGACGCGCGCGCGCTGTTGCGGGTGCGGGTGACGGCCGGCGCGCCGAGGCTGACCGGTCCGGCGCGCCTCGCTTCGGCGCGATGCGGGACGAGCGATGTTCGCGACATGGGGGCGGACCTCTCCGTCGCGCTGTCCGAGACGCTCGATCATTGGGACGGCAAGGCCAGGCTCGCGGTCGCCCGCGCGGCCACCCCGACCGGCGAGATCGCCGCGCTTGGCGGGACGATCGGCCTCGCCGGGTCGGCGACCTCCATTTCGGGCGATCTCGATTTGTCGTCGGGCCGCGCCCGGTCACAGGGGTGGAGCGCGGGCGCCGTGAAGGCCTCGGGCCGCTATGCCGTCGCCGGTTCGCGCGTCGCCTATGATGGCACCGTGCGCGCCGAACATCTCATTGCCGAGGCCAAGGCGCTGCAGGCGATCACAGGGCAAGCCGCCGCGTTCGACGGGACGCCGATCGGCCCGCTGGCGCGCCGTCTTGCGCTCGCCTTGGCCGGCGCGAGCCGCGATCTCAATATCGATGGCGATATGGGCATCCGGCTCGAGCGGGGCGGCGGGCAAGTGACGCTGTCCCGCCTGCTGGCGGTGGCGCGGAGCGGCGCGCAACTGCGCCTCGCGGGCGGGCGGGGCGCCGCCTATCACTGGCCTGACGGTGCCCTGTCGGTCGATGGCACCGCGCAGTTCGGCGGCGGTGGCCTTCCGGTTGGCCGCGTCGTGCTGGCGCAGGCCGGGCCGGGCGCCCCGGTCAGCGGCACCGCGACGCTGGAACCCTATGGCGCGGGCGATGCGCGGCTTGCCGCTGATCCGATCCGCTTCACGATGGCCGGTGCCGCGACGCGGATCACGACCCGGCTGTCGCTCTCCGGCCCGCTCGGCGATGGTCGCGTCGAGGCGCTGACCTTGCCGATCGACGCGCGCTGGAATGGCCATGGGACGTTGCTGGTCAATCCGGGCTGTGCGCCGCTGTCATTCCGGAAGCTGGCCGTGTCGAGTGTCGTGCTGCGTCCGGCCAGCATGACCTTGTGCCCCCGCGATGGCGCCCTGTATCGGCTCGATCGCGGCGCCACCGGCGGCGGCGCGCATGTCGTCGGCGCGCGGCTGTCGGGCGCGATCGGCGCCAGCCCGCTGAGCCTGTCGGCGGCGACGATCGACGCGCGTCTTACCGGGTCCGATTTTGCGATGACCAACGTCGCGGTGCGGATCGGCGCGGCCGAGAGCCAGACGCGGCTCGATTTCGCGGCGCTTGGCGGGGCCTATGCCAAGGGGCGGTTGGCGGGCCGCTTCGATGGCGGCGCCGGGCGGATCGGCAGCGTCCCGCTGCTGTTGTCGAAGGCCGCCGGCGACTGGCGCTTCAGCAACGGCGCGCTGGCGGTGACGGGTGGCCTCGACGTCGACGATGCCGCCGCGGCGCCGCGTTTCCGGACGCTGGCCGGGCGCGGTGTCGAACTCCTCTTGCGCGACGGCATCATCACCGCGACCGGCGATCTCTTCGCGCCGGCCAAGAACGTCGCGGTCACCCGCGTCGCGCTGACTCACGACCTGTCGCACGGCACCGGCCATGCCGACCTGACCGTTGCCGGTATCGTCTTCTCCAAGGCCTTTCAGCCCGACGAGCTGACCCCGCTGACCTATGGCGTGATCGCCGAGGTGAAGGGGACGATCGCCGGCGAAGGCCATATCCGCTGGACGCCGGCGGGCGTGACCAGCGACGGCGTGTTCCGCACGTCGGGTACCGACCTCGCCGCCGCCTTCGGCCCGGTCACCGGCGTGGCGGGCGAGTTGCGCTTCACCGACCTGCTCAATCTCGAAAGCGCGCCCGGCCAGGTCGCGACGGTCGCCTCGATCAATCCGGGCGTGCCGGTCACCGACGGAAAGATTCGCTATCAGCTCCTGTCCGGCGCGCGCGTCCGGGTCGATGAGGGGCGCTGGCCCTTTGCCGGGGGTACGCTGCTGCTCGAGCCGACCTTGCTCGACTTCGATGTGGCGCAACAGCGCCGCATGACCTTCCGCGTCACGGCGGTCGATGCCGGGCAGTTCCTGCAGCAGTTCGACTTCAAGAACCTCAACGCCACCGGCACCTTCGACGGCACCCTGCCGATGGTGTTCGACCAGACCGGCGGGCGGATCGACAATGGCCAGCTCAAGGTCAGGCCGGGTGGTGGCACGATCGCCTATCTCGGCGAGATCACCGAAAAGGATGTCGGCTTCTGGGGCAATCTCGCCTTCCAGGCGCTCAAATCGCTGCGTTATCGCGATCTCGACATCGTCATGAACGGCCCGTTGTCGGGCGAGATGATCACCGAGGTGCGCTTCGCCGGGGTCAGCCAGGGGCAGGGGGCCAAGCGCAACTTCCTGTTCGACCGGCTGCAGAAGCTGCCCTTCATATTCAACGTGCGGATCAAGGCGCCTTTCCGCTCGCTGATCGATTCGGCGCAGAGCCTCTACGACCCACGCCGCCTGATCGAGCGCAACCTGCCCGCGCTGATCGAGGAGCAGAACAGGCACGCGCGCCCGCCGGCGCCGCCCGCGCGACCCACCACGCCCATTCAGCCTTCTGACAGCAGGACCATGCCATGACGCAAACAGGATTGACGACGCGCGAGCGGAGACCGACGAGTGGCGGGATGAACAGGATGATCGCGATAGCCGCCCTGGCGGCGGCCGGCATGACCGGTGGCTGCGTCAATGTGACGGCGCCCGACAAGCCGATCGTGATCAACCTCAACATCAACGTGACGCAGGAGGTCGTCTACCGCCTCGATGGTGAGGCGAAGACGGTAATCCAGCAGAATCCGGGAATCTTCTGATGACCAAGACCCATGTCCGCTTCCTCATCGCCCTTGCCGCGACGGCCTTGTGTGCCGGTACGGTGACCGCCCAGGGCCGCGACCCGGCCTATGCCGCGGCGCGCGCCGCCGGCCAGGTCGGCGAGCAGCCCGACGGCTATCTCGGCGTGGTCGGCGAGGCCACGCCGGCGATCCGCGCGCTGGTCAACAGCATCAACATCCAGCGCAAGGCGGCCTATACCCGCGGTGCGGGTGCCGGCGCGACGATCGAGCAGTTCGCCTTCGTCTCGGGCTGCAACCTGATCGCCAAGACAGTGCCGGGCGAGAAATACAAGACACCGGGCGGCGAATGGAAGACGCGAACCGCCGCGCCGCCGGAGCGCGACCAGCGCTGCGTCTGAGCGCAGCGCGGGCGGTCCTCAAACCGCATCCCACAACGGTTGACTCGATGCGGCGCGCTTTCTAAACGGGCGCCGCAAACGGGGTCCAACCCTGTGCCTCGTCGCCCGCCGCAAGGTGAGGCGGCGTTTTCTTATCAGGATGTGATCCACCTTGGCCGACGATCGCCAGCACGACAATCTTGACCAGCGCATCGCGGAAGCGCGTGCGGCTGAGCAGGCGCGTGTCGGCGGTGCCGCCCCGGTCGCCAAGGGCTATGGACAGGGCTCGCGCGTCCTCGCCGAGCTGATCGGCGTTCCGGCGGGTGCCGCGCTGATCGGCTGGGTGCTCGATCGCTGGCTCGGCACCTCGCCCTGGATATTGCTGGTGCTGCTGGCGCTCGGTGTGATCGCGGCCTTCCGCAACATTATCCGCATTTCGAAGGAGCGCGCCGAATGAGCGCCGGCAAGATCGATCCGATGGAGCAGTTCATGGTCGAGCCCGTGCTCGGTCATCATCTCTCGCTGTTCGGGTACGACGTCTCGTTCACCAATTCGGCGCTGTTCATGGTCGTCGTGTTCGTGCTGCTCGCCGGTTTCGTGTCGGGCGGCCTCAAGCGCGAACTCATCCCGGGCCGCTGGCAGGTCGCGGTCGAGGGCATGATCGGCTTCATCGACAACATGGTGTCGGTCAATATCGGCGAGGGCGGCAAGAAGTTCGCGCCCTACATCTTCTCACTGTTCTTCTTCATCCTGTTCGCCAATCTCGTCGGCGTGATGCCGATCGCGATCATCCCCGGCTTCCACACCTTCGCCGTGACCAGCCACATCACCGTCACCGCGGTGCTGGCCTTCGTATCATTCGGCATCGTGCTGGCGGTCGGCCTGTGGAAGCACGGCTTCCACTTCCTCTCGCTGTTCGTGCCGCATGGCACGCCGGCCTGGCTGTTGTGGCTGATCCCGCCAGTCGAACTGCTGTCATTCATGGTGCGCCCGTTCAGCCTTGGTCTGCGACTGTTCGTCGCGATGACCGCCGGGCACATCCTGCTCGAAGTGTTCGGTAGTTTCGTCGTCCAGGGGCTCAATGCCGGCGGTCCGCTCGGCTGGCTGGTGAGCGGCCTCAGCTTCGTGATGATCGTCGGCGTCAGCGCGCTCGAATTGCTGGTCTGCGCGATCCAGGCCTATGTCTTCGCGCTGCTTACCTCGCTGTACCTCCATGACGCGGTGCACCTGCACTAAGTCCCGTTTTAATTCGTTGATTTACCTAGGAGCTTTGAAATGACTGATCTTGGTGCAATGTACATCGGCGCGGGCCTCGCCGCGATCGGCATCGGCCTCGCCGCGCTCGGCGTGGGCAATGTGTTCGGTTCGTTCCTCGAAGGCGCGCTGCGCAACCCGTCGGCCGCTGACGGCCAGCAGGGTCGCCTGTTCATCGGCTTCGCGGCGTCGGAGCTTCTGGGTCTGATCGCGTTCGTGGTCTCGATCCTGATCCTCTTCGTCGTCAAGAAGTAAGCAAGAGCGACTTCGATGCCGCAGCTATCCCAGATTGGCGAAATCTACGCCTCGCAGCTCTTCTGGCTCGCGATCGTCTTTGCGCTGATCTATTTCGGGATCGGCCGCGCGATGGTGCCCAAGATCGAACGCACGATCGACGATCGTGACGCGCGGATCGCGGGCGACCTCGACGCGGCGGAGTCCGCCAGGGTTGCGGCATGGACGCTCGACCACGACTATCATGCCGGGCTCGATGCGGCCCGCTCGACTGCGTTGCGCGATATCACCGAGGCCAAGGCCAAGGCGACCGCGGCGTCGGAGAAGCGGGTCAAGGCCGGCGACGCGAAGCTGGTCACCGCCCTGGCCGAGGCGACTGCCCGGATTGGCGCATCACGCGACAGCGCGATGACCGAGATCGAGGCAGCGACGGTCGAGGCGGTGCAGGACATCGTCGCCAAGCTGTCGGGTGTTAAGGTCGACCGCGCAACGGCGGCGGCCAAGGTCAAGGCGGAACTGGCACATGGCTGAACCTGTCGCACAGACCATGGCGCATGGCGGCGTGGTTGAACTGCACGCCGAACCTTCGGCACTCGGCATCACCGCGGCCGGCTGGGTCGCGCTGTCGATGCTCGTCGTCATCGCGATCATGCTGTGGAAGAAGGTGCCTGCGATCGTCGCCAAGGCGCTCGACGCCCGCATCGCGACGATCCGCAGCCAGCTCGATGAGGCTACCCGTTTGCGCGGTGAGGCTGAGGCGATGCTCGCCGATGCCAAGGTGCGCAGTGCGGCAAGCGCCGGCGACGCCGCGTCGATCATCGCGCATGCCGAGGAAGAGGCCAAGCTGCTGCTCAGCAAGGCCGAGGCCGACGCCAAGGAGCTGGTCGAACGCCGTCGCAAGATGGCCGACGACAAGATCGCCGCCGCCGAGCGTGCGGCGATCGCCGAGGTGCGCGCCGCGGCTGCCGATGCGGCCGTCAAGGCATCCGCCGCGATCATCGCCGAGCAGCATGGCGCCGCCGCCGACAAGGCATTGGTCGACAAGACGATCGCCGGGCTCGGCCGCCCTAATTGAGAGCGCCGCCACGCGGTTGACCTCCGAGCGCCTCGCCGGGTCGCGACGGACCTCGCAACGATCAGGTAACAACGCGTTCGCTGCGGCAGCCCGCCTGGCCGTCGCGGCGGCCGTCAGTATTTCAGCATGATCCGCCGCGCCAGCGCCGGGGAGACGCTGTAGGCGAGCCGCAGCCACCGCGTCATGCCGACATTGGCCTCGTCGCGCCCCGCCGCCATCGCCGCGACCACTTGCCGCGCGCATTCCGCCGCCGGCAGCTTGCTGTGATTGTTGTCCGCCGTCATCCGCGTCTCGACCACCGGCGGCAGCACTTCGAGCACATGCACCGACGTGCTTGCGAGCTGCGCCCTCAGCGCCAGGGTGAAGCTGCGCAGCCCCGCCTTGGTCGCGCAATAGACCGGCGCGCCGGCATTGGGCGCGATCGCCAGCCCGGAGGTCACGTTGACGATCATCGCCGCCGGCCGCGCGCGGAGCCTGTCGAGCAGGCCGACGATCAGGCGGATCGGCGCATTGAGGTTGAGGAAGATGCAGCGATCGACCGTAGCAAGATCGATCGGCGCGTCGACGTCGAAGGTGCAGCCCATGCCGGCATTGTTGACCAGCACGTCGATCGTGCGGTCGCCCAGCGAGTCGAGCAAGGCGAGGCAACCCGCTTCCCCGGCGAGATCCGCCGCGATTGCCTCGAAACCCTCGGCCTCCGCGCTGGCCAGCCGCGCGGGATCGCGCCCGACCACGATCACGCTCGTGCCGGCCGCCTTGAGCGCGCGCGCGATGGCCAGGCCGATCCCGTCCGAACCGCCGGTCACCAACGCTGTCTTGCCTGCCAGTTGCATCGCGTTTCTCCTGCAAAAGGTCGTCATGCTGAACTTGTTTCAGCATCCATGCGCGGTCATCTGAACCAGGAGCGACGCTCATATGGTCCCGACCACGCATGGACCCTGAAACAAGTTCAGGGTGACGACGGGTGAGGATCAAGCAGCTCGTGCCAAACCCCCGTGGTGCCCGACCCGGATATAGCCGTTGTCGCGACGAGGCCGGAGTCCTAACTGAGAGCCATGTCGTCCCCCAATGCCCCCGACCGGTTCAACGAGGAAAAGTCGACCTACACCGTGCGCGGGACCGAGGCGCCCGATCTCGAGGCCGGTGTCGCGGCGATCCGCAACGTATTGAAGACGCTGCCCGCGCGGCCCGGCGTCTATCGCATGCTCGATGCGCGCGGCGACGTGCTCTATGTCGGCAAGGCGCGCGCGCTGAAGAACCGGGTGACCAATTACACCCAGGTCGATCGCCTGCCCAAGCGACTGCAGCGCATGGTCGCGCAGACCCGCGCGATGACCATCGTCACGACCAACAACGAGGCCGAGGCGCTGCTGCTCGAGGCGCAGCTGATCAAACGCTATCGCCCGGCCTATAATGTCCTGCTGCGCGACGACAAAAGCTTCCCCTTCATCCTGCTGCGCGCCGACCACGAGTTTCCGCGCATCCAGAAGCATCGCGGCGCGCGCAAGGCCAAGGGCAATTATTACGGCCCCTTCGCCAGCGCGGGATCGGTCAACAACACGCTGAACGCGCTGCAGAAACTGTTCCTGCTGCGCAGCTGCACCGACAGCTTCTTCAAGAACCGCGACCGACCGTGCCTGCTCTACCAGATCAAGCGCTGCTCGGCGCCGTGCACCGGGCGCATCGATGAGGCGGGCTATGCCGAGCTGGTTTCCGACGCGAAGGATTTCCTCGCCGGCAAGGCGACCGGCGTGCAGGCCAAGCTCGCCGGCCAGATGCAGGCCGCCGCCGAGGCGATGGATTTCGAGCTCGCCGCGATGCTGCGCGACCGGCTGCGCGCGCTGACCTTCATTCAGGGCAGCCAGGCGATCAACGCTGACGGGCTGGGCGACGCCGATATCTTCGCCATGGCGAGCAAGGACGGCACGGTCGGCATCCAGGCCTTCTTCATCCGTGGTGGGCAGAATTGGGGCCATCGCAGCTTCTTCCCGACGCACACCGCCGACATTCCCGAGGCCGAGGTGCTGTCGAGCTTCCTGATGCAGTTCTACGAAGAGGTGCCGCCGGCGCGCACCGTGTTCGTCGACCGCGCGGTGCCCGAGGCGGCGCTCGTCACCGAGGCGCTGAGCGAGCTCGCCGGGCGCAAGGTCGAGCTGTCCGTCCCCCAGCGCGGCATGCGCAAGCGCCTGCTCGACCAGGCCAGGCGCAATGCCGAGGAAGCGCTCGACCGCCGTCTCGCCGAAAGCACGACCCAGGCGAAATTGCTGCGCGAAGTCGCCGACCTGTTCGGGCTGGCCGAGCCGCCCGAGCGGATCGAGATCTACGACAACAGCCATATTCAGGGCAGCAGCGCGCTCGGCGCGATGGTCGTCGCGGGACCGGAGGGTTTCCGCAAGGGCCAGTATCGCAAGTTCAACATCAAGAACCCCGAAACCCGGCCGGGCGACGACTTCGCGATGATGCGCGAGGTGTTCGCGCGGCGTTTCGCCCGCGCGCTGACCGAGGACCCCGACCGCGACGGTGGCGACTGGCCAGACCTGGTGCTGATCGATGGCGGGCGCGGCCAGCTCAACGCGGTCAAGGCGGTGCTCGAGGAGATGGGCATCGAGGACGTCTGCCTGGTCGGCATCGCCAAGGGGCCGCAGCATGGGCGCGACGGGCGCGAGGTGTTCCACACGCTCGACGGGCGCGAATTCCAGCTGCCGGTCAACGCGCCGGTGCTGTTCTACCTCCAGCGGCTGCGCGACGAGGTCCACCGCTTCGCGATCGGCGCGCACCGCGACAAGCGCAGCAAGGGCATCGTCACCAGCCCGCTCGACGACGTTCCCGGCATCGGCCCGGCGCGCAAGAAGGCGTTGTTGATGCATTTCGGCACGGCGCGCGCGGTGCGCGGGGCGAGTCTCGAGGATCTGCAGAAAGCGCCCGGCGTGTCGGCGGCGGTCGCGCAGCAGGTCCATGATTTCTTCCACACGCGCTGAGGATTGCCGCGCGGCAGGGGCCGCCAGCGGCGGTTGGTAAAATCTTCACCGCGTCGCGTTACCTTTTGCGGCGTGACCACGCCTGTGTTCCTGACCGTCGACACCGCGCTCTCGTGGCGCCACCATGCCGGCCGGCTTGATCTGGCGAGTATCGTCGAACGCTCGCTCGACCCGGCCGGGGTAGGGCTGCCCTGGCAGCTGGAGCAGTTCGCGCAATATGGGCTGAAGGGCGTGTTCTTCGTCGACCCGATGCCGGCGCTTGTTTTCGGACTCGACCCGATCCGCCGTGTCGTCGATACGGTGCTCGACGCCGGGCAGGAGGTCCAGCTTCAGCTTCATGCTGTCTGGGCCGGCGCGGTGGCAGGGGACGGTGGGGCACATCATGGCCGGTTCGCCTTGAGCGACTATGACGCGACCGCGCAGCGCGCGTTGATCGCTGGCGCGCGCGACCTGCTGGTCGCCGCCGGCGCACCGCCGCCAATCGCCTTTCGCGCCGGCGACCATGCCGCCAGCGAGGATACGCTGCGTGCGCTTGCCGCGCTCGATTTCGCCTATGACTCGAGCTGCAATGGCGGCGAGCGGCCCGGCGCGACCGGGCTACCGCCACACCAGATCGCGCCGGTGGCGCATGGCGGCGTGACCGAGGTTCCGGTGACGCTGATCGAGGAACGCGTCGGCGCGTTGTGCAACTTTCACATCTCGGCCCTGTCGACCGGCGAAATGCGTGCCGCGCTCGACCATGCCGAGGCGCGACAGCATGCCGCGGTGACGATCCTCGGCAGTGCCTGCGGCCTGGCCAATCGCGCCGGCACCCGCGCCAATGGCATTCGTGTCCGCCGCTTCATCGCGCTATGCGCGATGCTCGCCGAGCGGCGCGCTACCCTGCGGACCTGCTGGTTCGGCGATCGTCCGGCGCTGCGTCTCGGTCAGGATGATGCCCCGCTCGAGCCGCATCACCTGCGCACCGGCTGGCGCCGGGCCGAACAGCTGTGGTCCAACATGGTCGAGGAGCGCGCCGCATGACCGCGACCCCCGTGCCGCAGCGCACGCAGGTCGGGGCGCGGACGCTGGCCTCGCTGCAGCGCGACCTGGTCGGCGTCTCGCTGTCGCTGGCCGATGTGATCGCGGATCGCCTGCCGTCGCTGCCGCCCTTGCCGCGCGAGGCGCAGGGCTATCTCGTTACCGCGCTGCCGGAAGAGCGCAGCGCCGCGATGAGCGCCGCGGCCAGGGCGATGATCCCCTATGTCCGGCAACGTCATGTGCGGCACTGGGTCGACCTCGGCGCCGGTTTCGCGGCCTATTGGGAATGCCTTTCCGCGGAAACGCGCGGCGACGTCACACGCCAGACCGCGAAGATCGCCCGCGTCTCGGGCGGCGCGCTGGACGTGCGGCGGTTCCATAACCCGGACGAGCTGACGCGTTTCCATGACATCGCCCGGCGCATATCGCTGCGCACCTATCAGGAGCGCGTGCTGGGTCGCGGCATGCCCGACGACGCGGCCTTTCTGCGGCGGATGTACAGTGATGCCGCGGCCGGGCTGGCACGCGGCTGGCTGCTCTACATTGCCGGGGAGCCGGCGGCCTATCTCTACGCCACGATCGAGGCCGGCACCGTGATCCACCGCGAGGCCGCCTGCGATCCCGCCTTCGCCCATCTCGCGCCCCGTGCGGTCCTGCAGCTCGAGGCGTTGCGCGACCTGTTCGGCGAGCGCGCGCCCAAGCGCTTCGACTTCGCCTCGGCCGCCATCGGCGATGCCCGGGCGCTCGCCAGCGCCGGCGTGCCGTGCGTCGACCTGCTGCTGCTCCGCCCCTCGCTCGCCAATCGCGCCGCGACCGTCGCGCAGCGGACGATCGACCGCGCGGCGGCGCTCGGCAAGCGGGGCGCCGAACGGCTCGGATTCGACCGGCTGGCCACCAGGCTGGGTCGCGACGCCTGTTAGGGCGCGACTGCGATAGCCGCACCCGCCCACACCCGCTACACCGCCGCGATGCAGCTCCGCGCCGAAGCCCTGGTCCTCGCCGTCCGCGCCCATGGCGAGCATGGCGCGGTGGTGCGCGCGATGACCGCGGAGAGCGGGATGATCGCCGGCTATGTCAGTGGCGGCCGGTCGCGCCGCGTCAGGCCGATCCTGCAACCCGCCAACCTGATCCTCGGCGAATGGCGCGCGCGCACCGACGAGCAACTCGCCCAATTGAGCGTCGAGCTGATCCGCAGCCGCGCCGCGCTCCACGCCGAGCCGCTGCCGGCGGCGGCGCTCGAATGGGTCACCGTGCTCACCGCGGTCGCCCTGCCCGAAGGCCAGGCTTATCCGCGCCTCCACGCCGCGCTCGACGGCGTGATCGGCGCGATCGAGGCGGCACCCGCCGCGCGCGGCTGGGCGGTGGCGCTGGTGCGCTACGAGCAGCTGCTGCTGGCCGAGCTCGGCTATGGCCTGGACCACGATCCCCTGCCCGGGGGCATCAGCGATTGGCCCGATATCCTCGCCGCGCTGCGCGTCACGGGCGAGGGGCTGGAGGCCGATATCCTCGCCGATCGCCGCGGCGAACCGCTGATGGCGCGCACCATGCTGCTCGACCGCCTCAAAAGGGTGGTTGCGTGACGCGCGCCACGCCTGCAAAGGCCCCACATCAGCCGTTCGCCCTGAGCTTGTCGAAGGGTCGTTCTTCTCTTTGGGGCGAAGGGAAGGACAGGGCTTCGACAGGCTCAGCCCGAACGGAGTTATTGTGGCACTCGTAGCGCTTCTTGCCGGAGACGGGATCGGTCCCGAGGTCATTGTCGAGACGCGCCGCGTGCTCGACGCGCTGAATCTCGATCTCTCCTATGAAGAGGGGCTGGTCGGCGGCGCGGCCTATCACGCCACCGGCCATCCGCTGCCGCCCGCGACGCTCGATCTCGCCCGCCGCGCCGATGCGATCCTGTTCGGCGCGGTCGGCGATCCCGGCTGCGACAATCTCGAGCGCGCGCTGCGCCCCGAACAGGCGATCCTCGGCCTGCGCAAGGAACTGGCGCTGTTCGCCAATCTGCGCCCGGCCAAGCTGTTTCCCGGTCTCGAGGACGCCTCCGCGCTGCGTGCCGAGGTCGCCGGCGCGATCGACCTGCTGATCGTGCGCGAGCTCAATGGCGACGTCTATTTCGGCGAAAAGGGCATGCGCACCACGCCCGCCGGCCTGCGCCAGGGTTATGACGTGATGAGCTATGACGAGGCCGAGGTGTCGCGCATCGCCCATGCCGGCTTCCAGTCCGCGTCGCGCCGCCGCGGCAAGCTGTGCTCGGTCGACAAGGCCAATGTGCTGGAGACCTCGCAGCTGTGGCGCGACGTGATGATCGAAACAGCCGCGCAATATCCCGACATCGCGCTGTCGCACATGTATGTCGACAACGCCGCGATGCAGCTCGTCCGCAACCCCGGCCAGTTCGACGTGATCGTCACCGGCAATCTGTTCGGCGACATATTGTCCGACCAGGCGAGCATGTGCGTCGGGTCGATCGGCATGCTCCCCTCCGCCGCGCTCGATAAGGCGGGCAAGGGCCTGTACGAGCCGATCCACGGCAGCGCGCCCGACATCGCTGGCCAGGGCAAGGCCAATCCCAGCGCCGCGATCCTCTCCGCGGCGATGATGCTGCGCTACTCGCTCGACATGGCCGCCGCCGCCGACCGTATCGAGGCGGCGGTCGGCGCCGCGATCGGCGCGGGCGCGCGCACCGCCGATCTCGGCGGTACCTTGTCGACCCGCGATATGGCCGATGCGGTGCTCGCCCGGCTGTGAACCAGCCGCTCGAACTCGCGGTCGTCATCCCGACCTTCAACGAGCTGCGCAATGTGCCGCTGCTCGTCGCGAAACTCGATGACGCGCTGCGGGGTCGCAGCTGGGAAGCGATCTTCGTCGACGATGACAGTCCGGACGGCACCGCCGATGCCGCGCGCGCGATCGGCCGGGTCGATCGTCGCGTCCGCGTCGTGCAGCGCATCGGCCGGCGCGGCCTGTCGACCGCCTGTATCGAGGGCATGTGCGCCACCGCCGCGCCGTGCGTCGCGGTGATCGACGGCGACCTGCAGCATGACGAGACGATCCTGCCGGCGATGCTCGACGCGCTGGCCAAGGATGCGAGTCTCGACCTCGTCGTCGGCTCGCGCTTCGTCGCCGGCGGCGGCACCGGCGACTGGGACCATGACCGTGTCGCCAAGTCGGCCTTCGCCACCCGCCTCGCGCGCGGCGTGCTCAAGGCCGATCTCAACGATCCGATGAGCGGCTTCTTCATGATCCGCACGGACATCGTCCGGCGCCTGTCGCACAACCTTTCGGCGATCGGCTTCAAGATCCTGCTCGACATCATGACGACCAGCCCCAAGCCGCTCAAATTCGTCGAAATTCCCTACACCTTCCGCCTGCGCACCGAGGGCGAGAGCAAGCTCGATCACGTCGTCGCGATGGAATATATCATTGCGCTCTACGACCGCATGTTCGGCCATCTCGTGCCGGTGCGCTTCGCGATGTTCTCGGCGATCGGTGTGCTCGGCCTCGGCATTCACATGGCGGTACTCAGCGCGCTCTATGTCGGGCTCGGCACGACCTTCCTCGCTGGCCAGATCGTCGCCACCGCGGCCGCGATGACGTTCAACTTCTTCCTCAACAACGCGCTGACCTATCGCGAACTGCGCCTCAAGGGCGCGCGCGCGCTGGTCGGCGGCTGGGTGTCGTTCGCGCTGGTCTGCTCGGTCGGCGCGATCGCCAATGTCGGCATCGCGCACTTCCTCCACGATGTGCAGTCGGGCGAATGGGCGGTGTCGGCGATGATCGGCGTTCTGGTCGGCGCGGTGTGGAACTATGCGCTGTCGTCGCGCTTCGTATGGGGGCGGTATTGAGCTGGTCAGTCGGCTTCAGGGCCGGCGCTGGCCAGGCCCGACCAACGCCATTTTTTGCGGCGTTCTCCCGCGCCCCTAATGCGGCGCCACGCTGCGGCGTGTAAAGAATGAATAAGAGACGCCTTCGGACCGCGCGGGTGATGCTCACGCGCCGGCGCGTTGCAGATCACCACCTCCGCCCGCGCGCTGCTATGGAAATCTCTCAGTAAAAGTCCGCCGGATTAGGCGTCGGCGCATCGCAGGCGCGGGTGCTGCCATGGTGGCAGGCCCAGACCTGATGTCGCCAGGCGGCCATCGCATCGGCATAGGCGCGACGCTTATGGTCATAATGCGCCTGGTCACGCTGCGCGCTGCGATGGTTGGCTTCGAGCGCCTGTTGATAGGCCGCCAGATCGCTCTGATACTGCGCCTGCAGTTCGGCCGCCGTCTGTTCCGCGCTCGACTGTGTAGTGGCGGCCTGCGCCGCAACCTCGTTGTTCGCGGCCGGAACGCCGCTCTGCGCCATCATGGCGGCGGCGAGAAAAAGCAGTTGGTTCATGGCAATGATCCGATGCTGAGGGTGAAGCCGGCAAAACGGATCAGCAGGGCGACCGTTCCGCGGCGCTGGGCGCTTCACGCCTGCGCGTTGCCATCCTTGGCCAGCCACGCATCGAAGGAATCGCGTGCGACGTTGGTCAGCATGCCCGCAAAGGTCTCCGCGTTCGCCGCGTAGAGCGCATGGCGCATCTCGGTAAAGGCGTTGAACTTCTCGCCCCGGCCGCTCGCCAGAAAATAGGCCTTGTACCGCCGCACGGTGGGGAGGTGCGACCGCAGATAGCCGTTGAATATATCGCGGCTGATTTTCGGCGCGCGTTCGATCACCTCCGCGGTGAAGCCATCGACCTTCTTCGGCTCGAACGTGAAGTCGGGGAAATAGTGCCGCGCGATGCGCAGCAGCCTGAACGCATCGAGCGGGGCATAGTGCCGGCGAACGATCTCGTCAGACTCACGCGTCGGCGCGGCGGGTTCTCCACCGGTTACGGGTTCCTGCACCTCCGGTTCGGGCTCGGCGCTGGCCTTCTCGATCTGCAGTTCGGTCTCGTCGCGAACCTGGCGAAACTCACGATCGGCAAGCTCGAACAAGGCGGCAAGCGTGTTGATGCGGCGCTTGAGCGACCCGGGGATCGACTTCTTGTACTTTATCTTGTGGTCGAGCGTGCTCCACGAATCCTGGATGATCGTGCGGATCTGGAGCTCGAAGCGATAGGGCGCGAAGAGCTGATATTCGGGCATCGCCGCGCGCTCCGCGTCGAGCATCATGTCGAGGTGAAGCTCCTTATAGCCGAAGGAATTCTCCGTGCCCTCGATCTCGGCCGTCTTGTCGCTAGCCTCGATCAGGTTGAAGTGCTGGCGGACGAATTCGCCCATCGGCTCGATCTCGTCCTCATACAGGCACACCAGCCGCAGCGGACCTCGCACGCGGTGCTGGCGTGGTCGGGCGATGTTGGGAGCGAGTGGCTCTATATCGCGCCGGGCGACGCAGAATGGCTTCGTCGAGAGCTTCAATGGTCGCATGCGCGACGAGCTGCTGAACTAGAACGCTGTTCTTCACGGGCCGCCAGGCGCGCCCGATCCTCGCCCGCTGGGTCGATGACTACAATATCGAGCCGCCGCACTCCTCGTTCGGCTACGCCACACCAGCGGCATATCGTGATGTTACTTGGTGCAGCGATTTTAAGCTAAGAACTCCACTTGGTGGAGCGGGGTTGGGCCGCTTGCGTAATTGAGGCCGACGGTATCGACCAGGCTGTCGTGGTTGAATGCCGCGAAGTCGAGGGGGTTGTTGGTACCGCTCGACTGGTCCGGCGCCAGGAAGACATTGGCGAGGTCGGAATTCGGGTCGGTGAATGTCGTGTCGCCAGTGCCATCATCGGACGCAGTATCTGCCTGACCTGGTGTCACGATATCGGCAAAGCCGCCGTGATCGAGGAAGTCCCCATGGTTTGCCCCCACCAGCACGCCAGCGTAGCCGAAGCCGACGATATCGGCCAGGCCGTCATGGTTGATATCGGCGATTTCGCGGTGATAGCTGGCATCGCTCGACCAGCCTTGCGCCTGGCCGAAATTGGCCAGATCAAAACTGGCACTGGAGAACGTTCCGTCGCCATTGCCATAGGCGACCAGCGTGCCGGCCTGGCCGAAGCCTATAATGTCGGCGACGCCGTCATGGTTGATATCGGCAACGACACGCGCATAGAGATCGTTGCTGGTCCATCCCTGGTTCGTGCCGAAGTTCGTCAATGCGAGCGTTGCGTCCTGGAACGTGCCATCGCCATTCGACAGGGCGACATAGGTGCCTGCGGCCCCGAAGCCGATGAGATCGGCCTTGCCGTCGCCGTTGACGTCGGCGACGCTGCGGTGGAAGCTGGTGTCGCTCGACCAGCCTTGCGCGACGCCGAAGTTGTTCGCGGCAAAGCGGGTAGCCTGAAACGTCCCGTCGCCATTGCCGAGCGCGACCAGCGTCCCCGCCTGGCCAAAACCGATAATGTCAGCGCGGCCATCGCCGTTGACGTCGCCTGTGGTGCGCGCAAAGCTGTCCTGCGTCGACCAGCCTTGCGCCGTCCCGAAATCGCCGATGGCAAAGGTCGGGGCGCCAAAGGTTCCGTCGGCGCGAGCGAGCGATACCAGCGTCCCCGCCTGGCCAAAGCCGATGATGTCGGCGCGACCATCGCCGTTGACGTCGGCCAGTTCGCGGTGGAACAGATCGTCGCTCGTCCAGCCCGCGCTCTGCCCGAAATTGTCGACCACCAGCGCGGCATTCGAAAAAGTCCCGCTCGCCGAGCCGTACGACACCAGCACACCGGCCTGGCCAAAACCGACGATATCGCCAAACCCATCGCCGTTCACATCGGCGACGTGGCGCGGATAGAGCATCTGGCTCGACCAGCCACCCGCACCCACCGCAAAGTTCGCCACCACCGGCGCGCCCGCATCTGCAAAGTTGAACGAGTAAAGCCCATCGGAAAACTGGACTTGCTCGGTCCGGATCAGCGTGTCGGTGCCCTCCGTCCCAGCGTTCACGATCAGCGTATGCGCCACCGCGTCCCGCGTCACCGTCGCCTGCGACCGCGATACCGCGTAGATCGCGACATCGCTCCCAGACCCACCGTCAAGCCAGTCATTGCCGGCGCCGCCGTTGAGGGCATCTTTGCCTGCGCCGCCGGTCAGCCGGTCCGTGCCGATGTCCCCGACCAGCACGTCGCCCCCCGCGCCGCCGACGAGCTGGTCGTCGCCGGTGGTACCGTAGGCTATCAGCCCGATCGGCCCCAGCGCCGCGGGAAGAACGATATCGTCGCCGGTGATGCGCGCATTCTCGAGCTGCAGAGCAAACTCCCAGGTCCCGTCGGCGTCGGCATCGGCGAAAAGAAACGTGGATGTCCCCGACAAGACCGTCGCCAGCAGCAGGGTCGGCTTATAAAGAGCCGTCAGGTCGATCCGATCGACGCCCGCCTCGAAATCGTAGATCACGTCGTAAGTGGCGTAGAGCGAGTCGCCAGGCTTGAAGACGAAGGTATCGGCGCCGCCTTGGCCGTAGGACAGGTCCCGCCCGGCGCCACCTTCGATGATGTCGTTGCCGAGGCCGGCATAGATCACATCGTCGCCGGCACCGCCGTCGAGGGTGTCGCTGCCGCCGCCCCCGATCAGCGTGTCGTCTCCGTCCATCCCGAAAAGGCGTCCCGATCGCAGGCCAGCATATAGCGACTCGCCTTGGGCAGTGCCGTAGATCGAGACTTGGCTCAACGTGTCCGC
>Ga0207703_10001342_pt1 | contig 22541 bp, 15 predicted proteins | sample KBSSwiS12_FD_184304 | JGI IMG/M metagenome (GOLD analysis project Ga0207703, IMG submission 184304) | Switchgrass rhizosphere microbial communities from Kellogg Biological Station, Michigan, USA - KBS Switchgrass S1-2 (SPAdes) (version 2) | ecosystem: Host-associated > Plants > Roots >...
CTGGACGAAATGCAGTCGTTCCAACCGGCAATGCTTATTCTCTCCTTTTCGCGATTGCACCGATCAAAATAAGTTATCGATCGCTTGTTCCCGCTTTTCATCAACGGGGCACGAATGACTCTCCTCCGTTTGGTGGCAGTCCGCCTCAAGCCAGGCTGTGCCTCTGGCTTATCTAAATCCCCTCCCCTTCACGTTGGCATCCCGCGCCTTTGGCCTGCGGGACGGTTGTGTTCAAAACACTTTTGGAGATCGGATTATGTCTTTCATTCAGCAACTACAAACTATTTCAGGAAATGCCTCTTTAAGTCGCCGCAGGGCACTATTGGGCCTTTCTCTTCTCGCGCTAACGGCTTGTTCTCGTACGGTCAAGGAAACCAAAGTCAGCGGCAGCAACATTGCCTATTACACCTGCACAATGCATCCCTTTGTGCACTCGCAAGACCCCAAGGGAAAGTGCCCGGTTTGCGGAATGGATTTGGTGCCCGTGCAGGCGTCATCAACGGACAATTCTAATTCAGCTCCGGCTACCAATGCTGCCCCGGCTATGGTTACGAGTTCGGTCGATGCCAATGGAATGGTCAACATCGCTCCGGAGCGGCTGCAGGAAATTGGAGCTACCACCGAAGTTGTTACCAAACGAAAATTGACCCGTTCTCTCCATGCACCCGCGCGCGCTGAAATTAACGAATCGGCCCTGCGCGACATCAATATCAAAGCCGGTTCAGGTTATATCACGAAACTCTATGCCAGTTACGAAGGGATGTCCTTCCGCAAGGGACAACCGCTGATGACTGTGTTATGTGAAGGCTGGTTACAAACCCAAATCGACTACATCAAGGCCTATCGTGACTGGAAGCGGTCACCGCTCGTTTCCCCCAACAACAGCTTTGCCTTGAACAACAAGCTGGACCTGATGCGTGCCCGTATCCGGGTGTGGGACTTGTCTGAAGACCAAATTGCTTCATTGGAAAAGTTCGCCCTAAGCACAAATGAGATCGACCTGAAAACGGGGCATGGTCTTTCCGGCAGCTTCGATGTCCTGGCCCCTTTCGATGGCTATGTCCACAAGAAGAAAGCGATGGAAGGCATGCGCTTCGAAGCCGGGCAGTCGTTGCTCGAATTGGCCGATCATAGCCATGTCTGGATCGTGGCCCAGTTTCCAGAGGATCAGGCAATGTATGTCAACGTGGGACAGCGCATGGCCGTGTCATTTCCCTCCATGCCCAAGCAGATGGAGATAGGGGAAATCAGTTTTATCGATCCGCACATAGATGAACAGCAGCGCCGGATCATGGCTCGAATCGTCATTTCGGATCACGACCACATGATTCACCCTGGTCTTTTCGCGGAAGTTTCCGGCGAAATACCGCTGGGCGAAGCTCTCACGGTCTCAGCAGGAGCAGTCGTGCCCACGGGCAATAAGTTTATCGTCTTTGTCGATCACGGTGGAGGCAAATTGGAACCCCGACAAATCGAAGTGGGAGTCCGTTCGGGCGACAACTATGAGGTCCTCTCTGGTTTGGATGAAGGAGATCGTGTTGTTTCCGGCGCCAACTTCCTTATCGATGCCGAAAGCCGGATCCAAGGGGTATTGAAGACCTGGGGAGACCGTCAGTGAAATCCTCTTCCACAGAAGCCTCCAACGGGTTCATCGAAAAGATTACCGAAGCCAGTGGAAGAAATCCGCTACTGGTTGGCCTCCTCGCGCTGATTGCCGGGTGCATTGGGTTCTATTCATTGGCGAACATATCGTTGGATGCCGTGCCCGATCTATCCGACGTGCAGGTCATTGTTTATACGAACTGGGAAGGCCGCAGCCCATCGTTGATCGAGGATCAAATAACCTATCCGATCACCAGTCGATTCCTTGGCGCACCCAAGGTCAAGGCCGTGCGTGGCCTGTCGATGTTCGGAAGATCTTTCGTCTACGTCATCTTTGAAGATGGCACCGATCTTTATTGGGCCCGGTCCCGTGTGCTGGAATATCTCAACAGCGCACGTGAGTCACTACCTCCTGGCGTCACGCCCACACTCGGACCAGACGCTACCGGTGTTGGCTGGGTTTATGAGTACGCGTTGGTTGACGATTCAGGGCAGAACAATCTCGCCCAGTTGCGCAGCCTGCAGGATTGGACGCTCAAGTACGCTCTCGGTTCGGTCAAAGGCGTGGCCGAGGTCGCCAGCATTGGCGGTTTCGTGAAACAGTATCAGGTCAATGTCGATCCGAATAAGCTCATCAATTACGGCGTCAGCCTGAATGACGTGGTCGATGCTGTCCGCAAGAGCAACAGCGATGTCGGAGGCAAATCCCTGGAGGTTTCAACCGCACAGTATTTCATCCGGGGCCGGGGCTACATTCACTCATTGGACGATCTCCGACACATACCGCTCAAGGCTTCCAATGGTACACCGCTTACGGTCGATCAGGTCGCAACGGTGGAGTTGGGGCCGGATTTGCGGGAAGGCCTGGCGGAGTTCAATGGTCAAGGTGAGGCGGTGGGTGGAATCGTGGTGATGCGTTATGGCGAAAACGCTCTGTCCGTAATCAGAGGCGTCAAAAAGAAAATCGAACAATTGAAAGCATCGCTACCGCCGGGGGTGCGTATTGTCCCTGTTTATGATCGATCGCAACTAATCCTTCGTTCCATCGACACGCTGAGAGAAAAGCTGATCGAAGAAAGCATTATCGTCAGTCTAGTCTGCGTTTTCTTTCTCTGGCATCTGCGCAGTGCCTTAGTCGCGATCATCATGTTGCCGATGGCGGTGCTTCTTTCCTTTATCCCATTTGCCGCACTTCACCTGACTGCAAACATCATGTCACTGGGTGGCATTGCCATCGCCATCGGCGCAATGGTCGATGCGGCCATCATTATGATCGAGAATGCCCACAAGGAGCTCGAGCACGCTCGATTGGCCCGTGGCCGTGACCTTGTGAACGGTGAGCGGATTGAAACCATCCTGCATGCCGCTCGGAAAATGGGGCGTCCGCTCTTCTTTTCCCTGTTGGTAATTACGGTTTCATTCATTCCAGTTTTCACATTGGAAGGTCAGGCTGGAAGACTCTTTCAGCCTTTGGCATTCACCAAGACCTTTGCGATGTTCTTCGCTGCCCTGCTTTCCGTCACGCTGGTTCCGGTACTGATGGTGTGGCTTATTCAGGGACGCATTACTCCTGAAGCGCGAAATCCGGTCAATCGCATCCTCATCGCGCTTTATCATCCGGTCGTTGATTGGGTGTTGCGTGCTCGCTGGTGGACCATCGTTTTGTCTTTGGTCCTGCTAGCACTCACGATCATTCCCGTCTGGCATCTTGGCAGCGAGTTCATGCCTCCACTCAATGAGGGCGATATCCTTTTCATGCCCACGGCTCCCGATGGCCTGGGCACGCAGGAAGCCTCCCGGATTTTGCATGAGCAAAATGTCCGCTTAAAACAAATCCCGGAATTTGCAACGGTCTTCGGCAAAGCGGGCGCAGCGGAAACGGCGACGGATCCCGCCCCCATGTCGATGTTCGAGACGACCATTCAGGTCAAGCCACCGGACCAGTGGCGCCCCGGCATGACGTGGGAAGGACTCCAAAGAGAAATCCAGAACCACGTCCAGACCCCCGGCATGGCCGATATTATCTGGATGCCGATCCAGACCCGAACGGAAATGCTCACCACCGGTTTCCGATCGAATTTGGGACTGAGAGTGTACGGCCCCAACCTGCACGACATCGCCGCAGCAGGAGCACAAATCGAGCAGGCCCTGAAAGATTTCCCGGAGACTCGCAGCGTTTTTGCGGAGCGCTCCGAAGGTGGCCGTTACCTCGATATCACTCCGAATCGTGAAGCTCTCGCCCGGTACAACCTGACCGTCGATGACATCAACCAAGTCGTCGAAACGGCCATCGGTGGCAACTCCATCGGCTATACGGTGGAGGGGCGAGAACGGTATCCGATCAATGTCCGATTACAGAGGGATTTTCGCGATACCATTTCCGCCATCAGACAAATTCCCGTGGCCGTTCCGGGTGGAGCCCAGGTACCGCTTTCCGAACTGGCTTCCATCGAGTACGCCAGTGGCCCTCCAGAAATACGGAGCGAAAACGGTCAACTAGTCACCTACGTGTCGGTCGATACCATCGCCTCGGATTTTGGCGGTTACGTCCAGCGAGCAGGCGAACACCTGCACAAAACGGTTCACGCACCACCGGGCGTCTATTGGGAGTGGGCAGGATCCTTTGAACAAATGCAGCAAGTGAAAAGCCGTCTACTCCTTATCATCCCGTTCACGCTGTTGATTATCGTTTTACTGATCTACGTGAATACCCGTTCATTCGTCAAAACCTGCATCGTTTTGCTGGCGGTTCCCTTCTCACTTGTGGGAGCTTTTTGGCTGCTCTACCTGTGCGACTACCAATTCAGCGTAGCCGTGGCCGTGGGTCTGATTGCCCTGGCAGGCATTGACGCTGAAACCGGCGTGGTGATGTTGATCTATCTCGATCAAGCCTACGAAGAACGCGTGGCTCGCGGAGCCATGACAAAGCTTTCCGATCTCATCGCCGCCGTCAAAGAAGGCGCGGTGCAACGCATTCGTCCCAAGATGATGACGATGACCGCGATTCTTTTCGGCCTGCTGCCCATCATGTGGAGCGCCTGCTCAGGTTCTGAAGTCATGAAGCGTATTGCCGCCCCGATGATTGGCGGTGTAATCACCTCAGCCATTTTAGGCCTGCTCCTTTACCCGGTGCTGTACGTCTTATGGCGAGGCCATCAGCTTCCAAGGAAATAGCCTCTAAAAACAAAACGGCCCGGGATTGATTCCCGGGCCGTTCATATTCCTGCCGGCGGCAGGCTGGCTTACTTCGATTACTGTTCCTGCAAGTAGACGTTCACAATCTCCGAAGCGCTCAGCGCCCGGTTGTAGATGCGCACATCATCGAGTTGCCCGTTCCATGGATAATCGGTCGTACCACTACGACGACCGATAACGAGTGCCTGCGTGTTACTAGGCGGGTTTCCGACGGTACCGGTGGCACCGGTTTGCACGATTCCATCAACGTAGAACGTGGCGGTACTGCCGTTGATGGTCACAGCGAGGTGGTGCCAATTTGTGTCCAGGACCAGTGGAAGCGACATGCTGTATGAAGTGGAATTACCTCCAGAGCGCAAGAGGAGCTGTTGCAGCACCGGATGGTAGAAGAGCTCGTAGCCTCCGTTATCCGTATATAGCGCCTTTTTGGAGATAATCATCCGATAGGAATTATCCGTGGTACTGGCAATCTTGACCCACGCGGCCAGGGTGCAGGCCGAGGTAAGATTGACGTCAGCGCTGTTAGGCACGGTCACATACTGGCTGGTGCCGTTGAGACTGAGCGCATCCGCACCCACGGGATTACCCGTGACGAACGTCGGACTACCGACGAGCGTACCGTTATCGGCGACTGTACCCGCAGAGGATGTATCGGTGGCATTGCCATCGAAGTTCCACCGCGCCATCAATCCGCTGGTCACATCCGGCAGCGTAAAGCTCTCGGAAGCGAGGGCAATTCCACCTGCGGTGCATTTGATGCGGACGGCCGAGAAGCCCGCAGGCAGGTTCACATTGAAGGGAGCAGAATTTCCCATCAAGTTGCTGGTGCCCGGAACGACCTGGGTCGAGCTCAGGACACCATTCACGTAGATCTCCAGGGTGCTCGACGCGCTATTGTACTTACGGTAACGGATGACCGAGCTGTAGGTTGACGCCACAGGCGCATCCACACCGAATGCGATCCATTCCCCGGGATCCACTCCATCCACGGTCGGCTCAGGCGTTGCGGTGTAGTATTGAGAGCCAAGGGAAATACGATGATTTCCATCCAGCGTGGCGATCGGAACAGTGACAGTCACCGGTGAGGTCGAACTGCCCTGAATCACCGAGGCCTGAGTAACAACGGATGGACGTGTACCGGCACGGATGCCATCAAGCCCGAGAAGTTTCGCTGCCGTCTGATTATCGAAGTCGGGCGTAAAGCCCCATTGGGGAGTGGCACCGTTCGTATAATAGTTGAGAAGATCACCGCCACTCTGGGTCCAGGCATCGTGAAACTCCTTCTCTACTTCGATCATGCGGGAATCGGTATCGATGGCCCATTCGGCGGCACTGGTCCAGGTCCCGGCAATGGTCGGAAGGCCCATGCCTCCTTCATATGCCACGCGTTTGATATTGTAATTCTTGAGCCAGAGTGAATCCACGTAGACAACCGGCAGGAAACCCGTCGGAACATAATTGCCCGTTCCCGGCGCAAAGACCACGGAGGGATCGGGATTGGTGGAACCGGACACACCACTGATGCTGTAATAAGCGGAACCGCCACCTCCATAGAAGAAGTACGACAAAGGATGGACCGTGGTATTGAAGGTATTGGGTGGCGTGCTTGCAGATGTGCTGCTGTAGAACGCGTCCAGGAACTTGAGTCCCGGACTCAGCATACCTCCGGCATTACCCAACTGGGATTCAAAGAGTGGGCGAACCCGGGGATTGCTGGAAGTACCCGGCATTGCACTGTCTCCAAAAACAGCGCGGAACAGCAGCGAAATTTGCGAGGCGCGGTAAGCGTTGTAGCGGATTTGCAAGGCTCCAAGATTGTTCTCCCCATCGTATTCGATCGGATAGACCGTCGGGCTGTTGAGCTGGAGTTCTGCGGCTCCGCGTGTTTCACTCCATTGCGGAAATTGGGAGTTCCAAACTTCATTGCTGTATTCCACGTAAACTTTGAGATTGCTGTTGAGTGGCGCCCAGACGGGACTGGTTTGCGTGGAGGTATAGGGATTCACGCCATCACTCCCGTATTTGATCAAGTTGGCGAGATTGGTGATATAAGCGTCATTGGCTCGCGCGGGAACGCAGACGTATAGGTCGGAATTGCCTCCATTACAAAAGCGCACCATCATCTCATATGGAACTCCGTTGTTGCCGAACTGGGGAAGCCCATTGGCATCAACTGCAGCAACCGGACTGCACCACGCATTGGCAGGGCGGGCGCGGTCAGCCCAATTCACGGTGGGGTTTGCGTTCGTCGCCCCCCAGTCCATGAACCGGATTACATCCGCCTTGGCCATACTGGCCCCGTATTCTGACGATATCATCCTCGAGCCATCAGTCGGATAACCGGGACGATAGATTTGAATATTGGAGACACCTGAATTGAGCGGCGATGCCGCCGTGAGCTTGGTGTTGAGAAACTTTAGATTTACCCCGGTTGCGGTCGATCCCAAGGTGATGTCTGCCGTGCTCGTGTTGGTGGCAGAATCGTAAACCGGAGTGGAAACGGAAAAGCCTCCGTACTGCGAGGTCACGTTGGCCTGCCCATTAAAAATCAACTTGTAAACTCCCGTGAGATTATTGTCGCTGATGACAGCGAGAAAGAAATCGGACAAGGGCCAGCCATTGGCATCGGTGATCGGGTAACCAGAATTGGCGACACCAGCCAAGGTATGATTATCCACCGTGACGGAGGCAGGATAGGTAAGCGAGATGGCTGAGATACCGCTATTGGTCGGGCTGGTTGCCGTGCGCTTGGTATTGGTGAACTTAAGGCGGATTTGCTTCGGCACCAAAGCATCATCCGGATAGGCGACGGTGAGTGTGGCCGTAGTAATATTCGTGGTGGAATTCCAAGTCTGTCCGGAAATGGTGAAAGGACCGGAATAAGGAACGGAGATGGTAGCCTGCCCCGTGAACTGGAGATTATAAGTACCATTTACCCGCAATTGATGATCCGCCCAAGTTGTCTGATGCGGGTCCGTGTAGCTGGCGCTGGAGCCGTCATTCCACACCGTAGTAAAGTCGCTTAAGGGAATGGATGAAGCATCGTAGGCAAGCTGAATCGAGCTTGCGTGCATTAAATCGGTCCAAGGACGAACGCCGTCCCAATAACTATCGAACCAGGTATTTAAGCCTGTGTAATTTTTTGTCGGATCGCTGGGTTCCGCAGCTTGAGTTCGCGGAACTGCAATGGAGATCAGCATAACAGCACTGATAGCGGCGAGGAGAGAACGAGTTAGTTTTATTTTCATGGGTGCGAGAGATTGCTGATTAGTTGGAATCGCTTGAGTTTCGATTACTGCATTGCTAACGAACGCACCATGCGCCCAATCCTAAGCACCTGCAAAGTGTGGATTGCAGATTTGTAAGCCTATGCTACAAAAAGACGGGAATTTCCTGCAGGAAATTCTTCAGCCCCATGAAGAGCCAATTCCCAATTGCGGCGCAAGCGCTCCAAGCATGGGTCACTTCACAAAATTTGCAGCCCGGTGCACGCCTGCCTTCCATCGAGACGATGGCGAGGCAATTCGGATTCACGGAAGCGACCATGCTGCGTGCCAGTCAGGCCTTGATTGCAGGCGGCATCCTCCACCGGGATGGCTATAAACTCACGCTATCTCACCGCAAAGCGAGGTCGGATGGTCTTCAAGGAATACAAGGAACAGTCTACATCGTAGCCTGCCCTTTAAATAATCCTTTCGTTCACACCGTCCGGAAGTTGCTTACGAAGCAGGGAATTAATTATAGGTTGATTGATGTCCCTTGGTCGGAATGCCGTCTGTTGCCCCAAAAACTGACGAAGTGGTGTCGGGAAAAACCAATCGGCATCATCCTTCGAGCATCGACGATTACAGAAAGCCTCGGACTTTGGCTGGAGGGAGCCACGCTACCGATCGTTGTTTACGCAGAGGGACTCCATCCCAAGCAAGCCTGCGTTCAGATGGATGTACATCAGGCGGTCGAAAGAGGAATAAATCATTTGTATGAGCTAGGCCATCGACGCATGGCCATTTTTTCCATTGGCCCACATTTTAGCACAGCGGAATGGATCGGCTTGTATCGGACAGCCTGCCTCAAACGAGGCTTAAAGGAATCGGCCTCAAATTTGTGGGTTGCGGAAAACTATCGAGAAGACGTCGTGCGTGAGGCGCTAACCAACGCTCATCGACTTCAACCTGAGGTAACTGCGCTCATGGCCAGGGATCACCTTGCGGTCCGGGCAACCAGAATTTTTTCCGTACCGAAGGATATCTCGGTCATTGGAGTTGGAGAAGCAACATACGGGATGGCCAGTCATCCTCCCGTCACGATGGTTGCGCTCCGCGATCCGGACGTTCTTGCCGCCTGGGCATGTACAAACTTAATCGACCAGATCCAGACGATTCAATCAGGAATGCCACCAAAAATTCCAACGGAAGCTCTTTTCGTTCCCGAGTTAATTCAACGAAATTCGACCCGCGAGATTACGACCACAAAGGTTGCCACCAAACTCCAGGTTAAATCTCCCATCCCCGTCGTTCACCCTTCCCAGACATGGCGAAAGGTATATCCATTTCTGCAGAAAAAAAGCTGGGACGAGTGGCGGCCATTGGACATCTCCAAGTTGGTCAATCATAGCATGACTCGTTATCACGGCTGGCTCGGCACGGACCCCTTGGAGTACTTCCCGCCCGGTCTTCGTTCCATTCACGGCGTACCGTTTCAAGTTCTGAATGAAGAACACAATCGTGGATATGCCGTCATTACATTTCGTTCCCCCCGCTCGCATTCTGCCGAGGGAAAAAAATTACCAACCCAGGTCCGCCTCCCGGTCAAATTGCAAACCAAAGCGCTCTATTTTCTCCATGGCTGCGGCTATGCTATTCCTATTCCGTTTGCCGAATACATCATTCATTTTGCTTCCGGGCGCCAATCGACTGTTCCACTTGTTCCATTGGGTCTAACGAAAGGAAATCCACCGAAATTCCAGAAGCATATGCAACCCAACGTGCAAGACTGGTGGGAAGGTTACGAACAGCGCGATTTTCCTCATGCTCATCGCGCCACCGTCTTCAATGTCGTGGATCCCACCGCCTACGAGCGGACGCTCTATTCTCTTGAGTGGATCAATCCACGCCCGAACGATGAAGTCAGCTCCCTTGAAGTCCGCGTCGATCCGAAGGCTGGCCCCATTCTCGCCCTGATCTCGGTTACGGCTCTTCTCTAAGTCGAGAACTCGCCGGTCAGGCCACAGGCATGCTTTCCCTGACCACCTTGGCGGGGTTCTTGTCTTCCCGCAGCCCTTGAAAGGAGGGATGGCGGAGAATTCCGTCAGCTGTCCATTCCGTGAATTGAATTTGCGCCACCAATCTGGGACACACCCAACGGGTGTCCGAAGCTTTCCAGCCTTTCGGGCGCCAGCGACCAGAAGGCTCCTGGACGTCCTGCACCTGCGGCTGATCACATTCGAGTGATTTCAACTTTTGATAAATCTCCTTGAGCGACTTTTCGTTAAATCCGGTGCCCACCCGACCCGCAAAGATCAATCGCTTCTTTTGATAATAGCCCAGAAGAAGTGCCCCAAAATATTTCCGGGACTTTTTCGGCAACGTATACCCAACCACGACAAATTCCTGACCTTTGTTGAATTTGATTTTGATCCATGCAGACGAGCGATGACCTGTCTCGTAAGTCGAGGTCTTTAACTTGGCAATGGAGCCTTCCGCGCCAACCGCCTTCATTTTCTCCAGCACTTCCTGTGGATTCTCGCTGAAGAAGGCCGAGGGGCGAATGGGATCAAGCGCATTTAGCAAGATGCCCTCCAACCGCGTCTTTCGTTCCACCAAAGGGAGTCCGCGTAAATCGCGAATTCCTTCAAAGAGAAGATCGAAGACATAGTAAACCACCGGATGATTTGTCTCTGCGGAATTTTGCAGAAGCTGAAAGGAGCTTCTTCCCTTCTCATCCAGGGCACACACTTCCCCATCCAGAATGCAGCGCGCGATTGGTAACTTCGCCACTGCCCGGACTACATCAGGAAATCGTTCATTAAGCGGCTTTTTGTTACGCGACCAGAGCTTCACCTCTTTGCTGTTCTTGATGGCCAGCACACGGAAGCCATCGAATTTGATCTCGTAGATCCACTCTCCATTAAATGGCGGCGCGGGAGCGGTCAGCGCCTTCATTGGCTCCACGAAGACAAGTTTTCGGGCTGCCATAATGGAAAGTCCCTAAGCCGCCTTGCGATGATGCGTTTTGATTTTCGGCCCCTTGTCGGACTTGGCTTTGCCCGACTTGGTGTGCGAGAGGCTCTCCTGAAGAATGCTCATCAAGTCGATGACGTTGCTTGGTTTCTTGGTCGCCTTGGGTGCCTGCTGCTTTTTATGAGGATGCTTAATCTTTTCCTCGATCATTTTCATGATCTGGTTTTTGTAATCGTCTTCATACTTCTCGGGATTCCATTTGGCGGTCATGCCATCGATCAATTTTTTTGCCATCTCCACTTCACGAGGCCGGGCTTTCTTCGCCTTGGGAAACTTAAGAGAGCCCGAATCCACCAGTTCATCTCCAAAATGCATGATTTCCAGAATGATCGCGTCCCCCTGGGCCTTGATGCCTGCAAGATGTTCCCTGGTGCGAATGACCACCTTCGCGATGCCGATCTTGCCGGAATCCTGCAACGCCTCGCGCAAAAGCGAGTAGGCCTTGTCCCCGCCCTTTTGCGGTTCCAGATAATACGGTTTCTGGAAATACATCGGATTGATCTCCTTTACCTCGACGAAATCGAGGATGTCGATGGTCTGCGCCGCGGCTTCGAGGTCGACCCGCTTAAAGTCCTCGTCCCTCAAGACGATGAATTTTCCCTTTTCGTATTCGTAGCCTTTGACGATGTCCTCCCAGGGAACTTCCTTGCCGTCGGCCTGAGCGACCCGCTTGTAATTCACGGGACTTTGATCCGATTTACGAAGCAGTTTGAAACTCAATTCCTCACGTTTGGTGGCGGGATAAAGCGCTACCGGGATCGTGACCAAGCCAAACGAAATACTGCCGTTCCACATCGATCTCATGCTCTACCCTACATCCGGATGCGGGCTCCGCAAATTGCCGAGCGCCCCGTTCTGGCTTAGGCTCCTGAATGGCGAAGAAAACCACGACGTTCAAAGTGGGAGGCAAAGCTGTTCCCGTTTCCAATCTCGACAAAGTTTATTATCCCAAAACCGGATTTACGAAAGGCGAGATGATCGCCTACTACATCAAGGTCGCGCCGTGGCTTCTCCCTCATCTCAACGGACGTCCGCTCACGATGAAGCGCTATCCCAACGGAGTGGATGCGCCCTTTTTCTACGAAAAGCAATGTCCCCAGCCCAAGCCATCTTTCGTCAAGACCGTCCAAGTCGCGCGGCATCACGAACCCGGCAGCATTCAATATTGCCTCGTCAATAACCTCCCCACCCTGGTCTGGGTGGCGAACCTGGGCGATCTCGAGTTGCACACTTTTTTATCCAAAGCGCCGTCAGTGCATCGCCCGACGAAGATCGTTTTCGACCTGGATCCCGGCCCACCAGCGGACGCCGTTCAATGCGCGCAAGTTGCCCTTTGGATCAAGGAAATGTTCGACAATCTGGGGCTGGAAGCGTTCATCAAGTCGTCCGGCTCCAAGGGCCTGCAGGTGTATGTTCCGTTGAATACGCCGATCACGTACAAGGAAACGAGTCTGTTCGCCAAGGCCCTGGCGCAAACCCTGGAAACCGCACATCCCGAACTCGTCGTGTCCGACATGAAGAAACATTTGCGCAAGGGAAAGGTCCTCGTCGATTGGAGCCAGAATTCCGAAACCAAAACCACGGTCTCCGTTTATTCGTTGCGCGCCAAGGAACGCCCCTTCGTTTCCATGCCGCTCGAATGGTCGGAGGTCGAAGCCTGCCTAAAAAAGAAGGATGCCTCCCTGCTCTTCTTTGAAGCCAATGAAGCCATGAAACGCCTCGAAAAGAAGGGCGATCTCTTCGCTCCCGTACTCACCTTGAAACAACATCTCAAGAAGGCCCTCGCTAAATTCAGTTCTGGTGAGACCACGAAGAAGAAACCGCTCAAGGGGAGAGGCGATGGCTCCATCTCAACCTATAACGCCAAGCGTGATTTCACCCGTACCCGCGAGCCGGCGGGAAAACCGACGGGCAAGGCCGGAAAGAAGCCGCTCTTTGTCATCCAGAAACACGACGCCTCGCATCTTCATTACGATTTCCGGCTCGAACTGGATGGTGTTCTCAAGTCATGGGCCGTGCCCAAAGGACCACAGACTGATATGGAAACGAAACGGCTCGCGATGATGGTCGAGGACCATCCCTACGACTACGCCCACTTTGAAGGCACCATCCCGAAAGGCAATTATGGCGGCGGAACCGTCATGGTCTGGGATATCGGAACCTGGGAGAATCTGGGCCCCGAGCCGCATGAGGGACTTAAAACCGGGAAACTCCATTTCAAGCTCAACGGAAAAAAGCTGAAGGGCGAATGGGCCCTGGTCAAGATGCACGGCCCACGCGCAACCAAGGGAAACGAATGGCTCCTGCTCAAGCACGGGAAGGCGATGAAACCGATATCCCACAAACGGGATGATGCCTCCGCCCTCACTGGTCGCTCCATGGCGCAAATTGCGAAGGCGCATGACAGGGAATGGACGAACAGCCGCAAATCGAAGTCCTGATTTTGCGCGATTAGGGCGTGATGTTGTCGAGACCGATGCGACTGATTTGCGCCTGTTTGATCGCGTCCACCACATCCATCACCTGTTGGTAACGGAGCGATTTATCGGCACGGAAGACAACGGCGGCATCGGGTGTAGCCGCCTTGAAAGCGACCAGTTCCTGCTCCAGCACAGGCAACTCAACCGGCTTGGCCTCAAGAAAGATATGCCCGTTCCGGTCGATGCTCACGGTGCGGACCGACTTGGGATCAGCGGGAGGATTGTTGTTCTTGGAGCCGTTCGGCAACTCGAGCGGAATGTGACTCTCCAACAATGGAGTCGTGATGATGAAGATAATGAGGAGGACAAACGCGAGATCGAGCAGCGGCGTGACGTTGAGTTCCGCCATGGCCGTGTGGCCGGATCGTTGGGAGTAACGTTTCATTTCCAATCCAGATTAACGCGGCGCGTGGACGCGTCCGGTGTCGAGATAGCGGTGATCGAAAGCCGCGGCCAGTTCACCGGCAAAATTGTCCAGTTCAACGGTCATCCCACGAATCGTCACGACCAGAAAATTATAGCCGAACATGGCCGGGATCGCGACGAGCAGGCCGGTGACCGTGGTAATCAGCGCGCCGGAGACACCGGGCGCCAGCGTGGTGAGACTGGCCGAATGTTCCGCGGCAATCGCGCTGAACGTATCCATCACGCCCCAGACCGTGCCCAATAATCCGAGAAAAGGCGCACCGCTGACCGCAGTGGCAAGAACGGTCATCCGGTCCTCCATGCGCAACGCTTGTTCGCCCACCTCGCGCTCCAAGGCAGAGCGGACGGCGCTCATCGCAACGTTGGAAATGCGATCAGCCTCCGCGACCCGGCTGGAAAAAGTGTCGTCGATCTCGGTCGTCCCCAGCAGATGAAAGGTCAGTTCCTTGCAACCAGCGAGGTAAACCGCATAACTCGGGGAATCGGGATAAATCTCACGCGCCTGATAGATCGCCAAGGGCTTGCGCGCCGTGCGGAATCGCTTGAGAAATCGCCGGGTATCGGTCCTCGCCTTGCGGATCATCACTATCTTGCTTACCATGACCGACCAGCTGAAGATCGAGCCAAACATGAGCAACGCGATCACGGCCTTGCCCGCATAATTGGAATGCCAGAAGGCATAGACAATTCCGACCTCGGCAAAGAAGTTGACCGCTCCGGGCATCAGCATAGATTGTGTGGAGTATGTGGATGGAAAGCCGGGCCGTCAAACACGGCTTACGCGCCGCCGCTTTTCACTCTTCCCACTAACATTTACCTTTCATGGATTTGCGCCAAATTCTCGGTTGTTTCGTACTGGTGCTCATCGGCCTCTCCCTGCTCCAGCTTGATTCCATTTCGCTCCGGAAAGCGGGCATGGGTCTGATTTGGCTGACCAGCGGCCTCGCCGCCTACTTTTTGTCCGAATCGATTCCCCTGGCCTGTCTTACCTTGGCCGCGTGGATTTTCTTTCCGCTCTGGGAGATGGTCTTCGTCCTGCGCCAATTACGCGTACCGCGTCATCGCGAGTTGGCCGATGCGCGAGCACCTCGCGACGAGTTCAATGAACTCTCGGACATGACGAACGCCCTGATCGATGCAGGCTTTGAGAACGTCGATGAGTGTCGCCTCGAACCTGCCCAGCATGAACAATATTACCGGATCTTTGTCCGGAAGGATGGCCTGACGCAGGCGACCGTCGGCTATATTGCGCAGGGGCCTGTCGGGTTTCACTTCATCGCTTTCACTTCCAACAGCAAGGATGATCGCCGCTGGGTTACCTGGGATTATCCGCTGACGTATGGCCTGATCATGCCGCCGAATGTCGCCGTTTATCGCTGCCTACATTGTCAGGATGTGGCAGAGCTTTACCAGGCGCACCTCGATTTCCTCGATATCAATGAGATTCGCCCCGATGACCTCGTGGCCGGAGACCAAACGAGGGAAGGCGTCCGTGCGCGACTGGAAGAGACCCTCAATCAGCAGATCGAATACAACATCTCCCGCGGTTACCTGTCCCCGGTGAAGGAACAGGACGAGGAGAGTTTCTGTTATTCCTGGCGCGGCACACTTTACGTGGCCGGCCAGGTTCTGCGCGATCTGATATTCTAGGCGTTATTGAACGCCACCGTAGGCGTCGAGTTCCGGAGGCTTACGCGTGCCGGGACGGCTGCTGGCCCAATTGGACCAGTCGAGATAGACCATGTTGCGCAATTGCTGGTCCTGTTCCTGACCAAAGCTCTTTGTGAATTCAGCCAACCCCGCCGTATCGGCCTTCGCACGGCCGTCGAGATAAACGAGCACCAGACTGTTGGTTCCCTGGACGGGAGCCGGGTCCGAGACCTGTCCGGGCGAAAGCGTGGTCGCGACATAAGCCGCGACGCGTAGCTTGGGATCAGATGTGGGAACATTCTTCGGCACAAAAGCCGCGGGCGTCTCCACTTTCAGGTTCAGGCTGGCAGCGGCGGCAGCGAAAGCGGTTCCCTTGGCCATGGCGGCCTTGAGGCTGTTGGCTGCCGTTTGCGCGGCGGCCTGCTCAGCCTGCAGCGCCTTCGTCTCGCGAAGCATCGTGGTGATGTCGGCCTTGACCTGCTCGAGCGGGAGAAGATCACTGGGTTGGATTTCCGCAAGGTGAAGAATGGCGACACCATTTTCCAGTTCGACCACCTTGCTGATGCTCTTGTCCTTGGTCAGGTCAAACGCAGCGCTATTGAAAGCCGGGCTGGGGGGAAGGCCGGTCGGGGGCGTATCCACCGTGAAGAAACCGGTCGTGATGGGAGTGTATCCGCGCTTTTTCGCCTCGGCCAAAAAATCGGGCGGCGGGGGAGGAGTGGCGGGATTCGCCGAGGGCTCGGGTTGAAACGCGAGGGCGAAATCGAGCGCTTTTTGTCCCAGCGCGTCGATCGCGGCGGCCTTCTCCTTTGCCGGCAGCTTGGCTTGGTCCGGTGTGAGCGTAAAGAGGACATAATCCACGTTGCGCTTTTCCTTGGAGCGATAGCTGGGATTCATCGGGTTCGCCTTGTATTCCGCGGCGATGTCATCTGGAGAAACCTGCACCGCGCTCTCAAACGATTTGGGATCGAAGGAAATCAGGCTGACGGTGGTGGGACCATAGAACTTTTCGTATTGAGCGCCAACATCCAGATTGGAGCCGCGTACCGTGGAAAATAGCGCCCCGCTCACCGCCTGGGAGCGAAGGTTGTCGCGCATGAGGGTTTCAAAGGTCGCCTTGGTGGTGGCCAACGGGTCGGCTCCACCATCCGGTGAAAGACGGAAAGCGACCTGGAGCTTGCCCATGATCTCCTGATAGAGTTCCGGACTATAAGCGCCATCCTTCTGGAAGAGCGGCTGCTTGCGGATATAATCGGCCAGTTCCTGGTCGCTGATCTGAATGTGGAGGCGATCCGCCTCGTGCAGCAAGAGAAGCTGACGCCAGGCCTCCTGAGCCACGAGCGCCTGGGCGCCGGGCTGGGCAAGCTGCTGCCCGTGTCCGGTCAGGACCAAAAAATAGCGGGTATTGCGTACCTGACCGTAAAGTTCCGCCACGGAGATATCGGAACCGTCGATTCGACCGTAGTCGTTGCTGACGTGTCCGCTCGTCAGCATGTTGCCGGAGCTACCGTAAAAAAGAAATCCAAGGCCGATGACGCCCAGAATGATGACAAGAACGAGTTGCGATTGACTGCGAAGTAACTTCATCATAAAGCGTGCACGCTCCTACGGGGGACAGGAAAAGAAAACATGATCGTGACATAGTGCGAACTCCAAGCCCTCACGACAAGCGGGAACTCTCAGCTAAAGCTGCAAATATGTTATTTTCTGGTAACACCCGGTTTGACCTCCATCTTCGCGGCTTGCATTCGGCCCTCCTTGAGGCTTCTGTTCATGACATGGTGTTTCGCCCGTTTCTGCGTCCTCTCTGCCTGGTCGCCTTCAGTTTGTTCCTCTCCACTCTACTGGCTTCGGCAGGAGATACTTCCCCCCTGGCTCCCAAGCCCGACTGGGGAACACTGAATGCGTATCAAAAAACGATCACCCGCAAAGAGTTTACCCGGCTGATCAATGAGGTTTATTCCCCGGACGGCTCTTTCTGGGATTTCGCCACCATCAACGACGACAAAGTCATCCTTTACGCGGATCTCGCGAAAAAGGAGCCTCTTTTTACCCTTCAGTTCGCCTCCAGCGAAGCCACCCAGGCTCCCCTGCCCTATATCTATAAGACGAAAGCCGTCTCGACCGACCCCAACAAACCGCTTAAGGGTCTAAAAATCGCCCTTGATCCCGGCCATATCGGCGGGGACTGGGCCAAACTCGAGGCCCGCTGGTTCCAGTTAGGGGATGATCCGCCTGTCATGGAAGCGAAGCTGAATATGATTACCTGCGAGCGGCTCGCCGAACGTCTTGAGGCGGATGGCGCGGAAATTATCTGGGCCAAGCGCGGCTATGATCCGACCACTCATCTTCGTCCGGATGATTTACACAGTGAAGCGATTGCCGCGCTAGCCAAGACGGGCAGCGCCAAGGCGTTGTCTCCCGATTATACGCCCTCCTTTCTTTTCGGCCTTCGTGTTCCCAATACCACCAAACAACGCACCGCGGCGGCCACCCAGGCCCGCATCGACAACGAGGCGGCGTTGCTTTTTTACCGGGTGGCCGAGATTCGCGCCCGAGGCGATCTCGTCAACAAGCAACATCCCGACCTGACCATCTGCGTCCATTATAATGCCGACGACTGGGGCAATCCCGATCACCCCGTCCTGACGGGTAACAGTCGCCTCGTCATCTTCATCAACGGCTCCTATGAAAAATCGGAGTTAGCCTACGACGACTATAAGTACGATCTGATGCGCAAGCTTCTCGACCGAACTGCGGTCCAAGAAGAAAGAGGTTGCGCGCTCGTTGGTCAGCAATTGCTCGATACGCTCAAGTTCCCGGCGGAAAGCTATCCCGGCAGTTATTTCGCCCATCAGATCACCAATGTACCGAGCGTCTACTCGCGCGATCTCCTCGCCAACCGGATTTACCATGGCCCGGTCATTTACTGCGAAGGCCCCTACATGAATGCGCGCGATTCCTACTACCGGATCATTGCCGGAGATTATCTCGGCACGAAGACAATCCAGGGCAAGGATGTCCCGAGTATCTATCGCGAATATGCCACCGGCATTGAGAAGGGCGTCCTGCAGTATTTCGACGCGAAGTAAAAGCAGCCCGCCCCGCATCTGTCATCCTGAGCTTGTCGAAGGTAATAATATACTTGACGCACCATGAGAATATGGTAAGTTGAGTCCATGAACAAGAGCGATAAGAGTGAGTTTCCTGAAACGCTACAGCAAGCCATGGTCTACTTTGCCGATCCGGTGAAGGGCTTGGACTTTATGGTTTCGCTTCGCTGGAAAGACGGTAAGGTGACTTGCCCTCATTGCCAGAGCGAAAAGGTTTCGTTCCTAACTACCCGCTCTAAGTGGAAGTGCATGACCTGCAAAAAGCAGTTCTCTGCCAAGGTCGGAACGATCATGGAAGACAGCGCACTCGGTTATGATAAGTGGTTCCCCGCTTTCTGGCTCATTGCCAATGCAAAGAATGGCATTAGCTCTTACGAGATTCATCGAGCCTTGGGTGTTACGCAAAAGACCGCTTGGTTTTTACTGCATCGTATCCGTCTCGCTTTGCAAAATGGTTCCATCGTTAAATTCGAGGGTCAGGTTGAATCCGACGAAACTTTTATCGGAGGTCGTGACCGTTTTCGCCACAAGGCTAAAAAACAAGTCACATCGGGCTGGAAGGGCAAGACTCCTGTTCAGGGTCTGCTTGAGCGTACCACCGATAAACGTGCGTCTCGCGTCAAGCTGAAGGTGCTTAAGACAACCCGCAATCACGAAGTCCAAGGCAACGTGCGTGAGTACGTGCTGAAAGGCACGGAACTGCACACCGATGCGCTTCGCTCTTACATCGGCATGAACCAAGACTACGTTCACCAAGTTGTTGACCACGCGATCTGCTACGCCAAGGGTCATGTCCACACGAACGGATTGGAAAACTTCTGGTGCTTGCTCAAGCGCACGATTAAGGGCACTTATGTTAATTGCGAGCCGTTCCATTTGTTCCGCTACCTTGACGAACAGGCGTTCCGGTTCAACGAGCGCGAGGATACGGATGGCGGCAGGTTCCTTAAGGCCGTTAAGGGCATCTTTGGAAAGCACCTGAATTACAATAGCCTGACTGGAAAGGGTCTGGCGGAAGGGGCGCTTATGCAAGCCTAGGCAAAGACGAGGTAGGCGCAATCAATCTTGATTATCGTTTGATTCTTTTGATTAACTTGAAAAAAGATATTGATTATTATTGACCCGAATCGTAAACTTTTTTTGCACCCGAAGGGTGCACCGAAGCTAGTAAAAGGCTGAGGGGCACCTCCCTCGATTAAAAAACAAATCACCTCTCATTTTTCATGTGACAGAGTGACTATTGTCGTCTACTAGTTTTGCACACCGCTTAGCCACTCCCGTTAGGGAAGTGGCTGTTTGTGTAAGCTAAAGATCATGGAAAACCTAAAACTAAAATTCCCAAATCTTCACTTTGTTGAAGAGACTACCGACTGCCAAACAAATGGAAAGTCGATGATTAAGGCTCCTCGCCGCGCGAATAAAAACGCGGCTGGCGACCTTAGGGCTTTTGAGTCGTTAGAAGAATTTCGTGCCGTTGCCGTTAAGCAAGCCGCTGATTTCTTCAACCGCTATAAGCCTGAGTCTGCCAAGGCTTAGTCATGCATGTATTTCTGGGGGCACCTGAAAAAGGTGTCGAGGCTGCGGCGGCAGAATTAGACGCTGATTTTGTTTACGCACTTATCGACGAGTATTACAAACAAGCATCCACTAAGCCCTCTATACGGCATCGTCGTATTCTAAAGATACTGTTGGATATACGGGAAAGCTTCCCTTTTGGATGTACTTTGGCTGAATCAAGTCCTTTCAAAAAAGCCGCTGCATTTACGTGCGATTTTGTTCTGAAGGAGCCCATCATCACGCCCTTTCCGGCCACCTCCGTTACGGATGAAATCATTGAAATTCCGAATCATCAAAACGCAATTATAGCTCTTCAACTTTCTTGCATCATGCTTCACGGGGCGAATATGAACCACACCGAAAATGGTCCCTGTGTCATTAAAAACGCAATCGAGATGTCTACTCATTTTCGGACAGATTTGATTGATTACATTGCAGACCCTCATTCTGCGCAAAATCCTCGTGGACTTTCTTTGATTTACGAATCGCTCGTATACCAAACGAACGAGTTGGCTTATAAGTGTTAGGGTGCTAAAGTGCCCCTATGGCAACCAAAACCGAGCCAACCCCCTTCCAGAAGTTCCAAGCCTTAGCTCAAGGCGTGGTATCCGTTCCCAAGGCTGAGATCGACAAGCGGGAACAAGACTGGAAGAAGGGACAGACTGAAAAGAAAAAGAAGTAACCGTGAAATGGGCTCTTCGCGTTGCTTGCCTGTTTCTATTCGCTCTTCTCTTCTTAGCGGCGATCTGGGAAATTCTTCATTACTACTCACTGTCCACGGGTGGAATTTCCGATCCAAGCCTTAGGCCAAAATAAGAAGCGTGGGCGCGTTATGCGCCTATATTTCCAAGAAGAAGCCTTAAATTTTTCTCGTCAAAATTCCCATTTCGCGGAGTCCGTCTACATTTCGAGCGCAATCGAATAGCAATTTATCGGACCTTAAAACCCAATAGTCTTCTGTTTGGGTGTGTCGTTGCCTTCCCGCTTCTGTGCGTTTTGTGATGATCACAAATTTTCCAGCTTTATAGTCGTAGGAACCTCTTACTTCGTGGTCAACCCCTCCATGTGGGAAAGAACCAGTCAGCCTATCCCCATCTTGTTCAAGGTGGATCGTTCCTCCATCGTCTCGAACCCAAAAACCCGCAATGTTTGGAGTTGCCTTGAGAGCAACGATAGTCTTGGCCTGTCGCCAAACAATTACGAGAAGAGAGGCGAAGGCCAATGCAGCCAAAAGCTTACGCTGTCCCGCGACATCATAAGCTGCCAATACGGCAAAAATAACTGATACAGGGCCGCTCATGGTAGCCCACCAATCAACGAATATTGCCGACAGGTATTTTCGCATGCCAGAATCATGGCAGCATCCCTTGGTGTCTCAAGTATATTATTACCTTGTCGAAGGATCAGCTCCCGTTGAATCGCGAAATCGAAGATCAACTTTGGTCTCGAGAATCATCTGGGGCTGATCCTTCGACAAGCTCAGGATGACAGAGTTTAACGAGAAGCTTTTACCCGGTTGTCCATTCTACAGGTGTTAGTGTTGCCAATCTCCGATTCGGGTTTGCATACTCGACCCTTATGCCCACGACCAATTCCGAGGCGCTCGAAGCGGCGCGGACGAACCCGGAGCGCAGTTTGCGTTCGGGCCAGGGCTCTGCCCTGAAGGGCATTCTGATCAATGGCGTCCTTGGCGCCTCCAAACTTGCGGCGGGATTACTGGGCCACTCTTACGCGCTTGTCGCCGACGCTGCCGAATCCTTCGCGGACGTCGCCGGATCATGCGTCACGCTTTACGGACTGCGCAAGGCTGCCGAGCCCCCGGATCCCAAGCATCCCTCGGGACATGGCCGGGCGGAAACGCTGGCCGCGATGGTAACGGCTCTCGCGCTCCTGGCCATCGGCGCACTCATTTTCTCCCATGCGTTGCAGTCCATTGGCGAACCTCGCCAGGCTCCCAGCCCCCTGACGCTTCTTGTTCTCGTACCGGTCATCTTTATCAAGGAACGGATGTTTCGCTGGATGTTGGCCCGCGGAAAAGCCATCGGAAGCACTTCCGTGGTCGCCGATGCGTGGCATCAACGCAGCGATGTCGTCACCTCGGTCGCGGCCCTGGGCGGCATTCTCATCGCGTGGATCGGAGGCCCGGCGTGGAACCACGCCGACAGCTGGGCGGCCATGCTCGCGAGTCTCTGGCTGGTCGTTACCGGGCTTTGGTTGCTCGGCCCCACCCTGCACGAATTGATGGAAGGCTCCGTCGACCCGGCGCTGCTCGAATTCAT
>Ga0207703_10001344_pt1 | contig 22507 bp, 20 predicted proteins | sample KBSSwiS12_FD_184304 | JGI IMG/M metagenome (GOLD analysis project Ga0207703, IMG submission 184304) | Switchgrass rhizosphere microbial communities from Kellogg Biological Station, Michigan, USA - KBS Switchgrass S1-2 (SPAdes) (version 2) | ecosystem: Host-associated > Plants > Roots >...
ATGCTTCTGCAACCGCTTCGCGATCTCGAGCGCGCTCTCCTCGTGGTGCTTCAGGCGCACTTCCAGGGTTCGCATGCCGCGCAGCGCCAGGAACAGGTCATCGGGGCTCGCGTACTGGCCGAGGTCGCGCGAGGTGTCGCGCAGCATCGGCCACCACTTCTCGTTCGCCACCACCGCGCCCAGCAACAGGTCCGAGTGCCCGCCGGGATACTTCGACGCCGCCTGGACCACGAGGTCGGCGCCGTGCTCGAACGAGCGGAAGAAGACGCCGGTCGCCCACGTATTGTCGTGGATCACCGCCGCGCCCCGCGCTTTCGCCTCCTTCGCGATCGCCGGGAAGTCCTGCACCTCGAACGTGATCGATCCCGGGCTCTCGAGGTAGACGCAACGCGTGTTGGGCTTCATCAGCGCGGCGATGCCCGCGCCGATGGTGGGATCGTAGTACGTGGTCTCGACGCCGAAGCGGGCGAGCGTGCGATCGCAGAATCGCCGGGTCGGGCCGTAGCAGGAGTCGGTGACCAGCACGTGGTCGCCCTTTTGCACCGTCGCCATGATCGCCACCGACACCGCGGCGGCGCCCGTGGGCAGCGTCACCGCGCGATGGCCGCCCTCGATGTCCGAGATCATCTCCTCGAACGCCACCCGCAGCGGCATGTTGGTGATGCCGTAGGTCGGGATCGGCTCGTCGGCGTCGAAGCGCTTCTGGACGGCGTCCATCTCGGCGACGGACGCGAACGTGACGGTGGAGGCGCGCACCACCGGCAGGTTGACGGTCCCGGGACTGGATTTCGCCTTGCGGCCGCGCTGTGCCAGCCGCGTGGAGAGCTTCATCGCGTGTCGATGGGTTTCACCGGGGCGTCGACCTTCACCTCCGAGCGCTTGCCGCCCTTGCCCTCGACGGTGAACGTGATCTGCACCGTGTCGCCGACCTTGAGCGGCCTCGCCACGTCCATCAGCATGAGGTGGTAGCCGCCCGCCTCGAGCTTCACCGGCTTCCCGGCCGGCAGCGCGATGGCGTCCACGTCGTGCATGTGGTTCACGCCACCCGTCATCTGCGACTGGTGGAGCTCCGCGCGCTTCGCGATCGGCGAGGCGACCTTCACGATCTTCGCGTCCTCGGTGCTGGTGATCGTCATGAACGCACCGGTCACCGTCTGCGCCGGCACCGTGCCGCGCACCCACGCTTCCGTCACCCTCACTTCCGCCTGCGCGGCGAACGAAGCCGCGACCGCCATCACCGCCAATGCCTTATGCGCCAAAGCTCTTCTCCATTTCGCGCCGGATCCTCACGGCTTCCGACGAAGTGTCGTATTCGATGTCGTCCCACGAGACCGTCTGGCCCTCCGGGATGTCGCGCTTGAGCTTCACCCGGTGCGCGAGGCCGATGGGCACCGCTTTCTTCGCGGCCGAGTCGCGCGCCGACATGAGCTTGCCCCACACGGTGTAGCCGCCCTCGCCGTCGAGCATCTCGCCCGACTTGAGCGCGCGCTTCGCGGTCGCCACGCAGTCGCCGCGCCATCCGGTGGCCACCCCTGTCGGCTCCTTGCGCAGCGCCACGCTCGCGACACTGATGCCGAGCTCGAGGCCGATGAGATGGCTCGGCTTGTACATCGCCGCGTATTCGCCCGTGGGATCGGTCACGATGCCGTACTCGTGGAAGCACTTGCGCACGTAGTCGTGTCCCGCCGCGAAGGTCACGTACACGCCCCAGCGCAGGTCACGGAAAACGGGCCGGCCGTCGCGCTCGAGGCTCGAGATCACCTCGACCTGTCCCGCGTGGTCGAGCATCCCGCCCACCGATTTCGGGCGCAGCACGCGCGGAAGGTCATCGACGCCGCACGGCGGGAACGACAATCCCTGCGGCGCGGGCGTGAGCCCGGTCGCGTTCGCGACCGCCGCCATCTCGAGGCCCGACTTCGTGCCGTCGAGGAACGAGTTGAACATCTGCGCGTTGAAGTCGCCCTTCGCCACCATCTCGTCGCTGAATCCGTAGTGGCCCCACACGGTCTTCGGCGTCGAGGCGTGGTAGGCCGGCAGGTACTTGGTGCCCTTGCCCGCGGCGATCACCTCGAAACCGGCGGCGCGGGCCCAGTCGACCTGCTCGCAGATGAGCGCGGGCTGGTCGCCATATGCAAGCGAGTACACAACCCCCGCCTCCCGCGCGCGCTGCGCCAGCAGCGGACCGGCGAGCGCATCGGCTTCCACGTTCACCATCACGATGTGCTTGCCATGCTTGCAGCACGCGAGGACGTGCGAGACGCCGGCGGCCGGATGGCCCGTCGCGTCGATCACGACGTCGATCGCCGGATGCGCGATCGCGGCCATGGCGTCGTCGGTGATGAAGGTCGTCCCGTGCGTGGCCGCGTCGTCGAGGGACTTCGCGTCGTAGCGGCCCGCCTCCCACCCCACGCGGGCGAGGGAAGCGCGGGCGCGGTCGGGCGCGAGGTCGGCCAGCGCAAGGATCTGGATCCCGGGCGTGCGGCGGGCCTGGGAGAGGTACATGGAGCCGAATTTCCCCGCGCCGATCATGGCGACCCGGACGGGGCGCCGGTCGGCGGCGCGGGCTTCGAGCAGGGTATGTAGGTTCATTCCCGGGGGCTAGTTACAGGAGCAATACGGGAGGGCAGAATGGAGCGACAGACGGCATAGCAGTCTACCTTTCCCGCGGGGAAAATGGCTTCATGACCGACCAGACCCTCGTACGCCCCAGCCTGGAATCGCGCATCGCCGCGATGAAGCCCGGGCTCGACGTGCTTGGGCTGCCGGCCTGCGTCATCGATGCGGAGCGGCGCTATCGCTACGTGAACGCCGCTTACTGCGTCCACGGCGGCTACGCGCCCGACGACTATCTCGGCCGGACCTCCGAGGAAATCTGGGGCCGCGTGGCGCAGGACGGACGGCGGGGCGCGCTCCATAAGGCGCTCGCCGGCGAGACCGTCGTCTTCAACCGCCGCACCGTCGACGGCCCCAACGCGGGGCTGTGGATGCGGGCGCACTACATGCCCGTGCGCGACGCCACCTCGGTCGTCGGCGCGCTCATCCTGCTGGTCAACGTGCAGGAGCTGAAGGACGCCGAGGAAGAGATCGCGCTGCAGCGCAAGCAATTGCAGCTCGTGCTCGACAACATCGGCGTGCCCATGAGCTACGTCGACAGCAACCGGCGCTTCCGCTTCGCCAACCAGCCCGGCGGGGACTGGCTCATCGCCGACACCGCGGAGGCGATCGGCAAGACCGTCGACGAGATGTTCGACGCCGAGACCCTGGAGGTGATCCGCCCCGAGCTCGAGGCGGCGCTGCGCGGCGAGAAGCGCAGCTACGAGCGCATCGCGAAGATGAAGGACGGCCGCCAGCGGTGGGTGCGCGTCCACCTGGTGCCCGACTTCGACGCCGAGGGCCGCGTGCAGGGCCTCTACTCGCTCATGCTCGACGTGGACCAGGACCACCGCCTGCGCGAGGAGCTCGAGCGACAGGTGGAGGACATCCGCCGCGGCCAGGTGCGGCTCGCCGTGCAGGAGGCGCAGCTTCGCCTCTACACCGACAACATTCCCGACGCGGTGGCGTACCTCAACCGCGAGCGCCGGGTCATCTTCGCCAACCGCCACTTCGCCCAGCAGCGCGGCAGCACGCCCGAGGCGATCATCGGCCGCACCACCCCGGAGCTCCTCGGCCCCGAGATGGCGGCGTGGATCCGCGAGCGCACCCAGAAGGTCTTCGACCACGGCGAGACGGCCACCTACGAGCGCATCGCCACGATGCCCGACGGCTCGAAGCGCTTCTTCCACGTGAAGGCGGTGCCGGACATCGACGACGCGGGCGGCGTACGCGGGATGTACGTGGTCGCGCACGACATCACGGACGTCAAGGAGGCGCAGCAGCAGCTCGCCGCGCGCGAGCAGGACCTGCGCTTCTTCGCCGAGAACATCCCCGAGGCGATCGTGTACGTCGACCTCGAGCTCGGCTGCACCTTCGTGAACAACGTCTTCCTCGCCACCCGCGGCTTCACGCGCGAGTTCGCCCTGGGCAAGTTCCCGCCCGAGGTCTATCCGCCGGCGCTCATTGCCGAGCTGCAGCCGCACCTCGACCGCGCGCTCGACGGACAGGAGTCGGCGTACGAACGCAAGCTCCGCACGCCGACGGGGGTCGAGCGTTGGGTGCGAGTGCGCATCACGCCGCGCAAGGGCGACAACGGCCGCGTCGTCGGCTACTACGTAGTCTCCACCGACATCCACGAGATCAAGGTCGCCCAGGCCGAGGTGGAGGTGAAGGAGCGGCAGCTGCGGCAGGTGATCGACTCGATCCCGACGCCCATGTGCTACGTGGACGCCGACAACAACTACCGCTACGTGAACGACGCGTTCCTCGCCTACGTGGGCCGCGCGCCCGCGCAGATCGTCGGCCACTCGGTGCGCGAGATCCTGGGCGAGGAGCGCTGGGCGCTGCTGGAGCCGGTGATCGCCCGCGTGCGCCAGGGCGAATCGCTCGCCGTGGAGCGCCTCATCCGCTTCGCCGACGGCCGCCAGCGCTGGATGACCGTGCGCCTCTCGCCGCGCTTCGCCGACGGCCAGTACGCGGGCTACTACGCCACCACCAGCGACATCCACGAGCAGAAGGCCGTCGAGGACGAGCTGCGCCGCACCAACACCATCCTCTCGGCGCACTTCGACAACACGCCGCTCGCCGTGATCGAATGGGACACGCAGCTTCGCGCCGTTCGCTGGTCGGGCCACGCGGAGTCGATCTTCGGCTGGCAGAGCTCCGAGGTGCTGGGCCGCACGCTCGCGGGCTGGCGCCTCGTCTACGAGGAGGACGAGAAGTCCGTGGCGGACATGATCCGCGGCCTCGTCGAGGGGCGCGAACGGCACGGGACGCTGCTGCATCGCAACTATCGCAAGGACGGATCGGTGATCTGGGTCGAGTGGCACAACTCGGCGCTGCGCGACGAGTCCGGCCGGGTGATCTCGATCCTGTCGCTCGCCCAGGACGTCTCCTCCCGGATCCAGGCCGAGGAGCGCCTGCAGTTCATGGCCACGCACGACGGCCTCACCGGATTGCCCAACAGCGTGCTGCTGAACGACCGGCTCGCCGGGGCGCTGGCGCGCGCGGCGCGCGCCCGGCGGCGCGTGGGCGTGATGTTCCTCGACCTCGACCACTTCAAGGACGTGAACGACACGCTCGGCCACCGCATCGGCGACCTCCTGCTGAAGGAAGTGTCGCGCCGCATCCGCGCGGCGCTGCGCCAGAGCGACATGCTGGCGCGCGTTTCCGGCGACGAGTTCGTGATGGTGCTGGAGGACGTGACCGACGAGGATGCGCCGGAGCACGTCGCGCGCAAGATCCTCGAGGAGGTGCGCCGGCCCTTCACGATCGAGGGCAACGAGATCCACGTGAGCGGTTCGCTCGGCCTCGCGGTTTATCCGGAGGACGGCGAGGACGCGGAGACGGTGCTCAAGAACGCCGACGCGGCGATGTACCACGCGAAAGAGCTCGGGCGCAACGGCTTCCGCGCTTTCTCCATGGAGCTGGGGCAGCGGCGCGCGCACCGGGTGAAGATCGAGACGGCGTTGCGGCGCGCGCTCAAGGAAAACGAGCTGCGCCTGCACTTCCAGCCGATCATGGACATCACCACCGGCAGGGTGACGCGCGCCGAGGCGCTCCTGCGCTGGCTCGATCCCGAGCACGGCATGGTGCTGCCTGGAAGTTTCATCCCGCTCGCGGAGGAGTCGGGCCTGGGCCATGCGGTCGGACATTGGGTGATGGAGGCGGCGTGCAAGCAGGCTCGTGATTGGCGCGACCGGCGCCTGGGCGACATCGTGATCGGCGTGAACCTGTCGGCAAGCCAGCTGCGCGACACGGCGATGATCGCGGACCTGAAGAAGATCCTCGCGAAGACGGGATGCGAGCCCTCGTGGCTGCAGTTCGAAATCACCGAGACCAGCATGGTGCGCGACGTCGAGGGAGCGAGCCTGGTGCTCGCGAAGCTGCGGGGGCTCGGCGTGCGCATCGCCATCGACGACTTCGGCACCGGCTTCTCGTCGCTCTCCCACCTGCGCCACCTCCCGGTCGACGTGCTCAAGGTGGACAAGGCGTTCGTCGCGGACATCGAGCCGCCGGTCAATCCGCGCACGACGCTCAACAAGCGTCCGCGCACGCCGGGGGAAGCTTCCGGGGGCGCGGCGATCGTGTCCGCGGTGATCGGCCTCGCGAAGGGCCTGGGGCTCGACGTCGTCGCCGAAGGCGTCGAGAAGAAGGCGCAGCTCGCGTTCCTCAAGCGCAAGGGCTGCGCGCAGGCGCAGGGCTACCTCATCTGCCCGCCGCTGCCGCCCGAGGAATTCGAGAACTGGCTGAAGACCAGGAAGAAGCGGAAAAAATAATCACCAGCTGATCGAGACGCGCGCTCCGCCCAGCGGCGAATCCGAGATCCGCGCCTCGCCGCCATGCCATTCGGCGACGCTCTTCACGATCGCAAGCCCGAGTCCCACGCCGCCGCCGTCGCGGCCCCGGCTGCTTTCCAGCCGCGTGAACGGTTCGAAGAGGCGCTCGCGTTCCGTGGGTGGCACGCCCGGCCCGTCGTCGTCGACGCTGATGGTGGTGCGGGGTCCGGCGCGCTCGATCGTCACCGCGACCTTCGACTTGGCATAGCGACCGGCGTTGCGCAGCACGTTCACCAACGCGCGCGACAGGTACTTGGAATCGCACGACAGGTTCTCGGGCAGGTTGCGCGGCGCCTCGATCGCGATCGACCGGCCCGAGGCCCGCATCTCGTCCTGTGCACGTCGGATCACCTCGTCGACCAATGCGGAAGCACGCACCTCGGTCGGCTTGTAGGGCGGGGCTTCGCGCAGCTTGGCGAGCACCAGCAGCTCGCTCACCAGGTCCTCGAGGTCGACCACGTCGCGCTGCATCGCCTCGAAGCGCTCCTCGCGCTCCTGCGGCTTCTCGCTCGTGCGCGCGAGCTCCAGGTCGAACTTGAGTTGCGCGAGCGGCGTGCGCAGCTCGTGCGCGACGCCCTGCTCCAGGTCGCGGTGCGATTGCAGCAGCCGCTGCACGCGCTCGGCCATCGCGTTGAACGCCGTGGCGATCGGCGCGAGCAGCGAGCTCTGCGAAATGTCGGCGCGCACCGCGAAGTCGCCTTCGCCGACCCGCGCCGTCGCGGCCTTGAGCGTCTCGAGGTCGCGCCACAACGGCCGCGTCCACATGAGCAGGATCACCGTGAGCGCGGTCGTCACGAACGCAAGGATGATCGCGTAGTAGGTCCGCAGGTATTCGTAGGCGCCGACCCATTCGATGCGAAGCGCGCGATCGGTGCCCTTGATGCGGCGCAGGTAGACGTTGCCGCCGCCCGGCCGGTCGCGGAACGCGATGTCGCCGGAGGCGAGGCGCTCCTTCTCCGAGGCCGACATGAAGAAGTCGTCCTGCGCGATGTCCATCGGGACCACCTCGTGCGCGACGCGGAAGGTCGCCTCGATCTCCCTGAGGCGGCCCTGCCAGTCCGGCACGTTGTTGTTGGTGATGATCCGCTCGGCGCGGTCGAACGCCACCCCCGCGCGCGCCCGCTGGTTCTCCGCATGCAGCTGCGCCATCACCTGGTCGGTGACGTACATGAAGAACACGAACGCCGCCGTCGCCGGCAGCATCAGCAGGAGGTAGAGCCTGAGGAAGAGTCGCAGCATTCGGGGTCAGCCGCCCCTTTTCTGTCTCAACCTTCCCCTGCGAAGAGATATCCCCGCAAGCGGACCGTCTTGATCATCGACTCGGCGCCGCCCGCCTCGAGGAGCTTGCGGCGCAGGCGGCAGATGCGCGCGTCGATGGAGCGGTCGAGGCCGTCGTAGTCGATGCCGCGGACCACGCGCAGGATCTCGTCGCGCGTCACCACGTTGCCCTGGCGCGACGCGAGCAGCCACAGGATGTCGAAATCGCCGGTGGTGAGCTCGATCGGATGGTCGTCGATGGTGGCCGCGCGGCGCGCGCCGTCGATGGTGAGCCGGCCGGCGCTGAGCTTGGCCTCGCGCGCCTCCGGAGGTGCGGAGCGGGCGCGGCGCAGCAGCGCCTCGATGCGCGCGAGCAGCACGCGCGGCTCGACCGGCTTCACCACGTAGTCGTCCGCGCCCATCTCGAGGCCCAGCACCTGGTCGATGTTCTCGCCCTTGGCGGTGAGGATGAGGATGGGGATGCGGTCGTGGCGGCGCAGCTCCCGGCAGATGGTGAGCCCGTCCTTGCCCGGAAGCATGAGGTCCAGGATCACCAGGTCGGGCTTGAGGCGGTCGAAGCGCTCGGCCACCGCGTTGCCGTCGCCCTCGATGTACACCTCGTAGTTCTGGCGCTCCAGGTAGTCCCGGATCGAGGCGGCGAGGCGTGCGCTGTCCTCGACCAGCAGCACCCGGCAGCGCTGGGCGGCTGACGGGGCGGGGTCCCGCGAGAGGGCGGCTTCGGCAAGGCTCGGCATGGTGGAAAGGATACTACGGCCCCTTTTTCGGGGCCGTAGTGACATTTCCTTCCGAACCTTGCAGCCGTGTTACCGCGGGGACAGACCCCTTTTCACGTCCGCGAGAACCGCTGTCGTTCTTGTGGGCGGGAAAAGGGGTCTGTCCCCGGTTTTACCCCTGCTTCACGCTGAGGTGGTTCCGGACCTCTCTCACGCCCTTGATCGCGCTGGCGATCTTCTCGGCGCGGGCCTTGCCGTCGGAGGTATTCGCCATCCCGTTCAGGACCACGACGCCGTCCTTGGTGTCCACGTCGATCTTGAGCACGGACAGGTCGGGATCCTTGAGGTAGTCGGTCTTGATGGATGCGGTGATCGCGGCATCGGAGAGCGTGCGGCCGGTGTCGGAGGACTTGGCCTCGTTCACGGCGCTGCCGGTGCGGTCGCGCGTCTCCGCGGCGGCGTCCTTCGTCTTGTCGGAGGCCTCGTGGGCCGATTCCTTCACTTCCGCGGTGGCCTTGCGGGTCGCGTCGGCGATCTTCTCGCCGGTGCGCTCGAGCGCCGCCTGCACCTTCTTGCCGGCATCGGTGGCGTCGCGCTTGGCCTGCTCGGTGGTGGGGTGATCGCACGCGGTGAGCACGAGCGCCGCCGCCGCTTCCAGCGCGATCGCGGTGAACGCGACGGCGAGCGTCGCGAGCTTCGAACGGTGGGTATCCATGGTCGTCGTCCAGTGGGAACTTCGTGCCGCACATCGTAGTCGCGCCGCGTCGGTAAAACCGTCGGCGCGCGGCGCATCCGCGTGTCGTCGCGGGCCTACCCGGACTTGTCGGCGTTGTCCCACGCGGGAATCGGAAAGCCAGCCCCCCGCGCACCGCACCCTTCCGACAGAGCGCGAGCCGCGCGGTCCCTATTCTTGCCACGTGGGAGGCGCGGGCGTTTTCCGCGGGACTCCCCATCCCCTAGGACCCGAAGGAGACACAACATGAACACCAAGTCCCTGATCACCGCCGCGCTGATCGGCTCCGCCGCCATCGCGTTCGGCGGCTGCACCCACCTCACCGACAAACCCGCCAGCGCCGTCGTGAGCGACGCCGAGATCACCACCAAGGTGAAGGCCAAGTTCGTCGAGGACCCGGTCGTCAAGGCCATGAACATCAAGGTCGACACCTACCAGGGTGTGGTCCAGCTCTCCGGCTTCGCCAACAGCCAGACCGAGGCCGACAAGGCCGCGCAGATCGCGCGCGGCACGAGCGGCGTGAAGTCGGTGAAGAACGACATCCGCCTCGCCTCCAAGTAATCCCGCAATCCGCAACCGCACCGACAGGAGATCGCCATGCAAAGCAGCAGCCGTTCCCAAGCCAACGCCATCGGGCGTGATGTGCAGAACGTCGTTTCCGAAGCCCAGGACCTGCTCAAGACCGTGAAGGACGAGGGCGCTTCGAAGATGGACGAGATGAAGTCGAAGGTGGGCGCGCAGTACGACGCGGCGCGGGAGAAGTTCGGCGAGATCCAGACCACGGTGCAGGACGGGGCGAAGTACGCCATGACGACGACCGACGAGTACGTGCGCAGCAACCCGTGGCGCGCGGTCGGCATCGCCGCCGGCGTGGGCGCGCTCATCGGCTTCCTCGCCGCGACCTCGCGTCGCTGACGGAGCCTCCGTGATCCGCGAAGCGACCAACATCGTCGGCGACGTGCGCGGCATCGCCGCGACCGGGGTGCGCGCGGTCCGGACACGCCTCGAGCTGGTGGCCATCGAGCTGAAGGAGGAGAAGGCGTGGATCGTGCGGCTCATCGTCGTCGCGATCACCTCGCTCTACCTCCTCACGTTCGGGCTGCTGCTCGCGATCTTCGCCCTCGCGCTCTTCGCGACCGAGGAGAACCGTCCGGCGATCCTGGGGATCGCCGCCGCGGTGTTCCTGCTCGCGGGCGCCGGCGGGGCCCTGTACCTGCGGCTGCAGTCGAAGAAGCGCCACCCGATCTTCGAGGACACGCTGAACGTCCTCAAGGGCGACGAGGCCGGGTTGCAGGACGCGTTGCGAGGCACCGGTGACTGAGCTCGACGAGCTTCGCCATCGCCGCGAGCTGGTGGTACTCACCGCCGAGCTGCAGCGGGCCAACGTGGTGCGCAGGCTCGAGCGCATCCAGGTGAACCCGGCACGAAGGGTGCTCGGGCTCGCCGCGACGACGCTGTCGAAGCCGGTGCTCCTCTCCATGGGGAGCGCCGCCATCCGGTTCGCGGTGCGCGCCTACCGGCGCCGCTCCGCGCGCAGGAAGTCCATGCACCACCACTGACCATCATCAACTCGAAAGGAGATTCACCATGCTTTATTGGGCTGCCGTGTTCTTCATCATCGCTCTCATCGCCGCGGTCCTGGGTTTCGGTGGCATCGCCGCCGGCGCCGCGGGCATCGCCAAGATCCTGTTCTTCATCTTCCTCATCGCCTTCGTCGTCTCGCTCCTCATGGGAGTGTTCCGGCGCTCGGTCTAAGGAGCACGCCATGCTGAAGACCCGTTACCTTGCGCTCACCGCCCTCGCCCTCGCGGCGGCCGGCTGCGCGTCCGATCCCTACTACGGCTCGTCGCACAACGATCCGCGCTACGGCGCGTATTCGCGTCCGGCGTACAACGATGTCGCCTACAACGACTACGGCCGCGTCGTGGCCATCGACGTCGTCGGCGGCCCCGGCCGCACGTCGGGCGGCGGCGCGGTCGCCGGCGCCATCATCGGCGGCGTGCTCGGCCACCAGGTCGGCAGCGGCCGCGGCAACGACGTGGCGACCGCAGCGGGCGCCATCGGCGGAGCCGTCGCGGGCAACGAGATCGAGAAGCGCCGCAACGAAGGCGAGGCTTACCGCGTGACCGTGGAGTTCCGCGATGGTCGCCAGGCTTCGTTCACGCAGGACAGCCCGAACGGGTTGCGCGTGGGCGACCGGGTGCGCATCGTGGATGGCCGCGTTTACCGCGACTAATCCTTTCTTCGAGCGACTCGACGGGGCGGCCATGGGGTACACTCCCCTGGCTGCCTTGTCACTTATCGACCGGTGAATTTTTCCGTCTCACAAAGCAACGTCGAGCGCCTCGACGAGGCGCAACTCGTGAAGCTGGTGCACGAGCTTCGCGAGGAGAACCGCAGGCTCGCCGAGCTCTCCGGCTTCCTGCAGGCTTCGGCCGAACGAGAAAAAGCTTCCCTCGCGCGCGAGCTGCACGATTCGCTCGGCGGCATCCTCACGCCCGCGAAGATGGACCTCGCTTGGCTGGGCGCGCGCATCGGCTCCGACTCCGCCTACGCGGATCGCATGAAGCGCCTCAATACGCTCATCGACGAGGGGATCGACCTCAAGCGCCGCATCATCGAGAAGCTCCGGCCGTCGCTGCTCGACCACCTCGGCCTCGCCGCGGCGCTGCAGTGGCACGTGGACGACACCTGCCGGAAGGCGAACATCGGCTGCAAGCTGGCGCTCTCGGACGAGCTCGAGCGCCTCGGACCCGAGATGGAGATCGCCCTCTTCCGCCTGGTGCAGGAATCGATCGCCAACGTGGTGGAGCATGCGCAGGCGAAGAACGTCGAGCTGCGCGTCGAGCGCCTGCCCAACGGCCTCGAGCTCTGCGTAGCCGACGACGGCGTCGGTATCGCGGACGTGAATGCCGCGCGCAACCTCTCGCGCGGCCTGGCGGGAATGGCGAACCGGGTGCGGTCCCTCAATGGGACGTTCGACCTCGACACGCGCCCGCAAGCCGGGACCCGCATCAAGATCTTCGTACCGTTGTAGCTTCCCCTGCCGGAAGGCAGGGGCCGGGGAAGGCTAGTTCTGCTTCGACCCGTTGAGGAGCTCGCCGATCAATCGCGGGATCGTGGCGAAGTCCTTCGACTTGTCCAGGAAGTAATCGGCGCCCGCCTCGAAGGCGGCGACCTTCAACGCCGGAACCGCGTGGTTCGTAAGGACCACGATGCACGCCGGATGCGCGCCGGTGGCGGCGCGAAGCCTGCGGATCACCCCGAATCCCGTGCCCTGCGCGAGCTGCAGGTCCACGATGGCGAGCGCGATGGTGTGCTTGTCGCACGCGGCGAGCGCCTCGTCCTCGGTGGCGGCGGTGGCGACCACCTCCACCTTGTTGGGGACGGAGACCAGCTCCACCAGGCGCTCGGCGATCTGCGGCGAGTCCTCCACGACCAGCGCGTTCATCACTTCCTCTTCGTTTTGGCGGACGCTGAATTCCGGAGGCAGGGTCCTGCGTTCCGGTCCGCTTTCATGGGGGGTCGGTGCGTGCATGGTGGGCTCGCCGGCGGCGACGTGGTTCATGCGATGAGCTGGTTCTTGACTGCGTAGTATGTGATGTCGGCGTTGGACTTGAAGTTCATCTTTTCGAGGATGCGCGAGCGGTACGTGCTCACGGTCTTCACCGAAAGGAAGAGCTCCTTCGAGATCGCCGACACACTCTGCCCCGAGGCGAGCTTGCAGAAGATCTGGAACTCGCGCTCCGACAGCTGCGTGTGCGACGGCTGGTCGGCCGCCGGGCCCGCGAGGCCCTGCGCGAGCTTGTCCGCGATGCGCGGGCTCACGTAGCGCCTGCCCTGCGCCGCGGCGACCACCGCCGAGACGAGGTTCTCGCTCGGCGCGTCCTTCGCGACGAAGCCGGAGGCGCCGGCCTTGAGGAGGTTGATGGCGTATTGGTCCTCGGGATAGCCGCTCACGATGAGCACCGCCATCTCGGGCCGGATCGCCTTGCTGCGGTTGAGGACGTCGACGCCCGACATGTCCGAGAGCGAGAGGTCGACGAGGGCGACGTCGTAGGGCGTGGAGCGAACCTGCTGGATCGCCTCCTCGCCGGTGCGCGCTTCGCCCGCGACTTCCATGTCGACGCGTCCCGAGAAGACCTGCTTGAGGCCCATTCGGACGACGTCGTGATCATCAACGATGAGAAGCCGGATCATGGCGCTGGTTCCTGGCTGGTGGTTGTGCGTTGTCGTATACATCGTGGAACGTATTACAGCAGCCACGATGGGCCGTTCAGAGTCGGCGCGGGCTGGATTCGTTTGTAGGACAAATCCTACACGCCCTATTATTAAAAGGAATACCGGAAAATGATCCGGTCGCGCTTCACGGAAATGTTCTCCCGCGTGAGGCCCGGCAGGTCCGGCATGAGGTTGCGCGCCGGCTTGTAGACGATCCTTCCACTGTCCTGGTCGTAGCAGAGCGAGCGTTCGCTGCTGCACGAAGAGCGGCTCTGGTCCAGGCGCTGGTCGTGCTGCCCCGAGAGGTTCGGCGGCTCCGCGTGCTGGTTGAGCGCCGTCACGAACGGGGCATTGTTGTGGCTCGGTGCCAGCGCCACGACGCCCGCCTTCGGCCGCAGCTGGAGCGGGTCCACTTTCTGCGCGCCCACGTCGGCGGCGGCCGCGGGTGCGGCGGCGATTGCGACGGCGACGGCGAGCAGGTGGTACATGGAGGTCGCTCCGGTGATGTTGGGTGCACTGTGCGCCGACCCCTGCTCCAAGGATGCCAGCGCCGGACGGCACTTCTTGTCCACCCACGAGCCCGCGCGCCGTAGGACCCCTCCCACCATCGGAAAGAAAGGACCGACCCTCCGGCTCAGGTTGGCCGACCGCACGGCGCGGTCGATCCTGATTCGCCTGTCGATGCCTGCGGCCTATCTTGGTGTGGCCACGTTGCTACAAGGGATATGCCTCATGAAAAAGACGCGAATTTTCATCGCCACCGCCGCCGCGCTCGCCGCTTTCGGCGCGCACGCGCAGGCGAAGCTCGCGCCCAATCCGATGCTTCCTACCTACGGCACGGAAGTGCAGGTCGAGCTTTCCGACTCGTCCCTGACGACGCTCATTCCCGCGACGCGCTACGTGATCGCCGGATCCAACATCGTCATCGACTACGAATATGCGGCGGTCGAGTTCGGCCCGTTCCCCGCCGACTTCGGGCAGACGCCGCTCGAGCTGGGCGAGCTTCCGCCCGGCAACTACACGATGACCGCGAGGATGCACAACCTGTCCCAGCCCAACTCCACGCCGACGGTGCTCACGAGCAACCTCGCCGTCATGCCGCCGGACCAGTGGGGCATCTACACCGTGCCGGTGGCGCCGCAGGCGCGCTCGGCGACGAGTGTCACGCTTCGCAGCGCCGCGTACTTCGATCCGGCGTCGATGAAGGTCTCGGTGTCGGGCAACGTCGTGCGAGTGGACTTCGTGTACTCGAATACCGCGCCCGCGTCGGGCGCGACGCCCGAAGGCATGCAGACGTACGGCTCGGTGCGAATTCCGGACCTTGCGCCGGGCACCTACACGATCGAGGGCTGGGGGAGCGCCAGCGGAGCCGCGCCGGAGAAGTACTTCACGCGCACCGTGACCGTCGCCGCCACCACGCCGGTCGTCGAGTACTACTCGCCGTCGCTCGACCACTACTTCATGGCGCTGGGCAGCGACGAGATCGCGCTGCTCGACCAGGGTCGCCAGGGCGACTGGAAGCGCACCGGGTACAAGTTCAAGGCGTGGGCGAAGGCGTCCGACGCGCCCGCGGGCGCGGTGCCGGTGTGCCGCTTCTACGCCGCGGGACCGAACTCGCACTTCTGGACCGCGAACGCGGGTGAGTGCGACTACCTCAAGCAGCTCGAGGCGCAGGGCCGCGCGCAGGCGCAGGCCTCGGGCACGAAATTCCTCGGCTGGGGCTACGAAGGGATCGCGTTCTACTCTTTCATGCCCGCCAACGGCAGCTGCGCCGGCGGGATGACGCAGGTCTATCGCGCGTACAACAACCGGGCCGCCCAGAACGACTCCAACCACCGCTTCACCACCGACCTCACGCAGAAGGCTGCGATGGGCGGGGGCTCCGCGGGCTGGGTCGACGAGGGCGCGCAGATGTGCGCGCCACTCTGAGCGGCGCGATCAGGCGCAGCAGCGCCGCCTCGTCCTTGCGCAAGCCGCGCAGGCGGGGCGAGGCGCGGCGCGTGCGCGGCTGGGCCCACGTCTTCGGATCCAGCACTCGCGGGTGCACGTAGCTCTTGCGGCAGATCGCCGGCGTGTTGCCGAGCCGGCGTGACGCCTCGCGCACCGCGGCCACCATGTGCGAAGGGCCCACGGGGCCCTCGCGCTTCGACAACTGCGTCGCCACGAACACCGTGCCCGCCCAGGTGCGGAAGTCCTTGGCGCTGATGTCCTCGCCGGAGATCTCCTTGAGGTAGTCGTTCACGTCCTGCGAGGCGATCGCCTGCGGCTTGCCGTCGCCGTCGAGGTATTCGAACAGCGCCTGGCCCGGCAGCTCGCGGCAGTGGCGGATGATGCCGGCGAGCTGCGGATCGTCGACCCGGGCCTTGTGGAACTTGCCGCTCTTGCCGCGGAATTCGAACTCGACGCGGGTTCCGGCGACCTTCACGTGCCGGTTGCGCAGCGTCGTGAGGCCGAACGAGTCGTTCTCCTCCGCGTAGCGCTCGTTGCCGATGCGCATGCATGTCGTCTCCAGCAGGCGCACGAGGGTCGCGAGCACCTTCTCGCGCGGCAGGCCCGGGCGTTTCAGGTCCTCGGCCACGCGCCGCCGGATCGCCGGCAGCGAGCGCGCAAACTCCACCATGTGAGCGAACTTGTCCGCGTCGCGCAGCTCGCGCCAGCGCTCGTGGTAGCGATACTGCTTGCGCCCGCGCGCGTCGCGTCCCGTGGCCTGCAGGTGCCCATGCGCGTCGCGGCAGATCCAGACGTCGGTCCACGCGGGCGGAATGGCGAGCTTGCGGATGCGCGCGACGATCGCCTCCGAACGGATCACGCGGCCCCGCGCGCCCACGTACTCGAAGCCGCGGGCGCCGTGGCGGCGGCGGATGCCGGGCTCGGAATCGGACGAATAACGCAAGCCGCCGGGGGCTCCCATCGGGGGTCTTCCTTTCCGTTCCAGGAAAATCTCTCAAAGGGCCTGACAAGCGCCTTCAGCGTTGGTTGCCGCGGCCGGAAGCGCCGGCGCATGGCGCGCGCCGAACGACCACCTCGCAATCTTCGTGCCCTAGGACAGGAGCGGGGCGAGCTTGCCCTCCAGCATGGCGACGTCTTCGTGCAGCACGTGCACGCTCGAGGGGCTCGCGACGGCGACACCGCGCGCGCCCTGCGCCATCAGCGCGCGTTCGTCGATGCGCGACGCATCGGCCACGGTGACGATGAGGCGCCCCGCGGCCTGCTCGACCTTGCGCACGTTGGCCTTGCCGCCGAGTGCGGCGAGCACGGTGCCGCCCGCGACCTGGTCGCCATCGCCTTCGGACGCGTTCAGGCGCAGGCGAATGGCGCTCGCGACCTGGTCGGCCATCGGTCCCACCACGACCTGCAGGCCCTTCTCGCCCACGCGCACCGTGCCCTTCGCGCCGAGGCGGCGCAACGCATCGGCGTCGATGCGATCGCGGTTGGCGAGCTCGAGGCGCAGGCGCGTCGTGCACGCGCCCACGTTCTGCAGGTTCTCGGCGCCACCCAGCGCGCGGATGTAGCCCAGCGCGATCTGCAGGTCGTCGCCGCCGGTCGCGATCGGCTCGCGCGCCGCGGCGGTCTCGGCGCCCGCGTCGCGACCCGGCGTCTTCAGGTTGAAGGTGAGGATGCACCAGCGGAACACGAAGTAGTAGAGCGCGAAGTAGACCGCGCCCACCGGGATGAGATAGAGCGGGCGCGTGCTCTTGCCGTAGTTGAGCACGTAGTCGAAGAAACCCGCGGAGAAGCTGAAGCCCAGGCGCACGCCGAGCACGTCCATCGTCACCATCGCGAGCCCCGTGAGCACCGCGTGCACGGCGTAGAGGCCCGGCGCGAGGAACATGAAGGTGAACTCGATCGGCTCGGTCACGCCGGTGAGGAACGACGTGAGCGCCATGGAGAGCAGCAGGCCGCCCGCCGCGCGCCGCGCCTCGCTGCGCGCCGTGTGGTACATCGCGAGGCACGCCGCCGGCAGCCCGAACATCATCACCGGGAAGAAGCCCGACATGAAGACGCCGGCGGTCGGGTCGCCCGCGAAGAAGCGCTTCAAGTCGCCGGTCGCGCCGTTGTACTCACCGACGATGAACCACGCGACGTTGTTGAGGATGTGGTGCAGTCCCGTGACGATGAGCGCCCGGTTGAGGACGCCGTACACGAAGAGCCCGAACTCGCCCGCGGCGATCACGCCGCGCGACAGCGCGTCCATGCCGCTGGAAAGCGCCGGCCACGCGTATCCGACGATGAAGGCGAGCACCAGCCCCGCGCCGCCCGCCGCGATCGGCACGAAGCGCTTGCCGCCGAAGAATGCGAGGTACTCCGGAAGCTTGAGGTTGCTGTAGCGGTTGTACAGCGCGCCGCCGAGGATTCCGCAGGTGATGCCGATCGGCACCGAGAGCCTGCCGATCTGTTTCGCGGCGTCGGCGGCCGGGATTCCCAGCACCACTTCGGCGCCCTTGGTCGCGACGAAGAATCCCACCACGCCCGCGAGTCCCGCCGCGCCGTGGTTTTCCTTCGCGAGGCCCACCGCGACGCCGGCCGCGAAGAGGAGGCCCAGGTTGCCGAAGATCGCGTCGCCCGCCGCCGCCACGGGCGCCAGGTTCAGCAGGTCCGGCTGCCCGAGTCGCAGCAGCAGCCCCGCCACCGGCAGGACCGCGATGGGCAGCATCAGCGCGCCGCCCAGCTTCTGCGCCAGCTCGAGCAGTCGTTTCATGGCCAGCCTCCGGAGGTGGTTTCTTCGGACGACGAAGCGGCGCGCGCACGGCCGCGCGCGTAGAACGCGAGCTCGCGCACCTCGGAAGCGCTCGTCTGCTCGAGCGCGCGCGTCGCGAGCTCGCGGCATTCGCGCGCGTCGAGGTTGCGCACGGTGCGCTTGAGGCGCGGGATCGCGGCGGGCGTGGCCGACACCTCGTGCACGCCGAGCCCCACGAGGATCGGCAGCGCATCGACGTCGCTGCCGAGCGCGCCGCACACGGAAACACTCTTGCCATGCTCGCGTCCGGCCTCGGCGACCAGCGCGATGAGCCGCAGCACCGCGGGGTGCAGCGCGTCGAGGCGCCTGGCGAGCTCGGGATGGCCGCGGTCGATCGCGAGGCCGTACTGCGACAGGTCGTTGGTGCCGATGGAGAGGAAATCGCAGAGGGGCGCGAGCTGCTCGGCGAGCAGCGCCGAGGCCGGCGTCTCGATCATCGCGCCCACGGCGGGCATGTCGACGCCGAGCGTCTTCGCGCATTCCTCGATGATCGCGCGCGCCGCCTTCAGGTCGTCGGCGTCGGTCACCATCGGCAGCAGCACCTTGCATTGGCCGGCGGGCTGCACGCGCAGGATCGCGCGCACCTGCGAGCGCAGCAGGTCGGGCTGCCACAGGCTCGCGCGCAGCCCGCGCATGCCGAGCGCCGGATTGTCCTCGCGCGGCAACGGCAAATAGGGGATGGGCTTGTCGCCGCCCACGTCCATGGTGCGGATCGAGAGCGGCTTGCCGGCGAGCGCGGCGGCGATCTTCTGGTACTGGGCCGCCTGCTCGTCCTCGTCGGGCGGCTCGCGCCGGTCCATGTAGAGGAACTCGGTGCGCAGCAGCCCGCAGCCGCCCGCGCCGCGCTGCATCGCGACGTGCGCGTCGCCGAGCGAGCCCAGGTTCGCGAGCACCGAGATCGCGACGCCATCGCGCGTGACCGAGGCGCGCCCCGCGGCCGCAAGGTCGGCGGTGCGCTCGTCGTTGCGCTCGTCCATCGCCTGCTTGGCGGCGGCGAGATCCGCCGGCGGGGGCTCGACGTCGAGCCAGCCGTGCTCGGCATCGAGCACCACCTGCGTTCCTTCCGCGACCTCGAGCACGCCGGCGCCACCCGCGACCAGCATCGGCAGGCCGCTCGCCGAGGCGAGGATGGCGACGTGCGACGTCGGTCCGCCGCGCGCGGTGCAAACGCCCACGACGCGCTCCGTGTCGAGCGAGATGATCTGCGAGGGCAGCACGTCGTCGGCGAGCAGGATCGAGCCCGGCTCGAACTCGCGCGTCGAGGACGGCGGCTTGCCCGCCAACACGCGCACGACCTGGTTCTCGAGATCCTTCAGGTCCGCGGCGCGTTCGCGCATGCGCGGATCGTCGAGCGCGGCCAATCCGTCGGCGACGGCGCGTGTCGCCTGCCGCCACGCGAATGCCGCGCTCTTGCCGCGCTTCAGCCATTCGGCCGCACGTCCGCGCAGGTCGGGATCCTCCGAGAGCTCGGCGTGCGCGGCGAGCAACGCCTTGCGCTCGCCCTGCGCCTCGGCCTGCAACGAGTTGAGGTGTTCGCGCAGGGTCGCGAGCGCGCGGTCGAGCGCCGCGGATTCGCCCTGCTCGCCCTCGCCACGTTCGGCGACCTTGAGCTCGGTCCGCGCCCACTGCACCGCGCGTCCCACGGCAAGGCCGCGGCTCGCGATCGCCGCCTCGATGCGGCGGTGACCGGCGACCTTCGCCGCGGGTTTCACGGAGCGCGCGCGCGGCGCGGGCGCGAGCAGCGCCTCGAGCGCCTCGATGGCGCGCTCGCCGTCGTTGCCCACGGCCTTCACCTCGACCGCGTCGCCGCAACGCACGCCCAGCGACATCATGCCGACGGTGCTGCGCGCGTTGGCCGAGCGGCCCCGGAAGATGATGCTCACCTCGGACGTGAAAGGCTTCAGCGCCGCGGCGATCAACGCGCCGGGGCGCACGTGCAGGCCATGCTCGAAGGGAACGCTGAACTCCCGGCGCGTCTCCTCGGTGAATCCGTCGCCGCCCGTCGCCTCGGGCGCACCCTCCGCGATCTCCATCAGCACGTCGCCCACGCGCACGGCGCGGTGGATGGTGCGCGTGCGGATGGTGCCCGGCGAAGCGAGCACGATCGGCGTGATGAGGCTGGGCGCGGCCCGCGCGAGGCGCTCCAGATCGAAGCGCAGCAACGGTTGTCCCTGCTCCACCTTCGCGCCCACCGCGGCCAGCGGCACGAAGCCCTTCCCGGCGAGCTTCACGGTGTCGATGCCGACGTGGACCAGGACGTCGATGCCGAGCGCGCTGCGGATCGTCACGGCGTGCTGCGCGCCTTTCATGTCGAGGATCTCGCCGTCGCAGGGCGCATGCAGCACGCTGCCGGTGGGATCGATCGCCAGGCCGTCGCCCGCCATGCGCTCGGCGAACACGGGATCGGGCACCTCGGATAGCGGCAGCGCCCAGCCCGCCAGGGGGGCGGCGAGCAGCAGGCTCTTCGTCATGGCGCCACCTCGACCTTCAGCGTGTCGATGGCCCACATCGGGTCGAGCTTCGGCTGCGCGAACCTGAGGCAGAGGTCGTGCCGCCCGGGGCGCGCGCCGATCGGCGCCTTCGGCAGCGTCGTCACGCCGTTGTTGGCGACCGCGGGCGCGAGCGGCAGCCGGGCGACGAGCTCGCCCTCGCAGCTGTCGAGGCGGACCTCGAGCTCGCCCGCGGCGGTGGTGGGTTGCGGGAAGGTGATCTTCTTCACGAGCTCGCCGATCTGGAAGTTGAAGGGGACCTGCCCCACCGTGGCGACCAGCGCCTGGGCGCGGTCGAGCGGCGCCTGGGGGAAGATCCAGCACGGATTCTGCACGTCGATGAGGAAAACTGCCCGCTTGCCGTTCACCGGGGCGTCATCCTCGAGGGACAGCGCGATGTCCTCGGTGCAGAGGCGCATCTCCTGGCTCTTGCGCGTGTAGACCGGCGTGCGTTCGGGAAGCGGGTGCGCCGCGGCGAGCCCGACCGAGCGATAGCGCGCCTGCAGCGACGCGAGCCGCTTGCGGAAGTCGTCGAAGTCGCGCTTGCCGGGCGCCGACCACCCGAGCTCCGCCACCGCGGCCGCGCGCGGGAACATCATCCACGCGGTGCGTTCCTCGGTGCGGATGTGCTCGGTCCAGACGTTCGCCTGCACGCCGAGCACATGGCTCAACGCGTCGCCGGTGATCCCGGCGGCCGGGTCGAATGCGTACACGTCCTTGAGGCTCACCACGCGCCCGCGCCCCGGCGGCTCTTCCGGCGCGGCGCTCTGGCGGTTGTCGAAATAGAGCGTGGGCCACGCGGCGACGACGGTGTCGTGACCCTTGGCGGCCGCGGCGATGGCGCCGTCGACGCCGCGCCACGACATCACCACGGCGCCCGGCGCGAGCCCCGGCTCGAGGATCTCGTCCCATCCCACCAGCCGGCGGCCGCGCGACTGCAGGAAGCGTCCGATGCGCTGGGTGAAGTACGCCTGCGCGTGCTTCTCGTCGAGGTTGAGCTCCGCGAGCCGCTTCTGCGCGCGCGGCGACTCTTTCCACTGGTCGGGCTGCACCTCGTCTCCGCCCACGTGGATGTACGGGCTCGGGAAGAGCGCCATCACCTCCGTGAGCACGTCCTCGAGGAACGCGAAGGTCGAGTCCTCGAGGCTGTAGACGTTGGCGTAGATGCCCCAGTCGGCCGGGACCTCCTGCGGCGGGTGAGCCGTGGCGCCGAGCTCGGGATACGCGGCGATCGCGGCCGTCGCGTGGCCCGGCATCTCGATCTCGGGAACGATGGCGATGCCGCGCTCGTCCGCATACGACACGAGCGCGCGCACCGTGTCCTGCGAATACCAGCCGCCGTAGAGCCGCGGCTTGCCGGTCGCCGGATCGATGTCGGCCTGGGGCCCGGCGCCCGCGGGCACGCGCCACGCGCCCACCTGCGTGAGCCGCGGGTACTTGCGGATCTCGAGGCGCCACGCCTGGTCGTCGGTGAGGTGCCAGTGCAGCACGTTGAGCTTGTGCAGCGCCATCCAGTCGATGAGCGCCATGATGAATTTCGGCGACTGGAAGTGCCGCGCCGAGTCGAGCATCAGGCCGCGCCAGGCGAAGCGCGGCGCATCGTCGATGGTCACGGCCGGAATCGAGAACTTGCCCTTTCCGTCTCCCACCAGCTGCCACAACGTCGCCGCCGCGTGCATGAAGCCCGCCTCGCTCGACGCCGACACCTCGACCGACTTCGGCTTCACCTCGAGGCGGTAGGCCTCGGGGCCGCCCGGAAGCTCCGCCACCCGGCGCAAGACGATCGGGCTTTCGCCCGCGGGATCGTCCAGCACCGGTGGCTTGAACCCCGTGCTGCGACCGAGGAGGTCGGCGAAGTTCATCGCGACGCGACGCGCGGCCGCGTCGCCGCGGTCGGTGACGAT
>Ga0207703_10001348_pt1 | contig 22467 bp, 18 predicted proteins | sample KBSSwiS12_FD_184304 | JGI IMG/M metagenome (GOLD analysis project Ga0207703, IMG submission 184304) | Switchgrass rhizosphere microbial communities from Kellogg Biological Station, Michigan, USA - KBS Switchgrass S1-2 (SPAdes) (version 2) | ecosystem: Host-associated > Plants > Roots >...
TCCACGCCGCGTTGATTTCCATGCAGCGCCGCAGGGTCTGCACGTCGAACGCGCTGTCATCGCACAACTCGGCGAGTGTGGCGCCGTCGGGCAAGCCGAGCAGGCGCTCCACCCTTGGCCGCAACGGCGGAATCCAGCTCCCGGCGCCGAACCAGGCCTCGCGGCAATCGGCGCAGCGCTGGAGGAAGCGCTCTACGTCCTCGGGCGCCATCCTGAGCGACAGCTTGGCCAGGGCATCAAGCCGCGCAGTGTCGCCCCGCGCCTCGGCTTCAAGCAGCAGGCTGGAGAGAACATCGCGGCTGAGCACCGCGCGGTCACGGTCTTCCATCGCGCGGGTGCCGGGGGTGAGCCCGGCCTCTTCGGGGAAGCCCGCCAGCAGCCACTGCGAGAACGCGTGGATCGTGTTGATCCTGAGGCCCCCGCCGGGGCAATCGAGCACGGAGGCGAAGAGAGTGCGAGCGCGGGCGCGGGTGGTGGGCCCGGTCGGCGCGCCGATCGCGGCAAGCTGGAGGCCCAGCTGATCGTCGGGCATGCGCACCCAATCGGCCAGCACCTCGTTGACGCGGGTCGCCATTTCGGCGGCACCCGCCTTGGTAAACGTGAGGCAGAGCAATTGCGAGGGATGAACCTCATCCTGCAGCAGGAGCCGCAGCACGCGCGCCGAAAGGACCTGCGTCTTGCCCGTCCCCGCCGAGGCGGAAAGCCACACGGTGTGCTGCGGATCGACCGCGCGGGCCTGGTTGTCCTGCAAGGGAAACAGGCGGCTCATTCCACGTCGGCTCCGGTGCCGCCGATCCGGGCCTGCCATTCGTCGAGGCGCATCAGCTGGTCATAGTCGGTATAAGTCGGCAGGTCGGGATTGAGCCGGGCGGTGAACGGCTCGGTGCCCTTGATCCAGCGGTCGATCGCCTCGCCGAGGTACCGCTCGGTCTCGGGCAGGAAGTCCTCGCGCGGCACGCCCGAGGTCTTCCGGCCTTCGAGGATGGGTTCGGAACATTCGCCAAAGCCGGTCGCGCTGCCCTTCGACTTGCGCAGCGACCAGTATTCGAACCGCGTCGGCTCGCCCTGCACCACCTGGCCGTCCTCGCTCCGGAACGCCCCTTCCCGCGCCATCAGACCGATCAGGCCGAGCTGGAGCGCGAAGCCTTCTGCAACACGCGCGGCACTGGGCGGGCCGCCGGTCTTGTAATCGACCACAGCCAGCGTTCCATCGGGCAGGCGGTCGATCCGGTCGGCCCGGCCGTGGATCTTCACGCCCTTGTATACGATCTCGCCGCGGGCTTCGCTGAGCGCGACTGTCCTGCCCCGCTCCGCCAGCGCCGCGATTTCCATTTCCACCCATTTGAGCGCTTCAACCAGCCGCGGCCACCACAGCCCGCGGACCAGGGGGTGAGCGCTCATCTTCGCCAGTTCCGCCTCGGCGATCGGCAGCAGGTCGCCCCCTTCCCCCGAATTCCTGGCCTTGTGCCAGCGCTCGAGAATGGCGTGGACGGCGGTGCCCTTCCACGCCGCGGTCGGCTCGGCGTCGAGCGCATCCCACGCCTTCAGGCGCAGGATGTCGCTGGCGTAGAACTGGTAGGGATCGCCGCGCAGCCGGTCGAGCCCGGTGACAGCGATCGGCACGTCGCGCTGAGCTGGCGTGGGCGATGGCTGGGGGCGCGGATAGGCGGGCGCCGGCTCGGCGTCGTCCATCTCCGCCGCCAGCTTTACCACCTCGGTCTCGGCGTGTTCCTTGAGCAGCTTCTCGCCGAGCATCGCCCGCACCCGCAGCACGAACCGCGAGGGGATCGCCGGCCCCGCCTCGTCGCGGCGGGCGTGGCTGAGCACGACTTCGGGCGCGCCGAGCGCGGCGGCCAGGTCGTGCGCGGCAAGGCCGATGCGGAAATCGGCACCGGGGACGCCAAGCGCGCGCAGTACCGCCGGGGCGAGCAGCGCGTCGGGCGCACTGCTACCGGGCCAGGTGCCTTCGGTGAGCCCGGCGCAGATCACCAGATCGGCCCGGCTCATCCGCGCTTCGATCAGGCCGTAGATCGCCACCCGCGGATGGCCGCCCCACGGCGGGCGCACCGCCTCGCGCTCCATCGCATCGCGCAGCGCGGTCGGCAGGTCCTCGCGGCCGAGCACGGTGCCGACCTCGCCCGCCGCCTGGCGCAGCCCTTCGACGAAGCCCGCGAGCGAACGGCCATCGGCCCCGGCCCAGACCGCTCCGCCCGTCAGCGTCTCGGCCGCAGCGGCGAGCCAATCCAGCGCGTCGGCAAGCGGCACCTCGTCCACCACGAGCAGGGGCTCGAGCAGCGCCTCGACCGCCGGCCACCATTCACGCAGCCGCCCATGGCGCTTTCCGGATATCGCGGCCCGGATATGCCCGAATCCGGGTTCGGGCCGCGGGCCGCGCAGCGCCTCGTCGAGCCGGCGCACGTTGGTCAGCCAGTCCGCCCGCGAGCCCTCCCATCCAGGAATCCCGGCGCTCCCCGCCAACGGATGCGAGAGCAGCGCGATCAGCGGCACCGGCGCGGCAGCGGTCGCGCCAACTTCGGCAAGCTGCAGGAACAGCCGTCCCGCGACCGTTGCCGAGAGCGGCTGGCCGGCCGTATCGTCCGCCGCGATGTTCCACCGGCCAAGGTGAGCGATGACCCGCGCGGCGAGCGAGCGATCGGGCGTGACCAGCGCGACCCGCCGCGCGGGCACTTCCAGCGCCTCGCGGATGAGGATGGCGATGGCTTGCGCTTCCTCGCCGGGATGCGCGGTCTCCATCAGCCGCACGCCGGCAAGGCGGCGGTCGTCGGCCTTGAGGCGCACCCAGCGGGCGCTCGCCTCTGCCGGCAGGAACAGGTTGGAAATGGCGCGGCTGCGCGCCGGCGGCGCAGGCGAAAGCCCCGAGCGGTGCCACGGCTCGAACTCATCGCGCCGCACGCCCATGCGGTTGAGCAGGAGCTTGAGATGGTATTGCGGGTGAGTCACCGCATCGGTCCGACCGATCGGCGGATCGCCGGGCTCGGCCGGCGCGCCCGCTGTGCCGAGCGAATCCCAGATCGCATCATCAAGCGCGAGATCGAGGTCCGGCAGGATCACCGCCCCGCGCGGCGTCCCGGCCACGACCCGCAACAGCCGCGCCAGCGAGGGCGAGGCGCTGGTGATCCCCGCTGCGACCAGCGGGTGCGCGGGCGGGCTGTCGCGCCAGGCCTGCGCGGCGGCATCGAACAGTCGGTTGCGGCGCTCCGGCGCGTCGATCTCGCCGCGCGCCTCGAGCTCGGCCAGCCAGCGCACGCGAACCCGGGCGAAGGTGCGGATCGAGGCCTGCCAGTGCGCCGCCTGTTCCCCCACGACACCGATAACGCGTTCGGACAGCAGCTCCTCGGGCGCGATCCCTTCGACCAGGAGCCGGTCCATCGTCCGCCCGATCTCGAAGGCCTGGCGCAGGAGGGCGGGGCCACTCGGCGCCTTGTCGCCCTGCTCCTCGCGCAGCAGCTTGGCGAGGCGCAGCCAGCGCCGCACCGGATCGGCGGCCGGCGGAATATCGAGCCCTGCGCCAAGCGGATCGAGCAGCGGTCCGAGCGTCTCGTCGAGATCAAGATCGCCGACCACCGCCATGCGTGGCAGCAGCAACCCGCTCGCGCCGCCGCCCTGCTCGCCGGTATGGCGGATGAACGCCTCGGTGACGGTGCGCACCGCGCGGCGGCTGGGCAGCAGCAGGGTGAGCCGGGCCAGGCCCACCGCCGGGTCGGAATAGCGCGGGACGAGCCCGGCGACGAGCGCATCGGCGAACCCGCGGTGCGCGGCGATCGAATAGAGGCTGGGCCCCGCTCGCCCGGGCACGGGTCCTGTGACGCGGCCGGACATTCCGCTCAGCCTCGCGACAGGCGAGCTTCGGTCGGACCGATAGCCTGCGGGGTGCCGACCTCGAACCATTCGCCGGTGTGGACCCAGCCGAACAGGCGGCCCTCCGCGATCGCGCGGCTCCACAGCACGTTGGTCGAGAACGGCCCCTCGGGCGCATCGCGCAGCAGGCGCTGCGAGACGAGCTGGATGCCCGTGTAGATGAACGGCGCCACGCGGCCAGACCGCCGCCGGCTGACGCGGCCCACGGCATCGAGGTGGAAATCGCCAAGCCCGTCGTAGCAGTGCGCCGCCGGGTGGCGGACCATCAGCAGCAGCGCGTCCATCCGGCCTGCGTCCCAGGCAAGGCTGAGTTCGGCGAAGGCGCTGCGCGGGCCATCAAGCCAGATGTTGTCGGAGTTCAGGCAGAAGAACGGATCGGGCAACAGCGCCTGCGCCTTGACCATCCCGCCCCCGGTCTCGAGCAGCAGCGCCCGCTCGTCGGAAATGGAGATGGCGAGCTCCGGATGCCGCGTGCCGTAACCGGCGAGATGCGCTTCGAGCGAATCCGCCTGGTAATGCGCGTTGACCACCGCGCGGCTGATCCCCGCGGCCCGCAGCGCATCGAGGCTCCAGTCGATCAGCGCCTTGCCGCCCACCGGGATCAGCGGCTTGGGCCGGCTCGCGGTCAACGGCCGCATCCGCTTGCCCAGCCCCGCCGCCATGACCATAGCGGTGTCGGAGGCAAGACTGGTCATGGTTGAAACGTCCCCCCGCCACTGGCCCGCAGCTCGGGCGGGATATTCGCATCGAACCACGCCGCCACCGGCGCCAGCGCCGGGTGAGCGAGGTCGCGTTCGAGCAAGGCCCAGACCCGGGGGATCAGCTCGAGGTAGCGCGGCTTGCCGTCGCGCTTCCACAGGCGGACGAAGATGCCGACGATCTTGGCGTTGCGCTGCGCCCCGAGGCGGGCATAGTCGGCGCGGAAGTTCTCCGCATCGGCATGGCCCTTGAGATAGTGCGCAAGCATCTCTGCCTCGAGCTCGGGCGAAACGTCGCGCCGCGCATCCTGCAGCAGGGAGACCACGTCATAGGCCGGATGGCCGACCAGCGCGTCCTGGAAATCGAGCAGGCCCTGCTTGTGCAGCGCGCCGAGCAGCATGATGTTCTCGGCGTGGTAATCGCGCAGCACGGTGACGCCCGGGCGCTGGCGGCCGAGCACGGGCATCAGCACCGACTCCCACGCCTCGGCCCAGCCCTTGCCGTCGACGTAGAGGTTCTGCGCCGGGCAGTACCAGTCGACGAACAGCTTGGCCTCGCGCTGGTATTCGGCGAGCGAATAGCCGGTGAACGGCCCCGGCGGCACCTTGTGCAGCGCTTTGAGCGTGTCGACCGCGGCGGCGTAGATTTCCAGCTCGTCGTCCGGCCAGTCGTCGAGGTAGTCGCGCATGCGCACGTCCCCGAAGTCCTCGAGCAGGATCAGGCCCTGCGCCGGCTGTTCGTGCAGCACCCGGGGGGAGCGGAAGCCGGCATCGTCGAGCCAGCGCGCGGCGCGCAGGAACGGCGCCGGGTCCTCGTTCGGCGGGGGCGCGTGCATCAGCATGGCCGTCTGCTCGCCGCGGCGCAGCCGGAAATAGCGGCGGAACGAGGCATCGCCCGGAAGCGGCTCGATCGCTGCGGCGGCCCAGCCGGCCTGCTTGAGGAAGGGTTCGACCACTTCGGGGATGCCTGCGCTCATGGCTCCCGCCCTAACCAATCGGCCCCCGGGCTCGCAAGGACGCGGCGGCCCTGCGGCGCACTTTCCAACAGGATAGCAAGGCAGCCCGGCTCATCCGCGAAGCCTCCGGCCATTTCCGGCCATTCCGCCAGCAGCGCCGCACCCTGGCGATATTCGTCGAGACCGAGTTCCTCGGCTTCCGACGGGTGCTCCAGGCGATAGAAATCGGCATGAACGACCGGCAGGCGCACCGCGGGCGGATCGTAGCGCTCGACGATCGAGAACGTGGGTGACGGGACTTCGCCGCCATAGCCGAGCCCGTGCAGAATCGCGCGGGCAAGCGTGGTCTTGCCCGCCCCCAGCCCGCCCGACAGCGCCACCACGTCGCCGGGGCGCAGCGCGGCCGCGATCCGCTCGCCATAGGCCTCCATGGCGGCAAGATCGGGGAGGTGGACAGTACCGGTCACGCGGGCAGCTGGATGATCGCGGCGGTACCCTGCCCCGGTTCCGACAGCAGCTCGAACGTGCCGCCATGCGCCTCGACGATGCTGCGCGCCAGTGGCAGGCCGAGGCCGCGGCGGCGGTCGGTCGCGGGCTTGGCACCCTTCTTGCCCGGGCTCGCCTCGAGCCCCTCGAGCCCCCGCGCGAGCGCCATCGCGTCCATTCCGGGACCGTTGTCGGAGACGACGATCCGCGGCCCCGCGCGGGTCGGCGAGAGGTCGACGAGAATGCGGCCACCGCGCGGGGTTGCGGCAATGGCGTTGTCGATCAGGTGGCCGATCACCCGGCCCAGCCGCCGCCGGTCACCCGTGATCCGTCCGGCCGACTGGTTGCCGCGCAGGTCAAGCGTGAGCCCCCCATCGCTGACCGCCGTCGCGCGCTCCTTGACCAGCGCGGTGACGAAGGGGAACAGCTCGATCTCCTCGTCGGCCAGCGGCAACAGCCCGGCCTCGCTCTGCGAAAGGTCGAGCACGGATTCGATCTGCTCGCCCAGCCGCTGCACCGAGGAGAGGATCGCGCCGACATATTCGCGGCCCTGCTCGGTGAGTTCGCCCCCGAGCCCGGCATCCAGCAGCTCGGCAAACCCGCCGATCGAGGTCAGCGGCGTGCGGAACTGGTAGCTCATGTTGGCGAGGAACCGGGTCTTGACCGCATCGGCCTCGACCAGCGCGGCATTGCGCTCGCGCAGCGCCGCCTCGGCTTTCTGGCTGTCGGTGATGTCGAGCACCGTCAGCAGACCGTTGCCGTCGGGCAGCGGCACCCCCGCGAACTCGAGCGTGCGCCCGTCCGCCAGCACCACGCGCCCGCTGGTCTGCTGGCGATCGAGCGTGGCGGCGCGCACCACGTCGCCGACCAGCTTGGCCTGCTCCGGCCGCTGGAGCCGCGCGGCGATCCGTTCGAGCAGGACGTCGATCTTGGGATGCGTGTCGAGGAAGTCGCCGTCGAGCCCCCAGTCCTGCGCGAAGCGGCGGTTCCACAGCTGCATGTGCCCGTCGGGCTCGAACACGCCGAGCGATTCGAACAGCGAATCGAACGTGGCGGTGCGGGTGCGCAGCAGCGTGTCGCGGTTGGCCGAAAGGCGCAGTTCCTCGGTCCGGTCCTCGACGATCAGCAGCAGACCGCCATCCGGCATCGGCTGGGCGACGACGCGCAGGTGCGTGCCGTCGGCGAGCGGCCAGGCTTCCTCGTGCATTGCGCTGTCGCGGAACCATGCCGCCTTCTCGCGGCGCCACGCAGGGAAATCGCGCGCTTCGGGCACGCGTCCGGCATCGCGCGCCATGTCGAGCAGGCGCTCGAACGGCGGAGCATCGAGCATCACGGTAGGCTTGAGCGCGAAGATCCGCTGAAACGGCTGGTTAGCGAAGACCAGCGCGCGCGCCACGTCGAACTGCGCCACGCCGGCCGACAACTGGTCGAGCATCGAACGCTGCGCCTCGCGGAAGGCGCGCAGCGAGCGAGCCAGCTCCTCCATGTCCTCGATATCGACCGCATAGCCCGCGATGCCCTCCTCGCCGAGCGGCAGGTCGCTCACCCGGAACGTGCGCCGCTGGCCGCCGATGGTGGCCGGAACCATGCGCTCGATCGGCAGGTGACGGTCGGCGGCCTGGAGCGCCACTTGCGCCGCGGTCAGCCCGTCGACCGGCTCGACCAGCTCGGCCCCGGCGGCGACCACCGCTTCCGCGCTGCCGCCCTGAACCGCATCGACGTAAGCATGATTGACGAGGCGCAGCCGCCCCTGCCGGTCGCGAAACCACATCGGCATCGGCGCGGCCTCGATCAGTCCGACCAGCGCGGAGAAATCGGCGCGCGCCCGGCTGGCCTCGCCGCGCAGACGGACGAGTTCGCCCTCGCTCTCGGAAAAGTCGAATACCCAGACCAGTGCCGCCCCGCCCGGTGAGACCTGCGGATCGGCGAGGTGCCCGCGTAGCGACAGCGAGCGGCGTGAACCGGGCGGTGTCACCACCATGCGAAACGGCGCGCCGGTCTTCTGGGTGCGGCGCACCAGGTCACCCAGCTCGCCCAGCTGGGTGACCGGGATCCCGCCGCCGTGGCCGTCCTCCTGCAGCTCGGAGAGATACTGCGGCACTTTCTCGAGCCCCAGCCACTTGGCCAGCCGCGGGCTCGCCTCGATCCGCCCGTCGGCGCGGACCAGCAGCGGGATCGTCGGCGATTCCTCGACCATCCGCGCCAGCCGCCGCGCGTTGCGCATTTGCGCTTCGGCCTTCTTCTCGCGCTCTCGCGCAGCGAGGATGAACCACGCGGCCGCGATTGCCCAGGCTGCCAGGAGCAGCCCGGCCAGCACCAGCGCGGCGGGGGTCAGCGTCATCCCGCTTGGCTATGCGGCGAGGCGCTTCAAGGCAAGCGCGGCCGCGCCCGAAAGCGGGGAAGACATGCCGAGAGCGCCGCGCCGGCGCTCAGCCCCGCGCCCGCTGCTGCTCGCGCTCCAGCAGCTCGCGCTCGGGAAACGGCAGGTCGCGCGAGAGGGTCTGGTTGATGGTAATCGTGCGCAGCTCAGGATTGGCCAGCGCCGACACCGCCGAGAGATACGACGAGGTCCGCACGCAGACCGGCGCCCGCGCGATCAGGAAGATGTTGACCAGCGATTCCAGGGCCTTTTCGTCAGGAGTCTGGTCGGAAAAGACCCGCGGAACCCCCGGGGCCACCTCGCCCAGGTCATAGCTGGTGAACTCCAGTCCGGGCAGCTCCCGCCGGAGCGCGGCGGCAAATTCCGCCTCGTCGGTTGCGAGGAATACCCGCGCCGTCGTGCGACCGCCCAGCGCCTTGCGGATCGCGGAGAACATCGGCTCCATCGCGACCCGGCCGGATTCGAGGAACTTGTCGGTGCCGCGGTAATGGATCGACAGGTCGAACTGGGGGCAGTCGGTCGCCGCCGCGATGGCTTCGGCGAGGATCGGGGCGGGGCGAAAGTGCTCGGCAAACAAACGCTGGGCTTCGGCCAACGGGATATGGCCCGGGCGGCGGCAGGAAATCAGGAATTCCGCGGCGGAGTTGCTCAACACCGGCAGACCGGCCGTCGGCGGTCGGACGAAATAGCGGGCGAAGACGTCTTCCTCGCCAGCGGAATAGAACGGGCTCGTCGCCTTGACCCGCCCCTGCCCACCCTGCTGATCGAACCAGGCGTGGAGCAGCAGGGCGTGGCACAGCAGCGCGCCCATGCCGACGCGGGCGGTAAGGTCCACCACCGGCTGCGGCGCGCGCCGCTGCTCGCGCAAATAGGGGATGGCGCCGGCCAAGCCCTTGGCCAGGACCATCGGCGCCGAACCCTTCACCTTGATCAGGACCGGGTAGAGCGGACCAAGCGCCTGGCGGGTGGAATACTTCATGCCGTGCCCCCTGCCCCGGCCGCGACCCTCCCCGGCCGCGGCCCGCGCCCACGCTCAGTAGCGGTAGTGATCCGGCTTGAACGGGCCTTCGGTGCTCACCCCGATGTAGTCGGCCTGCTTCTTCGAGAGCTTGGTCAGCTTCACGCCGAGCTTCTCGAGGTGCAGCGCCGCCACCTTCTCGTCGAGGTGCTTGGGCAGGACGTAGACCTCGTTCTTGTATTCGGCGTTCTTGGTGAACAGCTCGATCTGGGCCAGCGTCTGGTTGGTGAAGCTCGCGCTCATCACGAAGCTCGGGTGGCCAGTCGCGCAGCCAAGGTTCACCAGCCGGCCCTTGGCCAGCACGATGATCTGCTTGCCGTCCGGGAACGTCACGAGATCGGTGCCCGGCTTGACCTCGGTCCAGGTATAGTTGTCGAGCGCGGCGATCTGGATCTCGCTGTCGAAGTGGCCGATGTTGCAGACGATGCTCATCGGCTTCATCGCCTTCATGTGATCGGCGGTGATCACGCCTTCGTTGCCGGTGGCGGTCACGAAGATGTCGGCGCGGGTGACCGCTTCCTCCATGGTGACGACTTCATAGCCTTCCATGGCGGCCTGGAGCGCGCAGATCGGGTCGATCTCGGTGACCATCACGCGGGCGCCACCGTTGCGCAGCGACGCGGCCGAGCCCTTGCCGACATCGCCGAACCCGGCGACGCAGGCGACCTTGCCGGCGAGCATCACGTCCGTCGCGCGGCGGATCGCGTCGACCAGCGATTCCTTGCAGCCATAGAGGTTGTCGAACTTCGACTTGGTCACGCTGTCGTTCACGTTGATCGCGGGGAACGGCAGCTTGCCGTCCTTGGCGATCTGGTAGAGCCGGTGGACGCCGGTGGTGGTCTCTTCCGAGACGCCCTTGATGTGGGCGACCGACATGGTGAGGTAGCCGGGCTTCTTCTTGAGGAACGCGGTCAGCGCGCGGCAGAATTCGATCTCTTCCGCGTTGCCCGGCTCGAACAGCTTCTCGCCGGCTTCCACCCGCGCGCCCCAGAGCGCGAACATCGTGGCGTCGCCGCCATCGTCGAGGATCATGTTCGCGGTGCGGCCGGTGCCGTCGTCCCAGTCGAAGATCGAGCCGACGTAGTCCCAGTAATCGGCCAGGCTCTCGCCCTTGACCGCGAACACCGGAATGCCCGCGGCGGCGATTGCGGCAGCGGCGTGGTCCTGCGTCGAGAAGATGTTGCAGGTCGCCCACCGCACTTCCGCGCCGAGCGCGACGAGCGTCTCGATCAGCACGGCGGTCTGGATGGTCATGTGCAGCGAGCCGGTGATCCGCGCGCCCTTGAGCGGCTGCGAGGGGCCGAATTCCTGGCGCAGGGCCATCAGGCCGGGCATCTCGGTTTCGGCGATGGCGATCTCGGCGCGGCCGTAATCGGCCAGGCCGATATCGGCGATCACATAGTCACGGGCGGCCTCGAGGGTCTCGGACAACTGCATTCTCCTGATGGGGGCGCCGCCGGCTCAATCGGAAACGGGCAAACGGAAAAGGGCGGCACCGGATGGCACCGCCCTTAGCTGTTCCACGGAAGAATATAAAGATGTCTTTATATGACTCTCGTCAGACGCCCGCGGGAGAACTCCCAAGCAGTCCCCCGGGCGGTGCTGAGAGACCTTAGCGATCGGCCCGTGCGAACTGCTCCCGGGCGGTCGGGGCCAACAGCTCGTCGGCCGCCTCGACCAGCGTGTCACGACCGCGGATACCGGTGAGCACCTTGGTCGCCTGCTTGAGCTGGGCGCAGTCGAGCCACGGGTGGCCCTGGCCGTATTCGTTGGCCATTCCGGTGCTGATCCGGTCGAGCGCGCGGGTCGCCCCGGCCACGCCGGCCTTGGCGACGAGACCCTGGCGCAGTTCTGCGGCGGCGGCGTTGAGTTCGGTCATGTGCGCGGATTCGAACGCTGCAAAGTCAGCGCGGAAATCGTCCGCCGTGGTCCGGCAGCGCAGTCCCGTGACCATCAGCATGATATCGAGCCGCCGCAGCTTCTCCGCCTCGCCCGGGGCTGACGCCTGTGCGGGCATGGCGCCGCCGAGCGCCACTGCGGCCATCACCGCGATTGCCGTTGCCTTGCGGCCGAAGCTCCGGCCGTTCGACGTGTTGCCAATCCACCTGTTGCCAATCCACTTGTTGATCGTCATTTGCCTGGTCTCCGCAAACGGTCGTTTCCCCACGTGAGAAGGATTGCAGGCGGCAGGCTTAATTGGCGGTCATGGGACGCGATTAACGCGAAGCACACCACGTTCGGTTCGTCGCATTTTACGATCTTGCCCCGGCTCGGCGGGCGACGGACGCAATCGGTGCGATGCATGGTTGCGAAGCACTCGCAACACGCCCTATGGCAGCGCATCGGAATGCCCAAGCCGGTCCGGAAGATCGGCCGATCAAGGAGATTGCATGATGACGATTGCCGTTGGCGACAAGCTGCCCGACGTGAAGCTGATCAAGGCCACTGCCGAAGGCAACCAGCCGGTGCAGACTGCCGAATACTTCAAGGGCAAGCGCGTGGCGCTGTTCTCGGTCCCGGGCGCGTTCACCCCGACCTGCTCGGCCAAGCACCTGCCGGGCTTCGTCGAGAAGGCTGCCGACCTGCGGGCCAAGGGTATTGACGAGATCGTCTGCACCGCGGTCAACGATCCCTTCGTGATGAAGGCCTGGGGCGCGCAGAGCGGTTCGGCCGACGTGACCATGCTGGCCGACGGCAACGGCGATTTCGCCAAGGCGCTCGGCCTGGTGATGGACGGTTCGGGCGTCGGCCTCGGCCAGCGCGGCCAGCGCTTCTCGATGGTCGTCAACGACGGCACGGTCGAAAAGCTCAACGTCGAGGCACCGGGCGAATACAAGGTCAGCGCCGCCGACGGCATGCTCGGCGAGCTCTGAGCCGGTCACGCCGCTGAACAGCAAAGGGCGCCCTCCCGGGCGCCCTTTTCATTTGGCCCTGCGCCCCACGCGCTTCAGTAGCCCATCAGGCTCAGCACTTCCTTGCGGCTGCGGTCGTCCTCCAGGAAGGTGCCCATCATGCGGCTGGTGACCATCGCCACGCCGGGCGTGCGCACGCCGCGCGCGCTCATGCAGGCGTGGCTGGCCTCGATCACCACCGCAACGCCGACCGGCTTGAGATTGTCCCAGATGCACTGGGCGACCTCGGCCGTCAGCCGCTCCTGGATCTGCAGCCGCCGGGCGAAGCCGTGGAGCACGCGGGCGAGCTTGGAGATGCCGACCACGTGGTTGCGCGGCAGGTAGGCGATCGCCGCCTTACCGATAATCGGCGCCATGTGGTGCTCGCAGTGCGACTGGAACGGGATGTCCTTGAGCAGGACGACCTCGTTGTACCCGCCCACTTCCTCGAAGATCCGCGACAGGTGGATCGCCGGGTCCTCGCCATAGCCGAGGCAGTATTCCTTCCACGCCCGCGCCACGCGGCGCGGCGTGTCGAGCAGGCCCTCGCGGGTCGGATCGTCACCCGACCAGCGGATCAGCGTGCGGATCGCTTCCTGCACATGCTCCGGCACGATGATCTTGCCGTCGGGACCCACCGGGTCGAAGCCGTCCTCATCGGGTCCATCGATGCTGCTCAAGGTCTCATCCTCTCCAGTTAGCGTGGCCGGCGCAGCAATCCGCCGCGACGGAACAAACCCCTGCGGCGGCTCATCGGCTCGAACAGCTCCCCGGGCCGTTCCGGATCGAGGAGCGCACTATCGGCGAGCGCCTTTTCAGTATCGCCAAGCGGGCGCAAGTGAAAAGGTTCCAGTCGCTTGGGACTGCGCGGAAGCGCATCGACCACCCCCGCCATCGTGCCGTGCTCCTCGAGCAGGGCCGCGATCGTGGTCGGCGGCACTCCGCAATGCTCGCCCAGCATGCGCAGACGGATCGCATGGATCGTGGCGCGCACTTCGTCGCGGTCGTTGGCGGCGCGGCGCGTGTCGATGAACAGGTCGGCCTCCGAATCCAGCCCCATCGAGCGGTTGTTCATGTTGGCCGAGCCCACGCGCAGGATGGCATCGTCCACGATCATCAGCTTGGCATGTACGTAGATCGGCTTGGCGCCGGAATATGGCACAAAGACACGCATCCGCTGCTTGTGATCGCGCTCGGCAATGGCGTGGAGCAGGCGCACGCGGGCACCGTCCATCGCGGTCTGCTCGAGCCAGCCGTGCGCGGACAGCGGGTTGACGAGGAACACCTCGGGCGGCTCGGGCTCGGCCAGCCGCCGGGCCAGCGCTTCGGCCACCTTGCGCGAGGCGAAGTACTGGCTCTCGGCATAGATGAAGCGCCGTGCGGCGGCGATATGCTCGAGGAACAGCGCCTCGATCTCGCGCACTTCGTCATAACGGCCATACTTGGCGCTCGTCCGGGCGATGCCGATCTCGACGTCGCGGAATTCGGCCTGGACCCGGGTCGGCCAGGCGGTCGCCTCCTGCGGAGTGCAGGCCTCCAGCCGCAGCCCGCCGGCGCGGTGCCAGCGCGCCCGCCCGAGATCGCCGAGCGCCCGCGCCGCATCGCCCTCGATCAGCATGGTGACGTCGTGCCACGGATCGTAGGGCTTGCGGGTCGGGCTGATCCGCCGGCGATCGTGCTCCCGATGCTCGGGCGTGTCCCAGCGTTCAGCGGTCATGTCGATCCCGCCGCACACCGCGAAGCGATCGTCGATCACCACGATCTTCTGGTGATGGCTGCAGCCCAGCGGGTGGGCGGAGTCGAACTTGAAGTCGATCCCGGGGTTCCGGTACCAGCGGATCAGGTCGAAGATCATCGTCCCCCGGAAGACGAACTTCAACGCGCCGAAATTCCACTTGAGCACCCGCACCTGCAGCGCCCGGTTGGCATTGGCGAGCCAGACCACGAACGGCCCGAGCCGCGCCGGGTGGCGCTTGCGGGTTGGCCGGTTCCACCAGCGCCGGCCGGGTCCCAGCCGCACCCGTGTGTCGAAGTCCCACCCGATCAGCATGATCCGCTGTCGCGCCCGCAGCATGGCCTCCTGCATCAGCAGGAAATAGTCCGCCGCATCGACCACGAGGTGCGCGCGCGTCGCCATGGCGAAGCGCCATGCCGAGGGGCTGGCGCTGGCCTCATGCTCACCGTCGATGCCGGCTTCCGGCGCGCATTCGGGATCCATCAACTCTCCCACAGGGGCAGCCTAGCGGGGGCCGCGCGGGGGAGGAACCCTTCTTGGCCGGACACGGTTCCCCGGCCCAGGACGCCCGGGTCACTCAGGCGGCGCGGGCCTCGATTTCCACCGGGGTGCCGTGGCAGGCCACGAGATGCTCTAGTACCGGGCCATACAGCGCCCGGGCGAACTCGCAGCCGATCTCGTCGCCGCGTTTCCAGCGGACCCAGGCCAACATCGGCTCCATCCCCTGCGGCCGGACATGAACCGGTGCGTGCAGGCTCACGTGGCCCTCGTAGCCCGAGATGCAGCACCCATGTGCGGAGATGTCGCTGAGCACCGCGCGGGCGCGACTCGAGCGCTGGCGCAGCTCGCTCGGCAGCTTGATCTCATGCCGGGTTTCCCGGCGATCGTCGCGGCTGGAGGGCAGACGTTCCATGCCGCCTATTGTCGCGCTGGCTGGTGCAGCAATGGTTAAAAGAAATGTAAAGCCTTCGGAAAACCACTAGAGGGACGGTAATCGATGCTTCGACATCGCGGGTCTGCCCGCGGGCGCGACACGGCCCTGCCCACAAGCCGAGGGCCTCAGCCGGCGACGCGGATCGCCACCACCTCCAGCGCCTCGGGCTTGCCCGCGAACTCCACCCGCTCGCCCGCCTCGGCCTGCAGCAGCGCGCGGGCCAGCGGCGCGGAGAAGGCGATCAGGCCCGCCGCCGGATCGGCTTCGTCGTCACCCACGATGGTGACTTGGCGCAGCTTGTCGTTCTGCCGGAACTCCACCGTCGTGCCGATTTCCACGCACGCCCCCGTCGGCTCGGGAACCAGTTCGGCGGTGATCTGGCGGGTCTCCCAGTAACGCAGGTCGCGCCGCACCGCCTCGACCTGCGCCGCATTCTCCCCCGCTTCGGCCAAGGCCGCGACCTGATCGGAAAGTTCGGCCACCCGCGCATCGATCAATGCCATGCCGCGCCGCGTGACGAAGTTCCGTCCGGGCGGGATCGGGATCTCGAACTTGGGCTCGAGATGCTCGTCGTCGCCCTCGCGGCGGAAGGCGACGCTCACGCCGCCGCCCCCTCGAGCGCCTCGCTGGCTTCCAGCCAGGCCGCTTCCGCGCTCTCGATCCGCGCCTCGATCCCCGCGCGGCGTTTCATCAGGTCGGTCATCGTCAGCTTGGCGAAGGCCGGGGCCGCCGCGGCCGGATCGAACATGGCCTGGTCGATCGCGCTGCGCTCGGCGGTCAGCCGGGCAAGCTCCGCCTCGGCGGCCTTGGCCTGCTTGCGCAGCGCCTGGCTGCGTTCGCGCGCGTCGGCATTGGCCTTGCGCTGATCCTTGCGGTTCACCCCCCGACCCGCGCCGTCCGCCCGCTCGGCTGCTGGCTCGCGGGCCAGGACGAAAGCGATATAATCCTCGATGGAACCGTCGAAGTCCTTCGCCGTCCCGCTGTCCACCAGCACCAGCCGGTCGGCGGTCATTTCCAGCATGTGGCGGTCGTGGCTGACGATCACCACCGCGCCGGTGTAGTCGTTGAGCGCCTGGACCAGCGCCTCGCGCGCATCGACGTCGAGGTGGTTGGTCGGCTCGTCGAGGATCAGCAGGTGCGGCGCGTCGCGGGTGATCAGCGCCAGCGCCAGCCGCGCCCGCTCGCCGCCCGAGAGCTTGCCGACCTCGGTCATGGCCTTGGGCCCGGCAAACCCGAACCGCCCGAGCTGCGCCCGTACCGCCGCCGGGCTCGCCCCCGGCATCGCCACGGTCATGTGCTGCAACGGCGTTTCGCTGCGGTCGAGTTCCTCCACCTGGTACTGGGTGAAATAGCCGACCCGCATCTTCCCGCTGGCCGTCATCGCCCCCTCCAGCGGGGCGAGCTGGGCGGCCAGCAGCCGCGCCAGCGTGGTCTTGCCGTTGCCGTTGCGGCCGAGCAGCGCGATCCGGTCGTCGGGATCGATCCGCAGGTTGAGCCGCTGCAGCACCGGCGTCTCGCCATAGCCGACTGCCGCCAGATCGAGCGTGATCAGCGGCGGGCGCAGTTCGTCCGGCGGCGGGAAATCAAAGCTGAGCGAAGGATCGTCAATCAGCTCGGCCACCGGCTGCAGCTTGGCCAGCGCTTTGGCGCGCGACTGCGCCTGCTTGGCGGTCGAGGCGCGGGCGGAATTGCGCGCCACGTAGTCGCGCAGCCGCTCGCGCATCGCGTCCTGCCGTGCACGGGCCGAGGCCAGTTGCGCCTGCCGCTCGGCACGCTGGCGCTCGAACGCATCGTAGCCGCCCGGGTAGAGCGTCAGCTTGCCCGACGAGAGATGGAGGATGTGATCGACCACGTTGTTGAGGAAATCGCGCTCGTGGCTGACCAGCAGGATCGTCGCCGGATAGGAGCGCAGGAAATCCTCCAGCCACAGCACGGCTTCAAGGTCGAGGTGGTTGCTCGGCTCGTCCAGCAGCAGCAGGTCGGGCTGCGAGAACAGCAGCGCGGCGAGCGCCACCCGCATCCGCCACCCGCCCGAGAAGCTCTCCAGCGGCCGGTTCTGCGCCGCCTCGTCAAACCCCAGCCCGACGAGAATGCGCGCCGCCCGCGCCGGAGCCGAATGGGCCTCGATGGTGATCAGCCGGTCGTGGATATCAGCCAGCCGGTGCGGATCGGCGGTGGTCTCGCTCTCGGTCATCAGCGCCGCGCGTTCGGTGTCGGCCGCCAGCACCGTCTCGAACGGCGTCGCCTCGCCGCCGGGGGCCTCCTGCGCGATATAGCCGATCCGGCTGCCCCGCGGCATGCTCACGGCGCCGCCATCGGGCTCGAGCATTCCCGCAACCACCCGCACCAGCGTCGACTTGCCCGCGCCGTTGCGCCCGATCAGCCCGATCCGCCCGCGCGGCGGCAGCTTCGCGGTGGCATCGTCGATGATCGTCCGCCCGCCCAGGCGAACCGTGATTCCGGTGAGATTGAGCATGTCGCGCGCTTAGACCGTGTTCCACCCCGGTGGAAGCATCGTCATCAGTCGCCGGCAACTTTCGATCAGGTACAGCGCGGAACCTGATGGCCCGACGATGTGCGGTGGAACGCTAGCGCGCGAGACTGGCCATCCGACCCGATTTCAGGGTCGCTCCGTGCTCGAACGAAAAGCGGATCATCGACTTGACCTGCGCCATCAGCGAGGGCGCGCTCGCCACCGGCTTGTTGTCGGCCGAGCCGAAGACAATGCGGATCACGGGACGGAACCGCTGGAGTTCCTCGCTGCTTACAGGGCCCGACGCACCGGTATGAAGGGCAACCACATTCGCGCGGCGCTGAAGCACGCGGGCCGGCGGCGGCGGCGGCAGGGGCGCAACGGCGACGCGCACTTCGCGAGGCGAGATGCGCTGGAGCGGCGCGGCCGCCGCAGTTGCGGATGCTGCACGCACACGTGGCTGATCGGCCAAGGCGGGAGCAGCGCCATCCGCCGAGGGTTCAGCGGCGCTTGCGGCAACGGGCGGCGCAGCGGCCGTGGCGAGCCGTTCGGCATCAGCCATGCGGGCCAGGTTGGCGGCGTACTTTTCGCTTCCGGGATCCGCGCTGAGCGCCTGCTCGAAGAACCGGCGCGCCAGATCGTAGCGGCCCATCTCGGCATAGCCTACGCCCATGCCGTTGGCAGCCGGGGCAATCGGTTCGCCGAGACCCAGCGCACGCTGGAACGCTTCGACGGCCAGACCCGGCTCGCCCGCGGCGAGATGAGCCCGGCCCTCGGCGGTCGCGGTGCCCGCGGCGGGCGGTGTCGCGGGCCCGTCGATGCGAACGAGCTTGGTGTAGTCCGGAGCGCCTTGGCGGGCGAAATGAATCCCGAAGATGGAATGGCACCCGGCCAGCGGGAGCGCCGCAAGAACGAGTGCCGCCAGGCGCTTGCGTGATGCCATCATCTCAATGTCCTCCGGTCATTGCGGGAAGCAACTGCCGCACCACGCGGATCGCCGCCGGCAGCATGAGCACGCCGATCATCACCGGGAGCATGCAGGTGACGAGCGGGATGGAAATCAGCACCGGAATCCGATGCGCCTTTTCTTCCGCGCGCATACGGCGGCGCTCGCGCATCTCGGTGGCATAGACGCGCAGCGTGGTCGCCACGCTCGTCCCCAGCTTGTCGGACTGGATCAGCAGAGTGGTGAACGACCGGATCTCGTCGACCCGGGCGGATTCGGCCATGCGGCGCAGTGCGACCTCGCGCGACGCGCCGGCGCGCAACTGCAAGGTCGCCGTCGTCAGGATGTGAGCGATGAGCGGCCGCGATCCGGCCAGTTCCCGGCCCACGCGATCCATCGCCGCTTCGAGCCCAAGCCCGGCCTCCACGCAGACCAGCATGAGGTCGAGGCAATCGGGAAATCCGTTGACGATCTCCTCCTTGCGGCGGTCGGCCTTGATCCGGACCAGCACGGCCGGGAGGTAGAGCCCGATCAGACCCGCGATCGAGCCGAACAGGTAAAGCTTGAAGAACGAGAGCTGCACCCCGGCGAGCAGGCACAGGCCGACGAACAGGCAGGGCAGGCCGACGACGAGCGAAAGGCGCACAAGGGTGTAGATGCGGGCCGCGGCCGGCGATTCGAAACCCGCCGCCAACATCTTCTCGCGCAGCGCGTCGGACTTGGTGTCCGCAAGGTTGAGCCCGGCCCGTTCGATACGGTCGACCAGCTTGCTCCACTGGTCGTCGCGCCGCTCGCGCAACGATACCGCCGAGGTGGCGTCGCGCGGCACGGCGATCGAGCGGAGTTCTCCGCGCACGGTCACGCGCCGGGCGGTGAACGACAGGACCATCATCGCCGTGACGGCGATCACGATGAAAATGGCGATCAGGACGAAGTAGCGCCACATCGGATTTTCGGCGAGAAAACTGACCATAATCAGACCTTCAGATCCACCATGCGGCGAATGATGAGGACCCCGACGGCATAGAGTGCGATGAGCGCCGGGAAGCCGATGAGGAAGATGCGGTCCTGCGCCACTTCGAGGTAGAACGTCGGGCTCACCGCAAAGGTCGCGAGGAACGACAGCACCGGAAGCGCCGTCAGCATCCAGGCCGACATCCGCCCCTCGGAACTCAGGGCCCGAACCTTGAGATAGAGCGAGGCGCGGGCGCGGATCACCGTCGACAGGTTGTCCAGGATCTCGGCAAGGTTGCCGCCCGTCTCGCTCTGCACCGAGACGGAGACGACGAACATGCGCATGTCTTCGAGGTCCCAGCGGTCGGCCATTCCGAGGAGGGCGTCGTTGAGATCCGCTCCGTAAGCGATCTCATCGCCGACAATCCCGAACTCGCTGCCGATCGGGTCTTCCATTTCCTCGGTGATCAGGAACAGGGCCGAAGAGATCGGGTGTCCGGCGCGCAGGCCCCGCGTGAAGATGTCGAGCGCCACGGGGAACTGTTCCTCCATGCGCTTGCGTCGCCGCTGGGCGATGCGGCTGAGGACCATCAGCGGCAGGCCGATCGCCACGGCCCCGGCAATCGCCAGGACGAGCAGGATCACGCCCGCGTTAAGCGTGACGCGGGCGCCCCACGCAAGCACCAGGGTGAATGCCGCTGCCGCGCAGAACCCGATGCCCATCCAGATCGCGAGGGTCCGGTACTCGGCCTGCACGGCCGACATCATGACCATGCGGATGAAGCCGACCCGGGCGCGCTCGAACAGCGTCGCCCCCGGCAACAGCACGGGCGGTGCATTCTTCAACAGACTGCTGGCGACATCGTCGTGGCGCATGCCCGAATTGAGCAGCGCCAGGCGGCGATTTACGGCCCGGCGTTCAGCCCGGCGATTGACAATTCCGCCAACGACCACCTGCGAGAACAGGAATACCGATGCGAAGATTCCCGTGAGGACCAGCAGACGGATGAGTAGTGCGGTCACGGCTGGGACGCCCGGTGATCGGGCGCGAAGATGGCCGCGTCGAGATGGATGCCGTGATCGGCCAGCGCGGCGGCGAAGCGCGGCCGGATGCCGGTCGCTTCGAAGTGGCCGAGGACATTGCCGGCGCCGTCGCGGCCGGTCATGCGGTAGCGGAACACCTCCTGCATGGTGATCGTCTCGCCTTCCATGCCGGTCACCTCGCTCAGCGACAGCACCTTGCGCTTGCCGTCCGCGAGGCGTCCGATCTGCAACACGACATTGATGGCCGAAGCGATCTGGCCGCGGGCGGAACGCGCCGAAACGTCGAGCCCGCTCATGCCAACCATCTGCTCGATGCGCGCCAGCGCGTCGCGCGGCGTGTTCGCGTGGATCGTGGTCATCGATCCGTCGTGGCCGGTGTTCATGGCCTGGAGCATGTCGAAGGCTTCGCCGCCGCGGCATTCGCCGAGGATGATCCGGTCCGGTCGCATGCGCAGGGCGTTCTTGACGAGGTCGCGCTGGGTGACTTCGCCCTTCCCCTCGATGTTGGCCGGCCGCGTTTCGAGCCGCGCGACATGGTCCTGCTGGAGCTGCAGTTCGGCCGAATCCTCGATCGTGACGATGCGCTCCCGCTCGTCGATGAAGGTGGACAGCGCATTCAGCATCGTGGTCTTGCCCGAGCCGGTGCCGCCGGAGATGATCACGTTGAGCCGGCCGGCGACGATGCCCCGCAGCACTTGCGACATCCGTGCCGGGAGCGAGCCGAGCTCGACCATGCGGTCCATGCTGATCGGCTTCTTGGAGAACTTCCGGATCGACAGCAGCGAGCCGTCGATCGCCAGCGGAGAGACGATCGCGTTGACGCGCGACCCGTCGGCCAGGCGGGCATCGACGAACGGCGAGGACTCGTCGACCCGACGGCCCACCGCGCTGACGATCTTCTGGATGATGCGGAGGAGATGTTTCTCGTCCTGGAAGCGGGTGCCAACCCGTTCGAGTACGCCGAAGCGCTCGACGAACACCGTCTGGTGACCGTTGACGAGGATGTCGTTGATGGTCTCGTCCTTGAGCAGCGGCTCGAGCGGCCCAAGGCCAAGGAGTTCGTCGAGGACATCGTTGCACAGCGCATCGCGCTCGGCGCGGTTCAGCACTTCGCCCTGGCTTGTCAGCAGCTCGCCGACGATGTCGGCGATCTCGCGCGCGATCACCGCGGCCGGCATCTTGTCGAGCATGGCGAGGTTGATCCGTTCCAGCAGCTGCTGGTGGATCATGACCTTGAGCGACAGCATGCGGTCAGACACGTCGTGAACCGGCGCCGAGACAAGGACGGGCGGCGTCGCCGTCGCAGCCTGTTCGGCGGCGTTGGCGGGAGTGGTCTGTTCGGGTCGGGATCTGCCACATCTCAGCTACTCTCCGGCTCAATCGGCGGTTGCGCAGTTGAGCGCCGAGATCGGCGATATCCCGGGCAAACTTGCTCTTGCGCTGGAGATTGCCGACCAGTTCGCCCTGGTCCTGCGCGGTGCTCACGAGCGGCGCATCAAGCGCGATGGTGCCAAGCACGGGATGGCCAAGCGTTGCGGAAACGTCGTCCACGCCGATGGTGCGGAAGAGGCGCTTCTCGACACGGTTCACCACGATCTCGATCCGCTCGCGCTCGATCCCGACCGACCGGAACAGCTCGAGCCGCCGCTTGGCCTGGCGCAGGCTTGCCACGCTGAGTTCGGTGACCAGCACGATTTCATCGGCGGCCAGCGCGGCGGAGAGGGTCCAGTTGGTCCAGTTGGCCGGCAGGTCGAGGACCACATAGCCGAACTGCCGTCGCAGCAGCTGGAGGAGACGCAGGAGGTCGTCGGTGTTGACCGTCTCCAGCGGCATGATCGCCTCGGGCGCCCCGATCACGGTCACGCCCCCGGCCGCCTGCACGGTCACCGAACCGATCAGTTCGGCGTCCAGCCGGCCAGGCTCGCCGAGCAGGTCGGCCACGGTGCCGGGTGGGTGGACACCCAGATAATCGGCAACGCTGCCGAATTGCAGGTCGAGGTCCACGATGACCGCGCCGCGCCCGGTGGAATCGTGCGCCGCCAGGTCGGCCGCGAGATGGGTCGCAACCGAGGT
>Ga0207703_10001354_pt1 | contig 22446 bp, 21 predicted proteins | sample KBSSwiS12_FD_184304 | JGI IMG/M metagenome (GOLD analysis project Ga0207703, IMG submission 184304) | Switchgrass rhizosphere microbial communities from Kellogg Biological Station, Michigan, USA - KBS Switchgrass S1-2 (SPAdes) (version 2) | ecosystem: Host-associated > Plants > Roots >...
CAAGTGGCAGTTCGAAAAATTCCCCGGTGCCGACGAAAACCTCGGCCCGCAGATGAAGTCAGTCGGCGAAGTCATGGCCATCGGACGCACCTTCAAAGAAGCCATGATGAAAGCCGTCCGCTCACTTGATACCGGCAAGCGCGTAGGCGGCACCAAACTTGAACCCAAAATCCTTACCCAAAGATTAGTCACGCCGCACCCCGAACGCCTCTCCTACATTTTCTACGCGCTGCGTCAGGGACACACCGTTAAGCAGGTCGCGAAAATGACTTCAATCGATCCCTGGTTTCTCTACCAGCTCAAGGAAATTAACGACATGCAGCTCGAGCTGGAAAAGCATCCCATGGAGTCGGTCCCAACCGAAGTCATCCGCGATGGCAAACGCATGGGCTTCTCCGATGGACGCCTCGCCGGCACCTGGCGCCTAAGCGGCAAGGGAGATCAGGAAAAAGTTCGCCACCAGCGCAAGAAGCACGGCCTCAAGCCGGTGTACAAGCGCGTGGACACCTGCGCCGCCGAATTCGAAAGCTTCACGCCGTATCTTTACTCGACCTACGAAGACGAAGACGAAGCTACGCCCACCGCAAAAAAGAAAGTGATCATTCTAGGCAGCGGCCCCAACCGCATTGGGCAGGGAATTGAGTTCGACTACTGCTGTTGCCACGCCAGTTTCGCCCTGCGCGACGATGGCTATGAAACGATCATGATCAACTGCAATCCGGAGACGGTCTCCACCGACTACGACACCAGCGACCGTCTCTATTTCGAACCGCTCACCATCGAAGACGTGCTAGCCATCTGCGAGCACGAAGCCTCAGGCGGGGCCGAAGTAGGAGTCATCGTGCAGTTCGGCGGACAGACTCCGCTGAACCTAGCGCTGCCGCTGAAAGCTGCGGGCGTAAAAATCATCGGCACCTCGCCGGAGTCGATCGACCTCGCCGAGGACCGCAAGCGCTTCAACAAACTTCTCGAAGACCTGCAAATTCCGCAGGCCCCGGGCGCGATGGCCGGGTCGCTCGAAGAAGCGGTAGAAGGCGCGCGCCGCATCGGCTATCCAGTGTTGGTGCGCCCCTCATACGTGCTCGGCGGGCGCGCCATGGTCATCGCCTACGACGAAGAGACGGTCACGCGCTATATGAAAGAGGCGGTCGAGTACTCGCAGGACCGCCCGGTGCTGATCGACCACTTCCTGGAAGACGCCATCGAAGTCGACGTAGACGCGCTCTCCGACGGAGAAGACGTAGTCATCGGCGGTATCATGCAGCACATTGAAGAAGCGGGTATCCACTCGGGAGATTCAAGCTGCGTACTCCCAGCGGTAGATATTCCAAAACATCTGTTGGACCGGATGCGTGACTACACCTTCAAACTGGCACGCGCACTAAAAGTAATTGGCCTGATGAACATCCAGTTCGCCATCCCGCGAGCCGGAACCATCAATGACGACGGCAAAGTTTACGTCATCGAAGTCAACCCACGTGCCTCGCGCACCGTCCCCTACGTTTCCAAAGCCACAGGCGTCCCCATGGCGAAAATCGCCTCACGCCTCATGACCGGCCGCAAGCTCCGCGAATTTCTCCCCGAATTCATCGAGCAGAAGAAAGATCTCGACACTGGACACTGCTACTACGTGAAGTCTCCCGTCTTCCCCTGGAATAAATTTCCCGGCGTGGACACGGTTCTTGGTCCGGAGATGAAGTCCACCGGAGAAGTCATGGGCGTGGCCGACAACTTTGGCGAAGCCTTCGCCAAGGCGCAAATCTCCGCTGGCCAAAAACTGCCGACCCAGGGCACAGTCTTCATCAGTGTCACCGACCACGACAAGCCGCACGTCGCCGACCTGGCCCGCAAATTCGTGGACATGGGTTTCAAAATCGTAGCCACGGCCGGCACAGCCGACATCATCGAATCGGTCGGCATGAGCGTGGAGCGCGTCTACAAAGTAAAAGAAGGCCGCCCCAATGTGGTGGACCTGATCAAGGGCGAACGTATTCAATTGATCGTCAACACGCCGCAGGGACCGGACCCGTTCTTCGATGAGAAGGCGATCCGGAGAGCAGCGGTGACGGCAAGAATTCCCACGATCACCACAGTGTCAGCAGCCCGTGCCGCCGCGGAAGGGATTGCGGCTTTGCAGCGGGGGGAAGTGAATGTGCAGGCGTTGCAGCAGTTGCATGCGGAGCGGGTGGCGAAGTAGGCAGCTTATCGGCTCTAAAGCTCCTCGTTCTTGACCTCATGCAACGCCTGGGCTAAAGTCCTCACCTAGTCCTAAAGGAAAAAGCGATAGTGACACCGATCGGCACGAAACTGTCTGCGGCGATGCAAGCGCCGCGAAGGCGATTCCTGCAGTTTCTGTGTCTTGGTCTTGGGTCGAAGTTCCTACCCGGAGGCAGCAGCGGATTCGCTGTGGCGCAGCAGCCGACAAATCAATCGAAAGAAGGAGTGGCTATGGAGAAGGTGACAGGCATCGGTGGACTGTTCTTTCGAGCACATGACCCAAAGGGGCTGGCGCAGTGGTATGAGGAACACCTCGGAGTGACGTCGCAGTCAAGCGGGGGCGGCCACGGCTGGGAACAAGAGGCTGGGCAGACCGTGTTTGCTCCGTTTGAGGAGAAGACGAAGTACTTCGGGGACATGCAGAAGGTATGGATGATCAACTTCCGCGTACGCGACCTGGAAAAGATGGCGGCCCAACTGCGGGCTGCGGGGATCGAGGTGAAGGTCGATCCGCAGGCGTACCCATACGGGCGTTTTGCGCGGTTGCACGATCCCGAGGGAAATCCGATCGAGCTCTGGCAGCCTATGGGGTAGGCAGCTTCGCGATAAGGGGTGTTATGGAAGCGCTCCAGCTGAAGCTTGCTGCGGATGTGCTGCCATTTGTTCCGAGGTTCGCTAAAGCAGAAAAGATTTCCCAGGGTGCCCCGTTCAAACTCCGCTTGAGCGGGGATATTGATTCCAACTCCGCCGCAAGCAACAAGTAGCGAGAATTTCTATTCTGCAATCAGCAAATTCTCAGCAAACGGCCATTCGTGGTCAATCCATTGCCCGGCGATTTCGAAGTTCGCCACTTCCGCAAGCCGGGATATTTCACCGCGACTATATTTATGACTACTCTCTGTCCAAATGGTCTCGCTGGCAAGAAATGAAACCGTCAAATCCGCCGTTGGAATATTGACCGTTTGCTGCACTTTCGAGCGAAGGTGCATCTCGATGCTTCCAGTGTTTTCATTGAATCGGGCAACGTGCTCAAAATTTTCCAGCACAAAATCAGCGTCCAGTTCGCGATTCAGACGGGCGAGAATGTTCAGATCGAACGCAGCCGTCACGCCCAGAGGATCATCGTAAGCCTGAATCAGCCTGTGCGTTTCTTTGTTGAGATCAGTGCCCAGAAGCAACGCGTCTCCTGGACAGAGAATATTTCGCACCTCGCGAAGAAATTTTTCGTCCGCCGGGTGCTCGAAGTTTCCGATCGTGCTTCCCAGAAATAGCACCAGTAATTGCTGCCCCGGCTCACGGCGGGCTGCGACTTCAAGCAGGCCATCCAGGTATTCGCGTTCGAAGCCAACGATGCTCACCCAGTCAATGTCGCAAAGTTCGCGTTTGCAGGAAGCCAGGGCGCTGGCGGAAATTTCGATGGGAAAATAAGAATAAGAAGTGTGTTGGCGGGAAGAGAGGGCCTCGAGAATACATCGAGTCTTTTTGCCGGTACCGCTGCCTAGCTCCGCAACCATTACCGGCGTCGTAAGTTTGCTTACGATCTCGCCTGAACAACGCTGGAGCAATCGTTCATCGGCGCGTGTGAGGCCATATTCCGGAAGCGCACAAATCGCTTCGAACAACGCCGATCCCACAGAGTCATACAGGTACTTCGAAGGAAGTTCTTTTTGTCCGGCGCGTGTGAGTCCAGCGCGTACTTCCGCAGCCATCGCGGACATTGCATATGTCGTTGTCGCCATCTTTAGTCTCGCTCACTCACGCAACGGAATCCTGCGTAAACGTATTGGTAGTGCGGTTGGAACCAGTTGCGAAAAGAGCGTCGCAGCATGGATGCAGCTGTGCGCGCGGAGCCTCCTTTAATGACGTAGTGCTTGCCATCAAAGAAATCGGCGGAATATCCGGGGTAGAAGGGAAATGCTTCGAAACCGGGTAAGGGCTGGAACAATGTGGATGTCCACTCCCATCCATTGCCCAGCATGTCAAAAGCCCCGAAGGCACTTTGTCCCTGGGGAAATGCGCCGATGCGTGTAGGATTCCAGCGGTAGAAATCAAAATTGCCTTTGTGCGAGTCTGGTTCCGCGTCGCCCCAGGGATAAACTCGTTGTTCGCCTTCCGTAGTTCCGTAGGCTGCGCGGTGCCACTGGGCTTCGGTGGGTAAGGACTTTCCCGCCCAACGGGCATAGGCGCTGGCTTCTGCGTGGCTCACGTAGACTGGCCAATCCAATGGCAGAGAAATTTCTGCGAACATGGTGCGATAGTTCCATCCATCACCAGCGTGGACCCAGAAAACTGGGTGCTGAATGTGATGTGCGGTGATCCATTGCCAATCAGATTGCGTCCAAAATGTTTCATCCTTATAGCCATTGGCGGCGATGAATTCCAGATACTGGCCGTTCGTGACCATGTATTTATCGATCGCGAAAGCTGGCACGTCCAGGCGATGGATTTCATATTCGTTGTCCCATCCGAATTGTGTGTCATCGCGGGACAGGCCGAGCGTTGCGGAGCCGGAAGGAATCTCGACCATGGAAGGCGTGGTTGAATCAACAACTAAATGAGGTTTGGAGTGCAAGCACTGTTTCTGGTCGTAAGGTAACTGGTGCAACATGTAAGCGAGGGTTTCTGCATGCATCAAGCGGTGCTCGATGGCCACGTTTAGCAGAGTTTCCGTATTTTCAGAGAAATGGCCCGAGAGGTTGTCGTCTATAGTTCTGCGCGCGCATGAAACGTAATTGCGGACGCCATCAATGTTCGGCCAATCTTTAGGCTGATCGGATGGGACTGCTCCATCGACTGGATCAATACCAAAGGCGAAGAGCCGATCAAAATTTGGATTGAAAGACTCGGCTTGAAAGACGCGCTCGCGAAGCAGATTCCAGTCAAACGCTTCCAGATGTCCTACATAAAAGACAATCCGATGCCGCTCCTCGATCGGCCGCTCATAAAGGAATTCTGGTTTCACGATGTTGAATAGTTCATCCGATTGTTTGCGCGCCAGATGTAAGCGTTCCAGCAATGATTCTTGAGTAGGGGTAGTCGTTTGTATGGCACCCATGATCAGGTTTGGATGCCTGACAATTGTCTACGTTGCTTAAAAATTATGATGAAAGAGGAAGAAGTGGACGCTGCCGATTCCCTAGTAAGGCCCGAAAAAAGTCTCTACTCATTGAGCACGCGAGTGTTAGTCTCTTCCATGGGCCACATCAATGCGAGGCCAATGACTCCGTGCAACATAACGTAATAAGCCGGAGCAAGAGGCTGTCCAAAATGTTCAATGAGCCACGCCGAAACCAGCGGGGCCGTTCCCCCTGCCAGGGCTAACGTGAAACTGTAGGCGAGACTCATCGAAGTCACGCGCGTGCGGAGCGGAAAGATTTCTACCACCATCGCTCCCTGAAGTCCAAGCGCCATACCAATTGGTATGGCAAGCAGAACCTGTCCCAACACAAACTGTTCCGGTGTGCCGGACAGCATCAAGCGAAATACCGGATAGATAAGGGCCACAATAGCGATGGTCAGGGTCAGCATCAGCCGCCGACGTCCTACCCGATCTGACAGCCAGCCTCCGAATGGTTTTGCGATTAGCACTGCAAACAAGCTCAGTGTATTTGCGAGGAGGAAGGCGGCGCCACCTCCAGGCATGCTCTTACGACGTTCGACGATATAGGTGAAGGTCAGGTAGTAAGCGCAGTTGGTGGTGGCGAGAATGCCAAAAGCGCGGACCATCGGCAACCAGTCTGCAATGAGAGATGGAATCATCGGAGGCCGACTCGCCACCGCTTTCAGGCCTTCTTCAGTTTCATGCAGACCGCGGCGCAGGAACCATCCCAGCACACAAAACAGAACGCTGGCCACGAAGGGAACACGCCAACCCCAACTTGCGACTTGGTCAGCGCGCAACAAAGAATTAACCAGCCACGCCGATCCGGAACCGAGAATGAATCCGATGGTGGTCCCCGCTGCTGTGGAACTGCTGACGATGCCGCGTGTCATTGGCGAGGCTGACTCGGTTGTGAACACCATTGAGCCGGTAAACTCGCCGCCAACCGAAAAACCCTGAATCAATCGCATGATGACTAGCAATAACGGCGCGGCCGTGCCAATTTGCTGATACGTAGGGAGCAAGCCGATGATGAGCGTTGAGGCACCCATGAGGGCGATCGACAGAGTTAGCAGCGCGCGTCGGCCAATGCGATCGCCGATCATACCCAGAGCTAAACTACCGAGCGGGCGGGCGAAGAATCCCAGCGCGAAGATGGCGAACGCTAGAAGCTGTTGGGCAGCAGGGCTCGATTGAGGAAAAAACTGACGTCCAATATCGCCAGCGAAGTATCCATAGACGGCGAAGTCGAACCACTCGAGAACGTTCCCGATGAGTCCAGCTAGCGCGGTGCGAAGCGCTGAGCGACGATTGCTCGAGTGTCCGTTGTCAATGCGTGCGCCGTTCGCAACCTCGGATGACTCTTCGGGCGTAGTGCGGCTCGGACTCATTTCTCACTTGTGGACAGTGTGATCTTCTCACTGTATCAACAGCCTGAGAACCTCACAGCAGGACCCCTGTAAAAAGAATGTCAAATATACGGCTTGTGCCACTACCTCTGAGACCACTCGGAAACGATTTTGGGAGGATGCGTCAGAGTTTGAAAGACAACACAATACTGTTCTGTCTTTTCATGTAACGCTTTCAACTGTTCCGCGGTTGCCTGGGGCGCGTCGATGTCGAAGGTCACACGGATCGCTTCAAATCCAACGGGCACATCTTTGGAAATTCCCAGAGTTCCCGACAAATCCAAGTCACCGTCCACAGTTACAGCAATTTTCTGCGTTGGAACTCCCATCGCAGTTGCGACTAGCTGGCAGGTTAGCTGGGCACAAGCGGCAAGCGCTCCGAGAAGAAGATCGCCCGAGCATGCCGCCGTTCCCGCGCCGCCTACCCCTTTGTGAGCCTGGGCGTCGTAGATCGCGCGTCCAATATCCACCGAGCACGACAGAGGTGTATCGGTCTCGCCCCCTTTTGCAGTCAGTGTGATGCGAGAACTGCCAGGGTCGCGCCGATACTGTTCTTTCAATGGTTTTTGCAGCGATCGAATGTCCATTAGCTTTCTCCTGAGTTAAGGCTACATCCCGAATTTTTCGCGATATGCGCTTGGTGAAACTCCCGTGTGCCGCTGAAACAGCGAGCGGAAGAATGCGACATCCTGATACCCAACGGCGTCGCTAATTTCCTGCATGCTTCGATGATTGCTTTCTAAAAGACGGCGGGCTGCAGCGATGCGCAGCTTTTGCAAATAAATCAGAGGGCTATCGCCGGTGGCTTGTTTGAAACGCCGGACAAAATTACGTAAGCTCATGCCCGCGCGCTGTGCAGGCGCATCCAGAGGGAAGGGACGCTGAAAGTTTTCGTGCAGCCATTCCTGTGCGGTCGATATGGCATCGTCGTTATGTTCGGTCTTAAGCGGAACGATCGCGAAACCCTTCTGCCATGCGCGAGGAGTTTCGATCAACATTGCCTTGGCGGTTTGTGTGGCGACGTCGTGACCACAGAATTTTTCCACCAAATACAAGCTAAGATCGAGCGCTGCGTGCACTCCTCCGCCGCAATAGAAGCCGTGGTCTTCGGTCACCATCAGCTCCGGCATCCACTTTACCTTGGGGTACAACTGCCGGAATCTGTCCGCGAGTGCCCAATGGGTGGTGGCACGTTTGCCATCCAGCATGCCAGTGGCTGCGACTAACCCAACTCCCGTGCAAACGCCGGCGATGGCGGCTCCACGTTTTTGCCATCGCTGTAGCCACGACACGATCGGCGCATGATATTCCCCCGCGTCTTCGATTCGAAGTCCGGTGGTCGGAATAAAGATGAGATCTGTCTTGCGAATGTCTTTGATGGCAGCGGCCGGTTTGATGTAGATAGGTCCATCACACCGGACGGCACGTCCATCCACTGATGCCGTGGTCACACGAAAACGCGGATTTTGCTTGGTTCCGGTAAGGAGGTTCCACAGCGAGCCAGCATGATTGAATACTTCCAACGGGCCTACGGCGGTGGAGGAGAACGACTGGTCGAGAAACAATACTGTAACCTCTGTCATGTCTACACCTCAAACTATCGAAAATGAGCGATGGCGTGATTGCCTCCTTAGAATGGCAAATCTGCCATCTTGTTGCAAGCTCCTCATGGATTTATTGTCACACTATCGAATGGGCAGTCATTCGATGGAAGTGAACGGGGAGGTTGTTATGAAAAAGTACGTGATCGAGCGGGAAATCCCGAAAGTCGGAAGTCTGACTCCGCAGCAGGTGAAGGAAGCCGCATGCAAGTCGAATGGCGTGCTGGCCAAGCTGGGATCGGACATCCAATGGCGGGAATCGTTTATTACCGCCGACAAGATGTTCTGTGTGTATCTGGCCAAGAATGAGGAAGTGATTAAGAAGCATGCCGAACTGAGCGGGTTTCCTGCTACCAAAGTGACCGAAGTCGGCACGGTGATCGATCCCACGACTGCCGCTTAGGCCATCAAGGCGGGCAATAGGCTGCCCGCTTTTCATTTCCGCTGACCCGATATCGGCAGCGAGATCCCCCTCCGAAAAGCGGACGAAGTAGGACCTCAATTCAAAAATCAAAGGAGAACTGTGATGAGAATTAGCAATATTGTTCAAACATCAATGAATCGCATGCTGAGTGTGGCGCTGCTGGGCATTCTTGCCACTGCTGCACCGGCTTTTGCAGATGACTACTCGCACGCCAACCACAACTCGCCAGCCAAGCTGGTACAAATTGTTCGTGACGCGACCAGAGGTTTCGCCAATGACCCAAACAATGCCCCAACGGGCTACGGGCCGGTATTCGGTTGCATCAGCGGTCCCGATCATGGAGCTATGGGGATTCACTACGTAAACATGGGACTGGTGGGTGACGGCAAAATTATTGAGTCCATGCCAGAAGCGCTGGTCTATGAGCCGCTGGGACACAACCGGTTTCAGCTGGTTGCAGTGGAGTACATTGTGGATGCGCCGACCTGGCTTGCGGATGCGCACAACGGCGGCCTTCCCCCGCAGCTTGAGGGACAAGGTTTCCAACTGATTGGTGTTCCGAACCGTTTCGGAATCCCCAGCCCATTTTTCGAGTTGCACGTGTGGCTGAAGGATAATCCGCAGGGCTCATTTGTGGATTGGAACAACAATGTGAGCTGCGATCGCGCTCCCGACCTCACGAAGCCTGAGTAACTTTACTGGACCCTGTCCCCGGGTGCCCGTCCAAGCCTTGCTTGGGCGGGTTTTTTTAGAACGGCATAATAAGATAGATATTGAAATAAGCGAGTTGCATCCAATAAGCACCAGTTTAATGCCGACTTCGAAAAATCTCCGTCTTACGGATCAACAAATTGTACGAATCGCCCGTGCCCTTGCCGAACCGCGCCGGGTAGAAATTCTTCAGCAGATGGGTAAATGTGATAACCCTATGCAATGCACTCGCTTGCACGAGATGCAAGATATCAGTGCAGCTACCCTTTCCCACCATGTGAAGGAACTGGAAACTGCCGGCCTGGTCCAGATTATCCGCAAGGGCAAGTTTGCCAGCCTTATTTTGCAGCGTGACGTGCTAAACGCTTACATCGAACGGCTTTCCAAGATCTGAAAATCCTGCGAATCCTAACCGGCGTACGGGCATCTTATGGTTAGATGATTATCGAATTATCGAAATATCATCAAAACCGGAGGGAGTTATGGGAAAGCTTGCAGGGAAGGTGGCCATCGTAACGGGTGCATCCAAGGGAATCGGGGCAGGAATTGCCAAAGGTCTGGCCGCGGAAGGTGCGTCAGTCGTAGTGAACTACAGCTCCAGCAAAGAGGGAGCTGAGCGCGTGGTTGCAGAGATCACGAAGAAGGGCGGCAAAGCAGTTGTTGTGCAGGGAGACATGTCCAAGGCGGCTGATGTTGAACGTCTGTTCGCAGAAACCAAGAAAGCTTTTGGATCATTGGACGTACTGGTCAACAATGCGGGCATTTACAAATTTAATCCGATCGAAGCGATCAACGAAGATGAGTTCCACAGCCAATTCAACACCAATGTACTCGGACCATTGCTAGCAACACAGCAGGCAGTAAAACATTTTGGTTCTGCGGGCGGTAGCGTGATCAATATTAGTTCTGTGGCCAGCTACAATCCCATCGCAACGGCATCGGTGTACTCAGGTACCAAAGGCGCACTCGATCAAATAACACGTGTGCTTTCGGTGGAACTGGGCCCGAAAAAAATCCGCGTAAATTCGATCAATCCCGGCTACACCAGGACCGAAGGAGTCGATGCCTTGGGCGTGGTTGGAACGGATTTTGAAAAACAGGCTATCAACCGCACGGTGCTGGGCCGGCCGGGCGAACCGGAGGATATCGCGAAGGTTGCCGTATTCCTGGCCTCCCCCGATTCGCAATGGGTCACGGGCGAAATCATTTCCGCTTCAGGTGGCTATCGTTAATCTTGCGTGCTTCCGTGTGAATCAACGATCGAGAGCAGCGACTCATCCTCGATCGTTGACACTTTCCAATCGTGTACGTCTGTTGTTTGGCAAAAACCGCCACCGACCTGCCATAGTCAGCCGTTCCCAGTACGCGTCCAACCCAGAACCAGGGCGATTTTTTTGGCCAGATAGCGCGGCGCGAAGCAAGCCTGGTGCCGAGTGCTGCTTATTGTTTGGTGGGGTCTGAGTTCTTTGGAGTGAACTTCCGCACAACGAATTCTTCCATCAGATTGATGGCCCCAGTTGTGCCGATTCCGATGGCTGCATTCTCGAAAGTCAATCGTGCGCCGTTACGATCTTCTGGAGGATAGTAAAGATTGGAGAGGCCAGCGGCGGCGAGGCTTCCAATAATACTTGAGTAATTTGTCTGCCAGTGTCCGTTGTCGCCTTTACAGATCACGGAATTCGCTAGCGCATAGAGAATTCGTGAACGCTTGCTGCCAGTCCCTTTGTAAAAGTAGCGTGGATCTTGTTTCAGCAATGACGGCAGTATGGCACTGCCAATCAGCGTGCCGGAAAGAAGGTCACCATACGAAGCCGCATAGCGTTTGGCATAGCCCTGAGCGCCCTGGCCATATCCAGGAAAGCTGTTCTGCGACTGCTGGACTCCGGCGACGGCTCCAACCACGATGAAGCTCACCGGGTCGATCACTGTCTTCCACGCCAGCTGAAACTTTTGCCGCGCGATCAGGGGCGCGGCGTTGGGAACATAGCTTACATAGAAATTTGGGATCACCTTCAGCACTCGCTGCTGCTCTTGCACTTTGATCTGTTCTTCTGCCACTTCCACATTGGTTGCGGGCGAAACCATTACTTCAGTGTCCGCCTTCGCGATGGCCACAGTAATCGAGAGAAGATTACGGTTTTCACCGGCTTGTAAATTTCCGGAAGCTGTTTGCGCCGCGAAACCGGTTGCTGCAATTGTCAATTGGAACGGGCCTGGAGGCAGGTTATGAAATGCAAACTGTCCGTCGCTACCCGAAACTGTCTCTCGTGCTGGCGTCTGTTGGTCACGATTGAGTTTTATTTGCGCGCCTGTTACGACGGCTCCGGTTCGGTCGACGACTGTCCCTGAGATGGTTCCTGTTCCGTGCTGTGACGTCTGACCAGATAAATATAGAGAAGAAAACCAAACAAGCAATGCAGGAATCGAGCGTGCAAACTTAAAAGGGAGAGGCATAAATCTTTCTACTCTCTGGCACATCTACTAAAAATTATGAAACTGCGTTGCTTTGATTTTACTAAAGAATCCATACCCCGCTTGGCTGTAAGTCTTTAGTTCCTACAACCAATCAAAGAGCATCAGAAGTGCAATACAATGCCCGTTGAAAAACGAAAATCGTTTTGCGTACGATCGAAAAAACGGGTTTGTAAATAGTCTCCCTGGAAGCGCCAGCCGATTATTGGCAATGCCTTGATGTCAACGCCTCCACCGACAGCTTGAGAAAAAGATGTATCAGAAGCCGACGCTGAATTTCCGCTGGTTGTAATGTGAGAAGCACCCAATAAATAGTGTGCGAAAGGAACAAATTTTCCGACACCAACGGAGATGCGCGGCCCAAAGACGAAATTGTATTGTTTGGAAGTTGCGGTGAACCCGCTGCAACTTGAGCCGCAGCCCAACCCTAAAGTTTCATGACCGTAGTGCCCGCTGAGATCGGCCACAATTCCGATGAAGGGAAACATCTTTCCTTCGAGCGAGGCATTCCAGCCATTGAAATGGGTGCGATTCGATAAACCATCCGCGTTCAGGTAGGAGTATCCCAAGAATGCATTGCTACCTTGGGCATAGACACTCAGAGGCGAAAAAATAAAAATAAAAGATACCATCAGCAAGCGATACACATCAAACCTCGAGAAATTGATTTGGAATTAGTTTGGAATTGCTTATGTTTTGAGAGTACAGCGATCGACTATGGGTTGCCCGGGGTCGTGTGTTTGAAATACACGCAAGGGCTACGCCTTTTGTGAGGTTGGTTTCGAATCCGTCGCGGACGTTTTCAGGGCAACAATAATCATCCCCGAAACCATAAGGCATATCGACATTAGCAAAAACCCTGCTTTGGAACTTCCGGTGCGGGCTTCCAAAAGTCCGACAAACCAAGTTCCCACGAATCCGCCGAGTGCACCGAAGCTGTTGACCAGAGCCATGACCTCTCCAGCTACATTCTTAGGAAGCATTTCCGGCACGATGGCAAAGAAAGGGCCGTAAGGTGCGTACATTCCTGCGCAGGAAACAATCAAGAAGGCATATGCAAGCCAAAATGAAAGTGATGCTGTGAAGAAAGACCCGAGCATGGCAAATCCCGAAACCAGCAGGAAAGGCCAAATGAAACGCTTGCGTTGAAAGCTGTGATCGGAATAGTGAGAAACCAGAATCATCATCAATACAGCTCCCATGTAGGGGGCAGCACTCAACAACCCGGTGGCGCCGATTCCTCGTGCGGCCCCGTTTTTCACGATTACCGGCAACCACAACACGAAACCATATACTCCCGCGCTCCAGAAAAAATATTGAATGCAAAGCCAAATCACGCTGGGATGTTCGAACACCACGCGCAACTTTGGCACAGACGGCAACTGAGCCTGTTCTTGTTCCAGTTCATGTTCCAGGTTAGCGCAGCTGTCTGCACTCATCCATGACACTTGCTGCGGCCTGTCGCGGATTAACAGTAACCAGGCAAATCCCCAAATGACCGAAGGAATACCTTCGACCACAAACGTCATCTGCCAGCCGATGGCTGCGATCAGATATCCGGTGACTGCGGACATCCATAACACCGTAACCGGATTGCCAAGAATCAGAAATGTGTTGGCGCGCGAACGCTCAGCGCGTGTGAACCACCCCATTAACAGAATGAGCATGGCGGGAAGAATAAAGCTCTCAGCAACGCCAAGAAAAAACCGGTCTACCACCAAAAGCCAGAAGTTTCGAATGACTCCGGTGAGTGCGGCAAGAATGCCCCAGCTGATCAAAGCAAAGAAAACCAGGTGCCGCGCGCTTTTTTTTCTGGCATAAGCAGCGCCGGGGACCTGAAACAAAAAGTACCCGAGGAAAAAGATTGCTCCCAGCAAGGCTGCGCGGGATTTTGTGATGTTGAGAGTTGCGGCCAAACCCGCTGCTGCGCCGAATCCGTAGTTGGCGCGGTCCAGATATGCCAAGCTGTAGGTGACAAAGACCGCCGGTAGAATGCGCAACCACCGCTTCCGCATCTCTGCGGAATGCTGTGGCTCAATGCTCTGTTTTGTGGTCAAGGTAGTAGTTGGCGGCATATTGAGGATTGAAAATCTAGTTCACTGCTCCGTCGTTCGTACGCAACAACGGTTTCCCACTGAGTGAATGATAGAAACCCCATCCTGCCAGCGCTACCACGCTGAGCAGCGCAAAAAACGATGAACTGATATACCACGCTGACAAATCCGCAGTGAGTGGGACGTTTGCCAGCATATCCACCGTGAAGATCGAGCATACCAGCGGCACCAAGCCATAACGATACATAATCAATGCAGCAATAGCATAAATCACGGTAAAGGCAGGGAGGTCAATTGCCGGGTGCGAAGTAGTGGAGTGGAATCCGGTAAAAATAAGTACGAAGACACACAATGCCAGCCAGTCCTTCTTTAGCATGGCCTTTAATCCCAGAATTAAAAAGAAAAATTCCAGCGCCGCCATAATGGAAGTCGGTACTTGTTGTAACCATGCACCCAGCGCATGACGGCCGCCAAGCAGATAATCTGCGCTGTGAAGATCAGGTACAGCACCGAAGCGAATCAAGATAATGTTCCTTATCTGAATGACGAGAACCCAAAACACGCCAAATGCGACACCGAAAAGAAGGTCTCTACCCACCAGAGAATCACGTACTTGTCCCGTAAGCAGGCGGCTCCAGGAGATGATGGCCTGCGGCCATTTACGCCGCACCCAGGGCTCAATCGCGAGATAAAGCATCCAAGTGATTCCAGAGATGAGAAGGCCGGTGCTGACGGCAATCAACAGGAGAAAAAATGTTTCCAGCCCGGGGACAATATGGCTGCGAAATAGCCATAGAGCCATTTCAAAGGCAAACATGACAAAGGCCAAGCGGGTGGCCCCTTCTGTATCGCTTCGTCCCAGGCGGTAATTGCGGCGTGCGAGAAAAATTGCGCCCAGTATCATCGACAAGAAAAGAATGATTCCGGCAATACTGAGGATTTTTTCTCCCCGCGTACGCTCGTCTCCTTTGGCGCGCTGTGGTTTAGTCCACTCTCCCACCAGCGAGAAAAAAACCGGTTGCCCCCGCCACGACGCAGCTTCTACGCGCAACGGCCAATTGGTTGTCGGCCATTTTCCTGTCCATGCCATGCGCGCATCAGCGCCGCCGAGTGAGTTCCAGATTGGCTGCGTGGGCTGAAACTGAGATTGATCCAATCCGGCTTCGACAAACAGAATGTTCCAATCGTAAGAAGTGGCGGGTGTCTTGGCTGGAGTTTCCAACTCCGGGGGAATTGCTTCGAAGTAGATCAGCCTGCCTTGCGGATCAAGTTCTACGCGCACCATGCCGGAAACAATCAGGGGCGGATCCCAGGCTTCTATGATGCCGGGCGTCAGCATGACATCGCGAAAATTGTTGGGTACCATCATTCGCGGGCTTTGCCGGTACCAGAACTGAATGAGCGACGACCTCCCCGGCAGAATGCGGTTCCAGTCTGGATGCGGTTTTTCGGTTTTCTCGATGTATTGAACAACGTCGTTATTGTTGTACATGCCGTAAGCGCTGTCGGCCGGACGTTTGTCGTATCCCAGTTGTGCTGTGATCTGGCGGGCTTTTTGTGTGAGGACTTCGGGAGATTGATCGAGGCCCATCTTGTCGAGCGAGTTGTTGCGAATGCTAAAGAAGGCAACCAAGGCCAAGCCGGCCAGTGCAGCCGCAAACCAAGTGATCGCAGTTTTGGAACTCAAGCCAGCGGTTTCGCCCGATGCGGCGACCATTTCTGGGGAAGGGGTTTCTCCAGCTGCCAGAGCCGCGGCCAGCGGGTCGCCACCGGGGAGTGCTGCAGCTATGCTGAGTACATTCGCAGGGCGTGCGGCGGGGTCTGTTTCCAGACAGCGCATGATCGCCCGTTCTACTGCGGGATCGATGTCTTTTACGACAGAAGACGGACGGCTGAGGAGGTTGTCGGCCTTGCCACTTTTGCGAGAGCTGGCTGCTGCATCGGTGAACGCACGCTTGCCGGTGAAAATTTCGTACAGAACTAAACCGAGCGCGTAGATGTCGCTGCGGGTGGTGACTTCTTTCCCAGCAAGTTGCTCCGGAGCCATGTAGGCTGGAGTTCCGCTACGCACCTCGACTCCTTGAATTTGCCCAGCAACTCCAGCGAGGCCGAAATCAGTGATGACCACTTGTCCACGGCCGTCCAGCATGATGTTTGCTGGCTTCATGTCGCGATGCAGCACGCCTTTGGAGTGCGCAGCGGCCAGACCCGCGCAAAGCTGCCGTGCGATATCGAGTGCCTTGTCCGGTGGGAGCCGTCCGATGCGGCGGAGAAGAGAAGCCAGATCCTCGCCATCCACATATTCCATCGTGAAGAAGTGATGACTATCGACTTCTCCAACGTCATAAACGCGGCAAACGTTGGGATGGGAAACACGGCGGGCGGTGCGGACCTCATTATGAAACCGTTCAAGAAGCCCTTGATCGTGGACGGCCTCGTCGGGCAGAAACTTCAGAGCAACTGGTTGACCCAATGTGAGGTCATCGGCACGATAAACTTCTCCCATTCCTCCACGCCCGAGCAGAGCGATAATGCGGTAACGTCCCGAGAGCAAAATTCCCGGCAGAAACAGGCCCTCATTTATAGAGGACGGTGCGGAACCTGAGGATTTTGGGCCAGAACCTGATGAAGAAGTTCGCGGGGTTGGCCGGCCAAAGTCGAGCGTCGCTCCATCTCCGCTATCAGGCACAGGTGTTCCACACGCTGCGCAAAAGCGTCCGGGAGAAGGGATTTGCATACCACAAGCCGAACAGAAGGACATAAATTAGTGATACAGTCTAGCGCGTCAAGTATTGAATGCCGAGACAACTATATAAAGATGTTTTAGTCTAGAGATGAACCTATGTTGCTACAAGGTATTTTCCCACCCATCACGACGCCGTTTTATCCAGACGGTGCTGTCTACTTCAGGAAGCTGGAGCACAATGTCGAGCGCTATTCGCGAACGCCGGTGGCAGGAATCGGAGTGCTTGGTTCGACGGGTGAGGCGGTCATGCTCTCCGACCAGGAGCAGCGCGATGTATTGAAGACGGCAATGGACGCGGTGGCCGCGAACAAAGTCACAATTGCGGGAACCGGCCGTGAATCGGCAAGAGATACTCTACTGCTGACCGAATACGCCGCAGAATTGGGCTATGACGTGGCGTTGGTTCGTACACCGCACTTTTATCGTTCGCAGATGCACCCTGCCAATTTGTTGGCATTTTACCGGACAGTCGCGGACCGCTCGCCGATCCCGATCCTGATTTACAACGTTCCGCCGTTCACCGCGTACAACATGCCGGCTGAGCTGGTGATTGAGCTGGCGGAGCATCCCAACATTTTTGGTATTAAGGAATCGAGCGGCGACATAGAAAAAATCCGCTTGATGGTCGAACGCACACGCCATATCAAGCGCAGCACTACGGTCACCGAAACATTCGACGCCGTCACGCCACGAATGCTGAAGGCTGCGCAGAAAAACAATGACAATGGCGGAGAACTGGTGTCGGTCGCATCCCTCACGGGTTCCGCCAAGCCTTCATCGTCAGCGGTGAGCGTTGTTGCCGGAATGAAGACTCGCCGGAAAGAAGTTGGTTTCCAAGTCCTCGCTGGCGCAGCACAAAAATTTCACCCCTCGCTGGAAGTTGGAGCAGTCGGCGGAATCCTCGCCTTCGCCACCACGGCTCCAACCGCTTGCTACGAAATTTACGCTGCGTGGAAGGAAGGCGATCAGGAATTGGCTCGGCTAAAGCAGGAGCGCATCGCCAAAGCTGCACAGCGCGTCGCGAGTGAGCTGAGCATCGCTGGCGTTAAATATGGATTAGACTTCAACGGTTACTATGGTGGGCTACCGCGTTTACCATTGTTGCCGTTAACGGCAGAAGTTAAAGCAGAAGTCGAGGGATTATTGGCTGACATTCGTAACTAGATAGCGAATACCCTGGCCGCATCTAAAAGGACTACAATCTGAAAAGATCAGAGGAGTCCTCATGGCGACGACACTACAACCGGCAACCGGGGAAACCAGCAAACAACTCATCCATTACCGCAATGACAACGGAGTCGTGGTAATCGAGTTGTGCGATCCGCCCGCCAACACCTACACCTACGAGATGAACCGTCAGCTGGACGACGCCATCCTCAAGGCGCGCATGGACAATGATGCCCATGTCATTGTGCTGACTGGATCTGGCGACAAGTTTTTCTCCGCAGGCGCGAATATCAAGATGCTGGCTAGCGTCGACCCAACTTTCAAGTATTACTTTTGTCTTCACGCCAATGAAACACTGCTGCGGCTGGAGCATACCCCTAAGTTGGTGATTGCGGCGCTGAACGGTCACTGCGTCGGCGGAGGTCTGGAAATCGCCATGGCTGCGGATTTGCGCATCGCGAGAAAAGACGCAGGCAAGATTGGGCTGCCTGAGGTGAACTTAGGAGTGCTCCCCGGAACTGGTGGAACTCAGCGCTTGTCGCGGCTGGTGGGGAAAAGCAAAGCCATCGAACTGATGGTGACTGGGAATACGTACTCATTCGAGGAAGCTTTGGAGTTCGGCATTATCAACGACATATACGAGCGCGAAGGCTTCATGGAAAACATCATGGAGTACGCTCGTCAATTCTGCCCGCCGAACAAAGCCGCGAAGGCGGTCGGACGCATCAAACGTGCTGTGCAGACTGGATGGGAGATTCCACTCGAGTCCGCGTTGGCCGTTGAGCGCGAGAACCAGCAGCTGTTGTTCCAGAGTGAAGATGCGAAGGAAGGGCTGAGCGCGTATGTAGAGAAGCGTCCAGCGGAGTTTAAAGCAAAATAGATTGGAGCGACGCGCATCCCCGCGCAGGGACGCCCGTTGCTCCATCGAGCTTGCGAGGTTTTCATGCCCGGTAAAGTAGCCAAGATCGGAACCTTCAGTGAATGGGTCGGAATGTTCAACGATTGGCGCAAGGAAATCGGCGTCGATCACGGCGAAATCGCCAGCTTCAAATTCGATACCCTCTACGGCGCAATCGAAACCGAAGAAATCCAGTTTGGACACTACAAAGGCCGCCGCAAGTGGGAGAACCTCCGCCAGATCCCAACGCAGCAAATGCGTGATGCCCTGATGAACATGATTGTTTATCAGGGAGACACGGAATTTGCCAGCTGCGAACAGCAGCGGCATTTGTTTGAGACGGCTCCCACCGATTGGGATCGCAAAGCCATCACCCGCGTAATGATCGAAGAGATGCGCCACGGCTGGCAGATGTGCGCTCTGCTCATGGATCACTTCGGCTATTCGGGCAAAGTTGAAGCACAAAAAATGCTTGAGCGCCGAGCGTTTGAAAACCAGCGTCTACTCGGAGCGTTTAACGTCGATGTCGACAACTGGATGGATTTTTTCACCTATACAGACTTTGTGGACCGCGACGGAAAATTCCAGTTGCAGATGCTGAAGTATTCCGGATTCGCGCCGCTCGGCCGGTCGATGTCTTACATGTTGCGCGAAGAGGCGTTTCACATGGGCACAGGCAACGACGGTCTGCGCCGCATTGTCGAAGCCGGAGTAATTCCCGGATGGCTGATCCAGAAATATTTAAATAAGTGGATTTCGAGTTCCTACGACCTATTCGGTACCGATCATTCCTCTTCGGCGCAATGGGCCTACGTCTGGGGGATCAAGGGCCGCTACGACGAGCCGCAAAATAGCAAAGAAGCTGATCTCGATGACCTCAACGACTATAACCGCAATTTATATCGTGATGAGGTCGCTGGGTTGATTGATCGCTTCAACAATGTTTTGAAACCGGGCCAGGCAAAACTCTATGCGCCCGACATCAAGTTCAACCGCATGATCGGCCGCTGGGCCGGAAAGAAGTTTCATGCTCAGACCGGTGAGCCGCTGGATGATGCTGCGTATGATCAGCATCTTCAGGAATCCATGCCGAGCGCTGAGGACAAAAAGTTGCTGCTGGAAATCATAGGCAGCGAAAAAAAATGGATCGTTCCGAAGGAAGGCGGACGCGATCCGCTGGAAACTATCGCTGAGCCCAGAAAATCAGCCATCAACCTGTGAGCACGTAGGGACAGCCGGCCCCTGCCCGGGCTGTCCAGCCGAGCAAAGCTCGGCAGCCCAACATAATGACTCCATCTTTCTCGACCATCTCTGTCGTTCTACAAAAAAACTCAGGCCGAATCACGCTGAACAATCCACCGTTGAATGTCATCACGCCAGTGATGATAGAAGAGCTTATCCAATCCCTCGCCGAAATCGAGTCGAACCCTGACATTTCCGTCATTGTAATTGACGGTAAGGGAAGTTCATTCTCTGCCGGAGTGGCGGTTGCCGCGCACACGCCAGACAACGTCCAGGCAATGTTGACCAGATTTCATGGGGTGGTCCGTGCTTTGATCAGCAGCAAGAAAATTACGGTGTCGAAAGTTCGCGGGAACTGCCTTGGTGGTGGTGCGGAACTGGCGATGGTTTGTGACCTGTCTTATACCGGCAGACGCGCTCGATGGGCGTTCCCGGAGATTTCTCTGGGCTGTTATCCGCCGGTCGCCTGCGCGGCGTTGGCCGCATTGATTGGACAGAAGCGGGCTACGGAGTTGATCCTGACGGGCCGTACGATATCTGGCGCTGACGTAGCCAATATTGGTTTGGTCACACGGGTCGTGCCCGAGTACAAACTCGATGCCACGGTTGAAGCAGTGATCGCACAACTTTCCAAATTCAGCCCATCTTCTCTCGGCATCACCAAGAAAGCTATCTATTCCTGGGACTCGATTCACGTCGATAAAGGATTAGCTCGCGCAGAAAAGATATATCTGGAAGAGTTGATCAAGACTGCCGACGCGCAAGAGGGAATCAATGCCTTCCTGCACAAACGAAAACCAAACTGGATGGGGAATTAGTGATCCCGTTACCGCGAAGTGAACAAATGTCCCAGCTTTTCTTTTTTCGTTTTTAGGTATTCTTCAGCATGACTGCTGGGCTGTACCTCGCACGGAACCCTCTCAGTCACCCGAATTCCTGCTCTCTCGAGGGCGGCAACTTTGTCTGGGTTGTTGGAGAGCAACCGAACTTCCTTGATCCCCAGTGCAGTCAGCATTTCAGCCGGCAAAGCAAATTCACGATGGTCGGCCTTGAATCCCAGTTTCTCATTGGCTTCGACAGTATCGAGCCCCGAATCCTGTAGCTGATAAGCCTGAAGCTTTGCCATCAAGCCAATCCCACGGCCTTCCTGCTGTTCGTAAATCAGTACTCCGGCGCTTTCTTCAGAGATCATGGCCAGTGCCATCTCTAACTGCTGACGGCAATCGCAACGCAGAGATCCAAAGACATCGCCAGTCAGGCATTGCGAATGAATGCGCACCAGCGGAGGCGCCGAATGCACATCACCAATAACGAGAGCAACGGCCTCTTCCACGCGCGACTGTCCGCCATTGGCGAATTGTCCCCGGAATCCGTGAATACGGAACTTTCCCCAGCGGGTCGGAAAATCAGCGGAAGCGATTTGCTGAACAGAATCAGAACTCACACTTCTATTATAGCGGTAGGCTATTTCGGAGCGGTTGCGATGCCGTCGTCGCCGCGATTCTCTCAACCTGGAATAATCGGTTGTTATATTTTCCACCTGCTCAATTTTGATGGCCGTTCCCCGCGGTTTGGTGTGTGCAACGAAGATTGGTAAAATACGGACAACAACCTAAGTGGGGCTATAGCTCAGCTGGGAGAGCGCATCGTTCGCAACGATGAGGCCGTCGGTTCGATCCCGACTAGCTCCACCATGTTTTCAATCACTTGCAACCGCCCGATGCTGCGAATTACGTTCCAATTCTCAGTTCGTCCATCCTGGCTGTCCGAACCCTGACTTTTACATATACGCCACCAAGTTGTGCAGCATTAACACTCACGGTGCACGTCACAGCGAGAAAATTTTTTTTCTTACCGACAACAATCCATCAAACACCTGCACTCTAGGGTATGGAACAGATCGTAACTATGTTTATACGGTCCACACTCATCCTGATGGAGGAGCCATAGACGGGTCAATCGGCGATTGGTCGGGGACACCTGCGACAGAGAATTTCAATCCTGCACTGACATGTGCCACATTTATTGGGAACGGGGCATTGGATTCAAATGGGCAGCTCAATGACCATGTAGCTTCCGCTTGTTCGAGCCAACCTCTTACATGTAACCAAACGTCCACACAGACTATCGGTATCACAGGTATTACTGTAAGAACCAACACATTACAGTGGAGCAGCACTGGTGTATCGCTTACTAATCCTCAGCCAACTCAATGAAAAGACTAATTATTAGCACAATTCTAGGCTGTGCGATCTCAGCACTCGCACAAGTAGCCACTAACCAAAAGACACATAGCAGCGCGAAATCGCCTTTGGATGTAACGATAGCTACCTTTGATGTCCAAGATGCAATTCTTCGCGACGGACTTTCGGAGTTAAGCCTCAAGAATGTGGAAGGCTTGCATT
>Ga0207703_10001355_pt1 | contig 22437 bp, 16 predicted proteins | sample KBSSwiS12_FD_184304 | JGI IMG/M metagenome (GOLD analysis project Ga0207703, IMG submission 184304) | Switchgrass rhizosphere microbial communities from Kellogg Biological Station, Michigan, USA - KBS Switchgrass S1-2 (SPAdes) (version 2) | ecosystem: Host-associated > Plants > Roots >...
CCAGCACCTTGCGTACCGTTGCCTGATCAACCTGCAACAGGCTGGCGACGGCGCTGAGATCCGGAGCGAGGCTGACGATGCTGCCGACATTGAGGTCCCTGTTGGCCCAGCCATCCAACCGATGACCTATACCCGGCGCCAGGGAGTTGTCCACGGTCGAATGGCACAGCGCACATTGAATCCCGATCGATTGCAGACGAAGCCCCGATTGGAACTCGCCTTTGAGACCCACTACCGCGTTGAGTTTGAGCAATGCGAGTGTGACACCTGCATCATTGAGATCCACCCGGCCGGCGCGCAGGTCACGTTGCAGCGAATTTGGCAGCGCATCCACGTCCACTTTCAGGCCGACCCCCAGAGCCGTCTTTGGACTGACACCACCACCGACGCCGCCAAAACGGGCTCCCTCGATCGCGCGATGCAACTGCAGCGTGCCACCCCAGAAGGCTTCGTCGCCGAACGTGTCGAATCGGAATATGAGCCGTCCTCGTGTCAGCCCATCGCCATCGTGCTCGTGTTCCTGCCGATCGGCGTCTTCCTGCGCGAAGGTCACGAAGGGAACTGCGACCAACAATAGGCCCAGGATTGAACCGACGATTGTACGAAGCCATGAACGCTTCATGAGAGATCTCCCGCGGTGTTTGCAGGACTAGATGTCGCGGGAGGTCCGGCCGTTTCCACTACTGGTGTGTTGGACCGTAGATTGACGTTCCCTCCGCTACTGATCTGCGGCGGGAGCTTCTGCTAAGCTGGGTAAATGCTAAAAATAATCGCCGCGTTCGTGCTGCTGATGTGGGGTCTCGTAAGCGAAGCCTGCGCGGATCCCCCCTCCAACCCGCTGACCACCGCTCTCAAATGGCGAATGATCGGCCCCTACCGCGGCGGCCGGACACGCGCCGTCGCGGGCGTGCCTGCAAAGCCCAATGTCTTCTATATCGGTGCCGTTGATGGCGGTGTCTGGAAGACCGACGACGCCGGTCGGACCTGGCAGCCCCTGTTCGACGATCAGCCAACCCAATCGATCGGCGCCATCGCCGTCGCGCCGTCCGACCCAAACATAATCTATGTGGGCAGTGGTGAAGGTCTTCATCGCCCTGACCTGTCGGTCGGCGATGGGATGTACCGCTCGGATGACGCCGGACGGACCTGGCGTCAGCTCGGTCTGCGGGAGGGTCAACAGATCCCGGACCTGGCCGTCGATCCCGGCAATCCCGACCGGGTATTCGCGGCTGTTCTCGGCCATCCCTATGGAGCGAACCCCGAACGCGGCATCTACCGATCTGTCGACGGCGGCAAGAGTTGGCAGAAGGTACTGGGCAAGGATGACGACACCGGCGGATCCGCGGTAGCCGTGGATCCCAGTCATCCCAACATCGTCTACGCGGCCCTGTGGCAGGATCGCCTCGGCCCGTGGGAGGACAAGAACCAGTTCCAGGGCACGGGCGGCGGGCTGTTCAAATCAACCGATGGCGGTGAACATTGGGATCACCTCACGGCGGGGCTCCCCGAGAACACGACTCAGGTCAACTTCTCCATCGCGGCGAGCAGGCCCGATCGCATTTATGCAGTGGTTGGCACCAACGAACCGGCCGCCTACTCCTCCGCGGCGGGACTGGGCTTTTTCCGCTCCGAAGACGGGGGCCGGAACTGGACTCGAATCACTTCGGACCCACGGCCGTCCTTACGCATCGGCGGTGGCGATCTTCCCGTAGTGCGCGTTGACCCGTCCAATCCTGACATTGTTTACAGTACCGGTCTCGTGACAATGAAGTCGGTCGACGGCGGGGTAACCTGGACCTCGTTACGCGGCGCGCCCGGTGGGGATGACTACCAGAACCTCTGGATCAGTCCCAACAACTCCGACACCCTGGCGCTGGTGAGCGATCAGGGCGCCGTCATTACGGTCAATGGGGGTAAAACCTGGAGCTCGTGGTTCAACCAACCGACGGCACAGCTATATCACGTGAGTGTCTCACCAACTTTCCCCTACCGCGTCTGCGGCGGCCAGCAGGAGAGCGGCTCAGTGTGTATTTCGAGCCGGGGCAACGATGGATCCGTGACCGATCGCGACTGGCATCCGGTGGGTGTAATCGAGTACGGCTATGTAGCGCCGGACCCGCTCGATCCTGACGTGATCTATGGCGGCGGACGCAACGTCGTCACCAGGTTCCATTGGTCCACGGGCCAAGTCCAGGATGTCACACCCATTCCTTTGCGTAGCAGTTCCATCCGCGTTACCCGAACCGAACCGCTGTTGTTCTCGCCCGGTGACCCGCACAAATTGTTCTACGCCGCCAATCAGGTCTACAGAACCGAGGACGGTGGCATGCATTGGCAGGTCATCAGCCCCGACCTCACGCGCGACGCGCCGGGAATCCCATCGAGTGTAGGGACAATGCACGGCCCCAACATGGACACGCAACGCGGGGCTGTCTATGCCTTGGGAATCTCGAAGCATGACCAGTTCATCTGGGCCGGCACCAGTGATGGGCTCGTCTGGAGAACCCGGGATTCCGGGAAGAACTGGTCGGATGTCACTCCACCGGGCGTGACAGCGTGGAGCAAAGTTTCGCAGATCGATGCTTCTCACTTTGATGACGAGACGGCCTACGTCGCTGTCAACAAGATGCGGATCGATGACTCGAGTCCGTACGCGTTCAAGACTCACGACGGCGGCAAGACCTGGAAGTCGATTGCTGACGGTCTGCCGGCCGACGAGCCGGTCAACTCGGTTCGCGAAGATACTCAACGCAAAGGCCTGTTGTTTGCCGCCACGGAAAAATCCGTGTGGGTATCCGCCGACGACGGCGATCACTGGAGTTCGCTGCAGATCAATCTGCCGCGAACCTCCATGCGCGATTTGTGGATTCACGACAATGACCTGATTGTCGGTACCCACGGTCGATCGATCTGGATACTGGACGACATCTCGATCCTGCGGCAGCTCGGCTGCTGTACGCAGCCGGGCGCAGTCGAGCTGATCCAACCGGCAACGGCCTACAGAGTCGAACAGAGCACGTGGACGGACACACCCATTCCGCCGGACGAACCGCTCGGCCGCAATCCACCGGCCGGCGCCATCATCGACTATTTCCTGCCCGCGAATATCAAGGGCAAGGTCGAGTTGGAAATCGTTGATAGCCGCAAGCAGCTGGTAACTCGTTTCACGAGCAACGATCCGCTCAAACCGACAGTGGAGGAGCTCGCGCGGGAGCTCATCCCCGCTTACTGGATCGCCGCACCGGAGAGCCTTCCAGGCACACCCGGAGCGCACCGCTGGGTCTGGAATCTGCACTACCCGGCTCCCGATACAACTACGCGGGGCTACCCGATTTCTGCCGTGCCACATGCAACAACGCAGGAACCGCTGGGCCCGCTTGCCCTTTCCGGCGAATACGTGGTGCGCCTGACAGCGGGCGGCCGTACCGTGGAAAAGCCGTTGGTCATTGCGCCGGATCCGCGAGTGAAAGTGCCAGCAAGTGCCCTCGCAGAGCAGTTTCAGCTCGCATCGCGCCTGTCGACAGTGCTTTCGGAAAGCTCCCGCACCGTCCTGGCGGCGCAATCCGAGCGCGCCCAGATTCAGGCCCTGGCCGGTGACTCTTCCAAGGATCGTGCGATCGCCAGCTTCAGACAACGGCTGATTGATCTGCTCGAGCCGCTGACGGAGGCACAGGAGAATATTGACACCCTTTACAAGCAGGTTGTAAAGGGCGACGCGGCCCCCACTGCCGTACAGATTACCTCGAGCGAAGCCGAGGAAGCGAAGCTCACTCCACTGCTCGCGAGCTGGAAGCAACTTCAAATTGAGCTGCCGGCGGTGAACAGAGCGTTGCGTGCCGCCCATCTCGGACCCATTCGCGCCGAACTGCCTCCTCCACGCGACCGGAATGTGGCTGACGAGGAATAGCCTGACTGGTGCGGGAGTCACGGGGAGTGCATCATGGGGAGCACAGGTCTTTCTACGGAACGGTTTCATGCATAGATTCGCAGCGCTGCTCCTGTGCCTCGTTGCGCCGAACGCGTTTGCCCTATCGGCCGACGAACTGGCGCAGAAGAACATCGAGGCCAAGGGGGGCCTCGATAAGCTCCACGCTCTCAAGGTCGTGCGGCTGACGGGCCGGATGAGAATCCAGAACGACACGCTCGAACTCGGGGTCGTGACGTTCGTAAAACAACCCGACTCCATCCGTTATGAGGCCGCGCTGCAGGGATTGACTCAGGTACAGGCGTACGACGGCGTGCAGGCCTGGCAGATCAATCCCTTCCAGGGCCGCAAGGATCCCGAGAAGCTGTCCGCCGATGATGCCAAGAGTCTGGGAGAGGACGCCGCCGACTTCACCGGCGCGCTGGTTGACTACCAGGCGAAGAAATACAAGCTCGACTACCTGGGTACCGAGGACATTGACGGGACTGACGCTCACAAGCTGCGTGTCACCCGCCCCAACGGTGACATCACCACGCTCTATCTCGACCCTGACCACTTTCTCGAAATACGTACGGTTGACCGCCGCATCGAGCACGGCGTGCCGGTCGAGACCGTGACAGATTACGGTGACTACGAGCAGGTTGCAGGCGTGTACCTGCCCTTCTCGAGCGAGTCCGGCCGCAAGGGCTCAACCGAGCGCCAGAAAGTACAGTTCGAGAAAGTGGACGCCAATCCCACCGTTGCGGACGGCCTGTTCCAGTTTCCAACCAACACCCATTCGGGCAACCCGGCAAACAAGTAAGCCGGTCGTGTATATCGCGGGGAGAAGACGGATGCGATCTCAAATCGCCATGGCCGCTGTAGTGTTGTCCGGTGGATTGTGGGCTGCTGCCGCGACCGCGGCGCCCGACATCGACTCCGGCACGATCTCGGGTCTCGGTGCCCGTAACATCGGCTCAGCCGCCATGAGCGGCCGAATCTCAGCGCTCGCGGGCTTCAGCGACCCGGCCGGCAAGATCAACCTGTTTGTGGGCGCGGCCAGCGGCGGCATCTGGAAGTCGACTGACGGTGCCACCACCTTCAAGCCGGTGTTTGATGACCAGCCGGTGCAGTCCATCGGCGCTATTGCGATCGATCCGTCCAACCATCAGAACATCTGGGTCGGTACCGGCGAAGCCTGGACACGCAACAGCGTTTCCATTGGCGATGGTATCTACCGCTCCACCGACGGTGGTGAATCCTGGACACACGTGGGCCTTGCGGAATCGGAGCGTGTCGCCAAAATCATCGTCGATCCGCGCTCGTCCGAGACGGTGTATGCCTGTGTGCCCGGAAAGCTCTGGAGCGATTCCGCCGATCGCGGTGTCTACAAGACGGTGGATGGCGGCAAAACGTGGGCGCTCGTTCTGAAGGGATCCAACCTCTCAACGGGCTGCGGCAGCGTGGCAATAGACCCTTCCAACCCCGATGTCCTGATGGCGGGCCTGTGGGATTTCCGCCGCCAGGGGTGGACCTTCCGCTCGGGCGGGAACGGCCCGAAAGCGACTTCGGGAAGCGGGCTCTATCGGAGCACGGATGCCGGCCGCACCTGGAGTGAGATTGCTCCATCGCAACACGGCATGCCGCCGAAGCCATATGGCCGCATTGCGCTCTCGTATGCACCGAATGACGCAAAGGTCGTCTATGCATTCGTGGAGTCAACCGAGTCGAAGCTGCTGATCTCGCACGATGGCGGCACGAGTTGGGACAGCGGCGACAAGAGCTCCTGGATGGTGTGGCGTCCCTTCTACTTTGCGAACCTCATTGTGGATCCCAAGAACGCCGATCGGCTGTTCAAAACCGACGGCGCCCTGATTCTCAGCGAAGACGGCGGCAAGAGCTTCAGCACCATCGGCGGCTTCGTCGGCATGCACGGTGACGTACACGACATATTCATTGATCCAACGAATTCACAACATGTTTTTGCAGCCGATGACGGCGGATTGTGGATCTCCTACGACGGCGCGAACAAATGGTGGAAGGCGGATAACCTGCCCATCTCGCAGTTTTATCACGTCAGTGTCGACAGGGCCGATCCCTACCACGTGTACGGCGGACTGCAGGACAATGCAGCCTGGGTCGGTGACTCGGCCTATCCCGGTGGGATAGCCAGCTCCCGCTGGGAGAACATGTATGGTGGCGACGGCTTCTGGATGTATGCCGATCCGACCGACAGCGACTACATTTATGCCGAGGCGCAGGGCGGCACCATCGGCCGCATCAACCGGCACACCCACGAAACCCGGGACATCCAGCCGAAGCTGGGACCCGAGGATCTGAAGAAGTACACCAAGCTGCGATTCAACTGGAATACGCCCATCGCACTCTCGCCATCCGATCCGGCGACGTTGTACATAGGAGCACAATTCCTGTTCCGCTCGCGTGATCACGGTCAGTCCTGGCAGCGGATTTCTCCCGACCTGACGACCAACGACCCGCAGAAGCAGAAACAGGAGCAATCGGGTGGCATCACAGTCGACAACTCCGCGGCTGAAATGCATACGACCATTTATTCCATCAGCGAGTCACCCGTGAGCGCAGGGCTCATCTGGGTTGGTACCGATGACGGCAATCTGCAACTCACTCGCGATGCGGGTGAGCATTGGACCAATGTCACGGCCAACATCAAGGGTGTGCCCAAGGCTTCCTGGGTCAGTTGGGTACAAGCCAGCGCATACGCCGCGGGCACTGCTTATGTCGCGCTGGATCGGCACACCTTTGGCGATATGGCGCCCTACCTGTATGTCACCACTGACTTTGGAAAGACATGGGCGCCGCTGGCCTCGCCCAAGGAATCGAAAGGAGTCCGGGGCTATGTACACGTCATCAAGGAGGACACCGTTGAGCCGCGTCTGCTGTTCATGGGTACGGAGTTCGGGCTGTGGATCTCCACCGATGCCGGCGCCCACTGGGCGCAATTCAAAGGCGGCCACATTCCTACGGTCGCCGTCCGCGACCTGGCAATTCAACCGCGTGACAACGACCTCATCCTGGCCACTCACGGCCGCGGACTGTGGATCGTCGATGACATCACGCCGCTGCGGCATTTGACTGCAGACCTGCTGTCCAAGGAGGCGGCCTTTGTCTCTGCGCAGCCGGTACAACAACGCATTGAAGCCCAGGGAGGCTGGCCAGCGGGAGCCGCTTCGTTCATCGGGGACAATCCGGACACTGGTGCCGTCATTACGTACTACCAGAAGAGTCGACATTTGTTCGGCAAGCTGAAGATCGAGATACTCGATTCCAAGGGTAATGTTGTTGATGAGTTGCCCGGGAGCACACGGCGCGGCCTGAACCGGGTCGTATGGACGATGCACCTGAAACCACCTCATGTGCCGCCGGCCGTGCAACTCGCGCAGGCGGGCACGCAGGGTCCGAGGGCGCTTCCCGGGGTCTACACCGTACGGCTCGAAAAGAACGGCCAGAAATATGAATCTCAGTTCACGGTGGGCCTCGACCGGCGCGTCAAGTGGTCTCTGGCCGATCGGCAGGCGCAGTTCGATGCGGCCATGAAAGTTTCCGATCTCTTCAACGATGAGTCGGTGCTGTTTGGGCAAATCGCAGCACTTCGCGAGCAGGTGGCGGGCGCTGGCAAGGACCGGCCTGCAACGGATCCGTTACATCACGAGCTGGCGGATTTCGATGGCAAGCTCGATGGACTGCGCAAGCAGATCGTCGCCACTACGGAAGGCGGTGCCATCACCGGGGAGGAACGCCTGCGTGAGCACACTGACCAACTGTATGGCGCCCTCATCAATTGGGACGGGCCACCGAGCACCTACGCCCTGGATAACATCGTCGCATTGCGAAACCAGTTGACCGATCTCACTGCCCAGTTCACACACATCACCTCGGCAGAGATGCCGGCGATCAACAAAGCTCTGGGTGGGCATGGCTTGAGCGTTCCGCCACCAACCGCTTTCGACGATGATGACCGTGAGGGAGGCGCAGGCGGAGTGCGCCAGGGAAGAGACAACGATGCGGATGCACGGATGGGAATCGAGTTGCCGAAGAATCTACGTCTCTGGCACTGAGAAGCACTTGAACTACATCAGCGCGGCGTTTGCCATCGCCGCGGTCACCGCATTTGGCGTATCCCATGCAGCAGAGCCCGAGCAGACTCGGGATGATGATGTCGGCTCAAAAGAAAAGCCCGTCATCATTCAGACCAAGCCGTGGCTCTTCAACCGTGAAACCCGTTACAGGCACACGCTGCCCGAGGTCAACGGCGAGACCATCACAGTCACGAAAAAAACCTCTCTGGTGGAGTTGGCCGACCAGCCAACGGTCATTGACAACAATGTACGCGAGATCTTCGACCGGTTGCCGGGGCTCGTTCTCGCCGAGCAGCAGAATCCTACCCAGCTGAATCTGTCCTACCGCGGCCTCGGTAACCCGCAGGAGAGCGAGTACGTTCTGCTCATGCAGGATGGCATTCCACTCGAGCTCGATTGGATCGGATTCCCGACGGCCTATTATCTTCCGGTTCCGCAGACCATCAAATCAGTGCAGATGATTCGCGGCGGATCCGGCCTGTTGTATGGACCGGAACCCCAGCCGGTTATCAACTTCATCTCACGCGCTCCCACCTTCGATCGGGCCCAGAGCGGCACGACCGAACAGGTCGGTGGGTCCGATAGCCTGTTCTCCAGTTTCAACAGGCTGTCAGGGACCGTGGGTGACTGGGAGTACCTGGCTGACTATTCACACCGGCAGTCCACCGGCCAACGGCTCAATGGCGATTATCATGTGAATACGGGCGATCTGCGCGTTGGATACCGCTTTGGTGCCAACCAGAAGCTCACTTTTACGTTCAATGCGTACTCGGTGCAGAGCGGCCTCGCCGGGCTCATGACGGCCGCGCAATTCCATGCCACGCCCGATTTGAGCGCCACTCCCGCTGATCGTCTGTGGACCGACCGCTACACGGCGGCCATCACCTACGAAAACACATTCGATGATCACAACTCGCTCACACAGAAAGTGTGGTCGGGCTACCAGGATCTGATCACTCGATCTGACAGCTATTTGGCGGCACTGACCCCACTCGCAGCATCTCTGTCCGAGCAACGCTTTCACTACACCGGCCTGGACGGACGATTCCTGCATCGCTGGGGGCGCGGCAACGCGCTTACAGTGGGTTATACGGCCTATACCTCCCGTAGCCCGCAAAACCAATATTCCAACCCCAATCCGCGGGTTGATCGTGATGATGATCCAGGCCAGCGCACCTATGGCAATGAGCGCCGCACGAACTACGCGGCGGTCTTCGCGGAAAATGTGTTCCGCTTCCGGTATTTTCATCTCGTGACTTCGGCGCGCTTCGATCACGAGGAGCTGAAGGCCCACGAAACCGTGGCGACGCATGGCAATCTGGTCGATACGACCTATCGCAAAGACATTCCCTTGTTCGGAATCGGCATTGGCAACGACTTCGGACACGGCAACGAGACCTACCTGAACATCTCTCAGGGATTTCGACCGCTGCGTTACCTGGATATCGCGAGCCCCTTCACCAACTACAGCCAGGGCAACAATCCAGATCCTACGCAGTACGTGACTTACGAGGCGGGTGTACACGGCTGGCCCAAGCCCGGGCTCTACTACGATGCAAGTGTGTTCCAGGTCAACGTGCACGACCGCATTGAGGCGCGCTCCAACGGCATACTCGGGGAAAGTGTAGACGTCAACACGGGCAACACCCGAAGCCGTGGAGTCGAGCTCGAAGGTTGGTACGACTTTCTGCGCCTCTGGTCCGACGCACCGGAGAACCGGCATATCGACGTGTTTGCCAATGCAACCTATCTGAATGCGCGGTTCACAGGCAGCTACAAACCGGAGCAGGTCGGCAAGACACCCGCGTACGCTCCCGACTACGTCTTCAAAACCGGTGTGACTTTGCGGCAGGACGGTTTGTACAAGGCCAGCCTGATCATCGACTCGGTGGCCTCGCAGTTCTTCCAGGACAGCAATCAGCCGGCCTTCCAGCTTGGGACGTCGATCGTTACCACCCAGGCGCGGATCCCTTGCTACACCGTGTTGGACTTCTCAGGCGAATACACGATCGCCGGACACCTCCGGGTGCTGGGCGGGATTTCGAATCTCACCAATCGCAAGTACTACTCGCGCGTATTCATCGCTCGCGGGTTGGTGGAGCCTGCGAGAGACCGGAAGTTCAATCTCGGGTTAGCCTACGATTTTTGACTCGTCAACGACACGGTCTCCTGGGCGACCTGAATGAACGCCTGCACCTTGGGCGCCGTGTATTTTCGGCCGGCGTAAACGAAGGACATACCGCCCATCGACTGCGACTTCCAGCTCGGCAGCACCGGGACCAGGCTGCCGGCCTCAACCGCATCGGCTGCCAGGAAAGGCGGCAAGTACGCAATGCCTGCATCGAGGATCGCCAGCGCCTTGATGGTTTCCAGATCATCCGCAACGATGCGGCCGGTCATCGGTATCTCCACAACCGATTTTCCATTTGTGAGCTCAAGCGTGCTGATTGCCTTGAATACAATGAATGAAGCCTTGGCCAGGCCACGAGGATGCGAGACATTGCCGAGCTGCCGCAGATAGGCCGGTGAGGCCCAGAGAGTCGCTGCCACATCCAGGAAGCGCTTGGCGATCAGGGATGAGTCCCGCAGCGCGCCGGCGCGAATAGCCAGGTCGATGCCCTCCCCGACCAGGTCCACGAATCGATTGGATACCAACAACTCGACCGACGTGCCTGGATACCTGGCGAGGTAGGTCCGGGTGATTCGCGGCAGCAGCATATGACCTATGTCGACAGGCGCCGTCACTCTGAGCAGGCCGGTCGGCTCACCTTGTGTTGATTGCAACGCCGCTTCGCCCAGCTCGATCTCGTGGACGGCGTTGAAGCAATGGCGGAAGTATTTCATGCCCGCTTCGGTCACGTGGAGCTTGCGCGTGGTGCGCTGGATGAGCTTCAGCTCCAATCGCTTCTCGAGGGCGGCGACTTTGGCGCTGACGGTCGTTTTGGGCATACCGAGCAGGCGCGCCGCCGCTGAAAAGCTCCCGGCCTCGACGACTTTCACGAAGACGGGGATGGCATCAAAATGATGATTCATATTGTCCATTACGCTGCACAGTCTTTCCCGATTTTACCATCTAGCGCACGGACGGCACCGGTCATACACTCTTTCACATGAGCAAGATGCCGGTCTACTTCGTTTCTCACGGCGGCGGTCCGTGGCCGTACATTGAGGATATGAGGAAGATGTTTGCCAGGACTGAACAGGAGCTGGCATCACTCCCCGGCCGCTTGCCGGAAAAACCCAAGGGCGTGGTCGTCATTACCGGCCACTGGGAAGCACCGACATTTTCTGTATCCACCTCGGCGCACCCGCCCATGTTGTACGACTACGGCGGATTCCCGGAGCACACGTATCACATTCAATATCCGGCGCCGGGGTCACCCACTCTTGCCGGAAGAATAGAGCACCTGCTGTCCAAAGCAGCCTTCCCCGTGGAGCGGGACCCCCATCGGGGCTTCGATCACGGCACGTTCGTTCCACTCATGCTGATGTATCCGCAGGCGGATGTGCCAGTGGTCATGTTGTCAGTGAAACCAACCTACGATCCCGACGAGCACATTCGTGTGGGACAGGCGTTGAGCCCTCTCCGCAACGAGGGTGTACTGATCATGGGAAGTGGGATGACGTACCACAACATGCGCGGGTTCGGCCGACCGGGGTCCGCGGATGTGGCCGAAACGTTTCGGAAATATCTGAGCTCGGCGATCACACAGCCGGACTGGCGAGTCAGAAACGACAAATTGGTGCACTGGGAAAGTGCCGAGGGCGCACGTCTTGCGCACCCTCGTGAGGATCACTTGATTCCGTTGATGGTCGTCGCCGGGGCCGCGGCCGAGGATGTCGGCCGCGAAGCCTTCGTCGACTATGCATTCAACGTGCCGACCTCTTCGTACGAGTTCGGCCAGCGCTGACCCACATCACCGGTACACGTGCCAGTACTGATCAGCCGCCCTCTTCCAGGTGTCACCTGAACCGGCACCGATCTGTGCCTCACTGAATCGCGGTGCCGATTCGAAGATGGAACGATCGATTACAATGTGGGCGTCGCGCAGGAGGTGACTCATTGCTGCGTAAGGGATGGGTGTCACGCCCTCGTCCGAGGTCACCAGCACGTAGGTAGTCCGGCCACTCATCGAATCCGGCACGACATTCCTGACCGTCCCGATTCTGCCGCCCTCGGGGCTTTGCAACAGCTTGCCGGGAGCAATGTCATTCGGGGTGGGAACGAGAGTCGGGTCGCTGTGCGCGTCCAGCGTTTCCACTGATGTCTGCGCAAACGCGGCAGCAGATACCGCCGCGCTCAGCCAAAGAGAGATCACAAAAGCCTTCATCCACCACCCCGCCACTTGCTGATGATTACACCGGAGCGGCCGGTGTAGCACGTGTCGTGCCCGCGGGGCTGTGCAATTATTTAGATGCTTGATGCAACTCATCCATCTCGCGTACAAACTGATGCGGCCGGCGACCTCGTGGCCGGACAAGAAATACCGTCTGCCGAACTTCCTCCGTACTGCCCACGACCGCGAGATGCGATTGCCTCATAACCTCCGTCGCGATTGATGTCGGAACAGTAGCAACCCCCAAGCCCCGCGCGGCGAATCCCTGCAGCAGCGCGCTATCCTCAATGCGGCCCACGATATGCGCGCGCACGCCCTGCCGGGCAAACCACGCCTGGATCGCCTGGCCGAGAAGCGAACGGGGCGCTGAACCGATGAGAAACGGCGCATCCTGCAAGCTCTGGGGAAAACCGCGCACGAGACGCTTCGCCAGCGGTTTCGCGGCCAGGAAGGTCATTCCCGACTCACTCACCATCTTCGCCTCGAGAACCCGTGCAAGACTGGCCGGCACCGGCGCATCCGCCAACACCGCATCGAGTTGTCCCACCGCAAGCTGCCCCAGCAGCTCCGCGTAAGCCCCCTCTCGGCACTCCAGCTCGAGTTGGTCGCGGTGCCGCTCAACCACCTTTTCGAGCGCCGCCACGGTCAACAACTTCGGAACGCTGTCAGTGGCGGCGATCCGCAAACGGATGCTCCTGGGCTTACCTACGCCCCGCAGCACCTGCGCGAGCTCATCACTCAAGGCGAATATCTGGTTCGCGTAATCCAACGCACTCTCGCCCGCCGTGGTCAGCCGCAAACGCCGGCCCGCCCTTTCAAACAGAGGCTGACCGACCGACAGCTCCAGCTCCTGCACCTGGCCGCTCACCGTTTGCGGTGTCACAAACAACGTCCGTGCCGCCTGCGCGACCGAGCCTCGGCGCGCCACTTCCGCGAAATAGCGCAGGTGCTTCAGGTTGAGAGAGCGGACTTCGTTCATCAGTTTTTTCCTGTGTGATGAGCACTCATTTTCTGCTTTTTTCTGTCTCCGCGCCACTCTACAGTCGGTTCAACTTTCCACGACGGAGGATCGCTGCAAATGCAAATCGACGTTCAATCCCGGGGCTTCAGTTTGAGCCGCGCTCTGCAGAAGGCCATTGAGGACGAAGCTCGGCAGTACGCCGAAGGCTGCGCCAACGTGCCCGGCACCATCCGCGTTCGCATTTATGACAACAATGGTCCGCGCGGCGGTGTCGACAAAAGCTGCCTGGTTCAGGCAACCCTGCCCCGCCGGGGCAAATCGGTGATCGTCTCCCACGTTGACGCCGACATGTATCGAGCAATTGCAGTCGCATTCTCGAAGCTCACGCGCGCAACCCGGTCGTTTCTGCAGCGTCGCAGATCCAGGCGACGGCTCGTTCCTGCTGCGATTCCGCAGGCGGCCGGCTGATAGCAAAAACATACCACTGTCATGTCACTTGAAACGTCTCTGTGGCGCTGGGGAATCTTCAGCGCCATAGTGTTGATTCTGTTGGTCTTCGACCTGGGCGTGCTGAACCGGAAGCATGGCGCGATCAGCCTCCAACGCAGTCTTTGGCTGTCGGCGGGATACATCCTCGTCGCCCTCCTGTTCGCGGCCTGGGTCGGTTGGCAGCTGGGCACGGACAGCGCCATGGCGTTCCTGACCGGATATGCCATCGAGAAGACGCTGGCTCTCGACAACATCTTCCTCATCTCAACGGTGTTCACGTTGCTCGCCGTGCCGCGCGAATACCAGCATCGGGTACTCCTCTGGGGCATTCTCGGCGTGCTCGTCCTGCGGGCGATCCTCATCGGGTTGGGCGCCGCCCTGGTGACCTCATTCCACTGGGTACTCTACGGGTTTGGCGCAGTACTGGTGGTCACCGGTATCGGCATGCTCCTACGCCGCGAAGGTTCGAGCCAAGTGCCCCAGGCCCTGTTACGCTGGTTACAACGCCACTTGCCCGTGACCACCGGATACCACGGCAAGCAATTCTTCATCCGCGCTCCGGCGCCCGGCCAGGGTCCCGATGCGCCCAGGCGATTGTGGGCGACTCCATTGCTGCTCGCCCTGGTGCTGATCGAGCTGTTGGATCTGCTGTTCGCGGTAGATTCGGTGCCCGCGGTTTTCGCAGTCACCCAGGATCCCTTCATTGTCTACACGTCCAACATTTTTGCGGTCCTGGGCCTGAGAGCGCTGTACTTCAGCCTGGCCGACCTGACGGAGCGGTTTCATTACCTGCGCTATGCGCTGGCGGCGGTGTTGGTCTTTGTGGGTGGCAAAATCCTGGCCACCGATCTGATCGGAACGATGCCGGCCTGGGCCTCACTCTCAATCACCGTCGGCCTGTTGGCGGCCGGCGTTCTGTATTCGTTGTATCGGACGCGCGCCGCCGGCGAAAAAACAGCACGCCCTCGCCAACCGACTGCGAGGGCTGCATTGTGAGCTCACGGTCACCTACTGCTTCGTATAAACCTGTCGTTCCGAAATCGCCCCGCCACTGGGGCTGGTGACCTTGGTCGTCGTCGTCAAAGTCTTGCCGTCATGAGATACCACCCGCGTGAAATGCCCGACCGCCTTGCCACCCCTCTTGAGGACCGACTTCGAGGTGTGACTATTGACGCGCGACACCGCAACCGTGTCAAAAAGCTTGCTGCCGCTGATCGGATAGTCTTTGCCGTCATATTTGTAAGTTGTTTCAGTAGCCGCCTGCTCACCTGAGGCGGTTTCTGATTTGGTCGTCAGCTTCATTCCGTCCGCGGTGGATTCATAGATGCGCGTCTCGCTCTTCGGAGCGGCCACGCCATGGTACGTTGATTTTGCGACATCGAGCTGCCACGTGCCGACAGCCGGATCGGTTGCGTCCGCCGCCATGACCAACAGCGGCAATGCCAGGGCCAGCATCATCCCAACCAGAGAAAACCTGGGCGCTCTCATACGTCCTCCATCGGATTTTAGTTATTGATCGGCCCGTAAGGAAACACGGGCCCGGACACCTGCAGGACGGGGCAGATGCTAGCACACGGCCTGGAAAGCAGCCTCACCCACGCGTGTCGCAATGCAACACGCAGTCACACAAACCCGTGGCCGCGGCTCCACTCGAGAAACAGATCGAGCCAGGAAGCTGACGATGGATCAGCGCCGGTGTGCAGGCCAAAGCCATGGCCTCCGGCGTCAAAGATATGCAGTGCCGCGGGCACTTTGGCGCGCCGAAGGGATTGGAACATGAGAATGGAGTTGTCAGGGGACACGGTGGCATCGTCCGCCGCACACATCAGAAATGAGGGCGGTGTGCCAGACGGGACATCGACTTCTGCAGAATAGGCGTCAACTTTAGCGGCGTCAGGGTTGACGCCGAGCATCTGTGTTCGTGAGCCCATGTGGGCCACGCCCTCTTTGAACGAAATCACCGCATATCCCAGCGCAGCTAGATCGGGGCGCGCGGAGAGCGCATCGGCTTCGTCGATCGGGTCGTAGGTCTTCGACGCGAAGCGCGTGGCCGACAGTGCTGCGAGATGTCCTCCGGCGGAGAAGCCCATCACTGCAACGCGGTTGGGATCGAGCCCCAACGCGGGCGTCTGCTTTCGAATGAGGCGCAATGCTCTTTGCGCATCCTGCAGCGGAGCCTCGGGTCCGGCACTCCAGCCGTCAGCCGGGAGCCGATACAGCAGCACGAAAGCCGCTACGCCGTGGCTGGTCAGCCAGTTGGCGATCTCATATCCCTCCTTGCCAACCACAACACGTTGATAGCCACCGCCCGGGATGATGAGCACCGAGGCGCCATTGGGTGTCTGCGGCCGAAAGTACGTCAGGGTGGGCTTGGTGGTGTGGACGATGGCGACGTCATGGAAGTTGGGATCGTGCGAACGCTCAACTTCGGCTTGTGCCACTGTGACGTGCTCACCTCCAGGAGCGGGACCGGGCCAGAGGTCGATGACGGTCCCAGCCGGCTGCAACGCCGGCTTCAATCCTGGCTGCAATGCCGGCCGTTGGGCGGCAGTCTGACTCAGGCCTGTCGCGCAGGCTGTCAATATTGCAGGGGCCGACGCAGCGAGCCCCATTTGAAGCAGTGTACGGCGTGGAATCATGTTAAACCCGCGGAAGTCGCTCTCAATGTGCCTTGGCAACTTCGACAGCATAAACCTGCGAAGCCCCCTGCATGTTGGATCGGAACACGACCCATTTGCCATCCGGTGTAAACGTCGCGTTCGGCTCCAGGTGGTACTGATGCGCAGCCATGTTGACCAGACGCTGCGAATGCAGCACGCCGGGATGAATCAACTCACTCTGATCCGGAGCGGCAATACCCGCAGCGTTAGGGATCGTTTCAGGGGCGAACAGGTACAGCCACTTCCCGTCTTTCGCATGTGCAACCATATCGGGGTCACCGCCATCACCGATAAAGGAGCGACCGTCCGGTGCGATGTTGAAATGTACGGACCACTCGTTCCGTGCCAGGTGATACCAGGTCCGGGTACCGGTGGCGATCTCATAGCCGGCCAGCCAGAAATCCTCGCCCCGTGGCGTCTGCAGGTCGTACCAGATGGTGCGGCCATCGGGGCCGAAGAACTCGTGGCCCGCGATCTCCATGTTCATGGTGCGTTTGTGAATCTTCGTGAGCCCGGTTCCGTCGGTGCGGATCGTCCAGATGCGATCCACCTTGTGCCACGGACCTTCGTGGCAAAACAGAATCAATCCAGGGTCAGTGGGAGAGAACTGTACGTGGTTGAGCCAGTCAGTGGAGCGGAGGATGACCTTGCGCTCCCCGGTGAGCAGATTGACGGTAAACAACTCCATTGGAATATGCGCCTCGAGACGCTCATTGAGCCCTGCTTCCCTGGAATCCGCATACACCAGCGGCTTGCCGTCAGGACCGACACGTGGCGTGTCTCCAGAGGCGAGCGCCACATCACGCTCGGCGGAAGCGCCAGCCAGCAACGTCTCATCTGCGTTGATAGATCCAATGCCGCCGCGCTCTACACGCGCGACTTCCCTTGATTTGCCGGTTGCGATATCGGCCGCGTAGATCGCTCCGGAACCAACCGGAGCTGTACCGGCGTCGCGGTCGGGCTTGGAGTAGTACACGAGATTCGTGCGTCGACCGACAAAGAGGAACCGTACTTTGCCATGGACGACCGGGGTGATCCGGTGGCTCCGAAGTTCTACAGCGGAGATACCGTCCGGAGTGGAGAACAGCAGGCGCGAGCCGTCCGAGGTATACCCGTTGTAGTTGAAATAGAGGCTGGCGCTGCCGGGTTGCCTCGAGAGTCTCACCACCCGATGTCCGGTATCAGGATCGACCCAATCCGTGGGAGGTTCCTGCGCCTGCGTAAGCAACGCGGCTGCAAGAACCAGCGTGGTAATCAACGTCTCTTCCTCCCTGCATCGACAGTGATTACTTCGATGTCGTGACTCTTCAGCAATTTCGCGGAAGTCTCATCGAGCCCCCGGTCCGTGATCAGCGTATGCACCCGGCTCAGCTCGCAGAGCGAATGCGCCGCGGACGCTGAGAACTTGCTGCTGTCCACCAATGCAATCACTTTTTCCGCGAGGGCCAACAGCTTGCGCTCTGCCTGCACCTGCATGACGTCGTTCTTCATCAGACCGTACCGTGTGACCGCGGCGGCACCGACAAACATCAACGAGGCGTGAAAACGATACGTCGTCGTGTCGTCAAACGGATGGAGGATGATGTTCTGCTCACGGAACACCACGCCGCCCGGAATGGCCACCCGCGTATGTTGCTGAGGCAACAACGCGCTGACGATATGCAGCGAATTGGTAAAGACCTGCAGGCGCAACGGCTCGAGATGCGAGCACATCTGCAAAGTCGTGCTGCCGCCATCGATGATCACCGCATCCCCAGGCCGACACAGCTGCGCCGCCGCTTTGCCGATAGCCTCCTTGGCGCCACGGTGGAGATGGACATTCTCGTGGAAAGGCACGCCCCGCAGAGGGCTGCCGCCGTTACGATCGGCTCCACTGGCCGACTGCACGCCACCTCGGACGCGCGTCAGCTTGCCGCTCATCCGGAGCCTCTCCAGATCCCGCCGTAAGGTTGCAGTTGACGTATCCACCCACTGAGTCAGGTCGCGTAACGATATGAACCCGTGCTCATCGAGCAGGCTCAGAATGACCCGGTCGCGCTCATTTGCGTGCATATTCGCTATTCTACGCACACCACAGCTCAGTCTTACACGTCGGTGATGCATGGCGGAGCCGCGAAAACCATGCGTAACGTGAATGACCGGGGCCTCCATGGCTCAGTATTTGAATCGGACTCCGAAGAAGTAGCGCGATCCGAAGGTGTCGAACAGGATCGGCCGGGCCGGCGCGTTGTACTGCTCGAGCTGCGAATCCGTCAGGTTGATGGCATCGAAGAACACTTCGAAATTCTTGAAGAAACTGTAGCTCGCGGACAGGTCCAGCTCGCCATAGGATTTGTTGAATTCCGGCAGATTGCCGCGCCCGACAGCCGTAATCAGCCAGCTCGAACGCCAGACGTACGACAGGCGCGTGCTGAAGCCACCTTTCTCGTAAAAGATCGACGCGTTGTAAGCGGTGCGCGACAGGCCGGGGAAATGCAGCGCTGCGCCATCGAGCAAGCTGCGCTGGTTGTAGCCGTGATCTGTCTGATACGTCGCATTGGCCAGGACCCCGATTCCATTCAACAGGCTCGGCAGCCAGTCGAGACCATATTGGAAGCCGGCCTCGACCCCGCGGATCTTGACGGGCTGATTCCCGTTCACCGGGTAAGTCAGGCTGTAAGTAATATTGTCAATGGTGGTGGGTTGGGTCGTGTTCTGGATGAATCTCGAAATGTCCTTCTCAAACAAGTCCACCGAGACGTAGTTGATGCCGTGCGGGTACCACTCGATGCCCGCATCGTAATCGCTCGCCACAAACGGGAGCAGGTTCGGATTTCCCTGCGATCCGGTCAGACCGACTATATCGAGCTTGCGGCCGATGGCGATCTGACTGGGAGCGGGCCGAGACATCACCTTGCCGTAGGCAAAGCGTGCAATCAGCTTGTCGGGCAGGATGTCGAACTTGAGGTTTGCCGACGGCAGACCTTGCGAATTGTGGCCTTTGATGGTGGCGATCGGGAATGTCACCGTCGGCGTACAAGTCGCGCACGTCACCTGGGTAAAGCCGGTGGTGGTCGTGTTGGTGCTGACTTGCCGCCAACCGAAATTGCCGGTCATGGGAAAACCCAGGTCCCGGAAGTCGAACATGAACTGGGCGTATCCGTCGACCGTCTTTTCCGCCACCGTCCAGTTGGAGAGAAAGGTCTGGAAGCTGTTCTGAGTGCCGGTGTTTGGATTGGGCGTGGTCAGATCATAGATGTTGACGCCGGAGGCGTTCTCGATGGCATTGATCGTGTTCTGATTCAAATCCAGCCAGGTCCGCACCTCGTCGTCGAATCCCAGGTTCCCGGTGTTGTAGAACGGAATGGGGTTGGTCGTACCGGTAGAGCCCACGATGCCGGCGATTGTCGCGCAAGGAACGTTGTCAACGAGCCGGTTGCCGCTGGCCAGGGTGCCGCGACAAGTCAGGGTGGTCCGCTTCCCCCAGGAGGACTGGTCGACTGAGTAGTTGTGGCCGTAAACGCCTGTTTTCATCGACAACCAGCGCACACCCTCCGGTTTGTAGGTCAGATTCGCCTGATATGACCTCTCCATGGATTTATCAATCACCGGGGTGTAGTAGGCGTCCAGGTCATTGATACCGGACCCGTGCAGCAGATCCGTGCCCGGCAGTGAAATGTCCGGTGCATGCAGCGACCCGGTGTAGTCGACAACGGATTGTGGTGTGCCGTACTGGGTACCGGTGGCGTCGGTTTCCTGATTGTTGACCTTGGCGCCTGCGTAGTCGTAGCGCATGTCGAACGCGAGCTCGTCGGTGATGTCGAACGCTCCTCCGATCGCCGTCGTCAGCTGCGTGCGCGTCAGGTAGCCGAGAATGTTGCGGAAAGTCAGGTCGAGCGGCAGACACCCGGCGCCGGTGTTTTTGGTGGCACAGCCGGTAGCGGCCCGCGAACCGTTGCTGGTCTCGACTATGTGGGAAACAGTGTTATCCGCGCCGACTGTCGTGTTGGCGTAATCGAAGAGACCGCCGGCGTCGTTGAGCTGCAGCGCCTGGTTATCGACGTTTTCGCGAGCGTGCGCGAAAGTTACGTCCCAGAACAGTTTGACCTCGTCGATGGGGCGGTATTCGAGGACGGTACTGAGCGCCTCACGAGTGGTTGCACGGCGATTGTTCAGGTAGCGGGGAATCTGTGGATACCAGTCGCCTTGCGTGGCTCCGTTGTAGTCCTTGTAGCCGGCGCCGCAGGTTGTCGGGGCCGAGGGGCCGAAGAAGGAGCCGCAGGGGTTTGCCGGCGAACCCTGAGCGCTCACGCTCTTGGACTGCCGCAGCCATCCGGTGGTCAATGCCTGGCCGTCGTACTCGTGGTCCTTCTCAAACGTGCCCGACAGCAACACACCGAACCGATCGTCAAAGAACAGCTTGCTGCCAATGAGCGCCAGCTTGGGGTCGTAGGTTTGCGCCAGGTTGGAATAGATTCCCTGGGCCGAGCCGGCGAAGAATTCGCCGTTGCTATCGAAAGGACGGCGTGTGAAGACGCGTACCGTACCGCCTACACCGCCCTCCACCGTGTCAGCAGTTGGTGACTTGACTACCTCGATGGTCTTGACGAACTCAACCGGGAGATCGCGAAAGTCCACGGCGCGATCAGTTGCGTTAGGTGTCAGGGACAGGGCGGCCGTTCCGTTGATTTCCACGCGCGTCATGCCAGGATCGGCGCCGCGGATGGTTACGGTGCTGCCCTCCCCACCTGATGAGCGGTTGATCTGCACGCCAGTCACCCGTTGCAGCGCTTCACCGATGTCCTTGTCGGGAAATTTGCCGATGTCCTCGGCAGAGATCGCATCAATCACCTGGAGCGCGTCGCGCTTCACACTGAGCGCATCCTCCAGGCTCTTGCGGATGCCGGTCACCGTGATCGTCTGCAACTCCTGCCTGGATGTATCCGCGGCCGCTGGCCCGTCAGCTTGCCGCTCGGCAGCGCGCGCCCGTCCGCTCAGTGCCAACAGTGACGCGACGGTCGCAGCCACCGCGGCGCCTCTACAACGCAACCCCAATGATGCCGTCATGCCATGCTCCCCCTCTTTTTCAAATTTGGCCACGAATGATCCAAATTGAGCACTTATGAACAATTATGAACCATTAACTGCTTGCGCTGTCAAGCCGATAATCGCGGTGTATGGGCTGCGGAGCTTGTGGCGTGGCCGTAACGGGCGGCTTGCATATCCGAACGATAATGATAGATTTCGATCGATAACGACCGATCTGGGTCGTGCGGAGGGGGTGCCGGATGGAACAGATCGCCTTTCTGATGCGGCTCAAACCCGGGCGCGAACAGGAATACCGCCGGCGGCACGACGAGATCTGGCCCGAGCTGAAGGCCGCGCTCACCGCGGCCGGAGTCCGCGACTACTCCATTTTTCTCGATCCGACCACGCTCACCCTGTTTGCGGTCCTGCGCCTGACACCGGACAACACGCGCGACAGGCTCCCTTCGCTGCCCATCATGCGTCGTTGGTGGGACTTCATGGCTGAGCTGATGGAGGTGGATTCGACCAACAAACCGATCGATCAGGCTCTCACGCCCGTGTTCCACATGGATTGATGTGGATGCGCCGGATGAGCCAACGCATCGTTGCTGCCGCAATCCTGGCAGGCCTGTCGGCAACGCCGCTCGAAGCGGCACACAACATCACCTGGGACAGCCGGTCCCTGAAAATCGACGACCAGCGAGTTTTCATCTGGTCCGGTGAAATACATCCTTCCCGGCTGCCGAGTCCGGGTGCCTGGCGCGATGTTCTGCAGAAAATGCGCGCGGCCGGCTTCAACACCGTGTCGTTCTACTTTCCCTGGGGCTACTACACGCCGAGCCCGGGAAACTATGACTTCTCCGGTGTTCGCGATATCGATGCGGCCCTGCGCATGGCCGAAGAAGCGGGTCTTTACGTTATCGTACGCGCCGGGCCCTACGTAAACGCGGAGCTTTCGCGCGGC
>Ga0207703_10001363_pt1 | contig 22299 bp, 17 predicted proteins | sample KBSSwiS12_FD_184304 | JGI IMG/M metagenome (GOLD analysis project Ga0207703, IMG submission 184304) | Switchgrass rhizosphere microbial communities from Kellogg Biological Station, Michigan, USA - KBS Switchgrass S1-2 (SPAdes) (version 2) | ecosystem: Host-associated > Plants > Roots >...
GTGCCGACGGCGCAGCCCCCGACTGCCGCGCCAGCGCCCGCACCGGCATACGTGCCGCCGCCGCCCGTGACTGTCGCTGCGGTGCCTGCTTATCCGGCGCCGGACGGCCATGCAACCGCGCAGCAATACGCGCCGGTTCCCGCCGCCTCTCCCAGCGGCACCCAGGACGACGGTCCGCCGCAGGGCCTGCCCGTGCCCACAGCGCAGCCGGCAGCGCCCGCGGCACAGCCCCGCGCCGTTCCGCGCGAGCGGATCGGCTCCGTCACGGCGATCGAGCCTGTGCGCCAGCGACCGCAGGGGTCGGGTGCTGGCGCCGTCATCGGCGGCGTGCTCGGCGGCGTCATCGGTAACCAGTTCGGCCACGGTCTGGGCCGGGCGGCGATGACCGGCGTCGGCGCGGCCGGCGGCGCGATCGCGGGCAACAATGTCGAGCGCAACTACAAAACGGCTGTGGTCGGCTACCGCATCCACGTCCGACTCGACAATGGCAGCACGCGGACCTTCGAGCGCAAGAGCATCGACAACCTCCACGTCGGCGACCGGGTCCGGCTCGACGCCAACGGCTTCCGTCGCGCCTGAAGGCGCCGGCGTGACGGCAACGCCGGGCCGGATCCGGGTCGGCGTCGGCGGCTGGATGTACGAGCCCTGGCGCGACAACTTCTATCCGACCGGCCTCGCGCACACGCGCGAGCTCGAGTACCTGAGCCGCCGCGTCACTGCGATCGAGATCAACGCGACGTACTACCGCACGCAAAGCGCTGCCAGCTTCGCCAAGTGGCGCGACGCGACGCCGGACGATTTCGCCTTCGCCGTCAAGGCGACGCGCTATGCCACCAATCGTCGCGTCCTCGCGGAGGCCGGGGAGTCGATCGAGCGCTTCGTCGCGAGCGGGCTGGTCGAGCTGGGGCCGAAGCTCGGGCCGATCGTCTGGCAATTCGCGACGACCAAGGCCTTCGACGCCGACGACTTCGCCGCCTTCCTCGCGCTGCTGCCGGCGCGCGTCGGCTCGACGCCGTTGCGCCACGTCATGGAAGTGCGCCACCCGAGCTTCAAGGCGCCGGAATACATCGCGCTGGCGCGGCGCCACGGCGTCGCGACGGTGTTCGCCGACTCCGACGAGTACCCGTCGTTCGCTGACGTCACCGGCGACCTCGTCTATGCGCGGCTGATGCGATGCGAGTCGTCTTGCGAGACCGGCTATCCGGCAGCGACGATCGCCGCCTGGGCCGAGCGCGCACGGGCCTGGCGCGCCGGCGCCGAGGCGGCCGAGCTGCCGCGTGTCGGGGCCGCGGCAGCGCCGGCGGCTGCCCGCGATGTGTTCCTGTTCTTCATCAGCGGTGCGAAGGAGCGCGCGCCGGCGGCAGCGGTGGCGACCCTCGCGGCGCTCGGCCTGTCGCCGTCGGCCGCCTGATCGCTCCGCCACCCGCGAAGCGACCAAGCAAAAGGCCTCGCCTGCGTGAACAGGCGAGGCCTCGAGCGAAGCGTTTCGTCGTGCTTCTTGGCTACGCGCCGCGATTGCGGCCGAACAGGAAGGTGGCGACGGCGAGGATGATAAAGACGACGAACAGGATCTTGGCGATGCCGGCCGCGCCGGCAGCGATGCCGCCGAAACCGAACAGCGCCGCGATCAGAGCGATCACGAAGAACACAACGGCATAGTGAAGCATGGTTTGACTCCTGGTGGGCGCCGCGGCGCGGGCGAAATGACGAGCTCATCATCACCGGGCGGCGCCGCGCCGGCGATAGGCTGAGCCGCTGAGCGCGTGTCGGGTTCGCGTGGCACCGGCTGTCAGACCGCTCCGACGCCGGCCGGGTCTTCGGCGCCGTGCCAAACTCGACGACTCCGCCTTGTTGCCCCGCCGAACATGCCCGCCGCACCCGTCGATGCCTCCGCTTTTCCCGCTCCCGCGCCGCCGCCGGTCGAGCGGCCGCCACGGCCGGCGGCGACAATCGTCGTCGTCCGCGACGGCGCCGACGGCATCGAGGTGCTGCTATCGCGGCGCGCCGAGCGCGGCGACCACAACAGCAACGCCTGGGTCTTTCCCGGCGGAATCGTCGAGAAGAACGACGCGCTCGCGCACGCGGCCGTCGCCGGCCTCGACGACGCCGAAGCGAGCCGGCGTCTCGGCCTGGCGAGCGGTGGCCTCGACTACTACGTCGCCGCGATCCGCGAGTGCTTCGAGGAGTCGGGCCTGCTGTTCGCGCGCGCCGCGGGGCCGGAGCTCGTCGACCTCGACGGCAGCGACGCCGTCCGCCTCGCACCCTGGCGCGGCGCCCTGCATCGCGGCGAAAAAGGCATCGTCGAGTTCTGCGCCGCCGAGGGCCTGCACCTGGCCGCCGACCGCCTCGTCTACCTCAGCCACTGGTTGACGCCGCTCGGGCGCGCGAAGCGCTTCGACACGCGCTTCTTCATCGCCGCCGTGCCGACCGCACAGACCGCCGCCCACGACGGTGCCGAGCTGCTCGAGCAGATGTGGATCGCGCCGCACGAGGCGTTGGCGCGCAAGGCATCGCTGAAGCTGCTCACGCCGACGCAGAAGACGCTCGAGACGATCGGCCGCTTCGCGCGCGTCGGCGAGGCGATGGCGTGGGCGTCGGCGCCGCGCCAGGTCGCGCTCGTCATGCCGCGCGTCGCGACCGGCCGCGACGGCTTTCGGCCGGTCATGCCCGACGAGTATCCGTGGGCCGAGCTCGGCCGCATCGATCCGGCCGGCCACGGCAACGCGTCGTACGAGCTCGTCCCCGATCGCCCGGTGCGGCTCTCGGAGCGCGTCATCCGGGTCACCGCCGACAACGGCAGCGTCATGACCGGGCCCGGCACCAACACGTACCTGATCGGCGGCGCGAACGCCGAGCGCTGGGCGGTGATCGATCCCGGCCCGGCGCTCGACGCGCACGTCAACGCGATCGTCGCCGCCGCGCCCGGGCCGATCGACCGCATCTTCGTCACCCACACGCACAAGGACCATTCGCCGGCGGCCGTCGCCTTGAAGGAGCGAACGGGCGCGACACTCTACGGTCTGGCACCGCTGCACAAGGAGTGGCAAGACGCGACCTTCGCCGCCGACGAGACGCTGCACGGCGGCGAGCGGATCGCGCTCAGCGAAGGAACGCACCTCGCCGTGGTCCACACGCCGGGCCATGCGAGCAACCACCTGTGCTACCTGCTCGAGGAAGAGAAGACGCTCTTCACCGGCGACCACGTCATGCAATCGTCGACCGTCGTCATCAATCCGCCCGACGGCGACATGGCTGCCTACATCGCGTCGTTGCGCGCGGTCGCCGAGCTCGACCTCGACTGGCTCGCGCCCGGCCACGGCTTCCTCATGGCCGGGCCGCGCGCGGCGATCGAGGCGATCGTCGCGCATCGATTGAGGCGCGAGTCGAAGGTCGTCGACGCGCTCGGCGAGCTCGGCCCGGCGTCGGCGGAGACCCTTCTAAGCGCGGTCTACGCCGATGTGCCGTCGCACCTGCACGCGGTGGCGATGCGCTCGCTGACCGCGCACCTGCTCAAGCTGCGCGATGACGGCAGGGCCGCCGAGTCCGCAGGCGAGTGGGCGCTGGCCCGGGCCGCCGACTGAAGCGTCGTCGTCGCGGTCGTCTCGCGGCGACCCACGCCTTGCTCCGCTAGGTGCAGCCCACGCCGAGGCCGCGCAAGGCATCGATCGCCGCGGTGTCGAAGCCCCAGCGCTGCAAGGCCTCGGCGCCGCCGCTGCCGCGCCCGGGAGGCGGAGAGGGTTGCGCGCTCGGGGTCCGATCGAAGCGAGGCGCCGGTGCGGGCTGGGCGATGCCGCCGACCTCGATCGAGCCGGCGCGCGCCGTCACGTGCGGGTGCCGGCGCGACTCGGCGAACGAGAGCACCGGTGCGAAGCACGCATCGGAGCCGGCGAAGATCGCCTCCCACTCGGTGCGGGTTCGCTGCGCGAAGGTCGCGGCGAAGCGCTCGCGCAGCGCCGGCCACGTCGACCGGTCGTGCTGGGTCGCGGCGAGCGAGGCGTCGAGGCCGAGCCGATCGAGCAGCTCGGCGTAGAACTTCGCTTCGATCGCGCCGATCGCGACGTGCTTGCCGTCGCGCGTCGCGTAGGTGTCGTACCACGGCGCGCCGGAGTCGAGAACGTTGGCGCCGCGCGCGCCGTCCTCCCACATGCCGGAGGCGAGGAAGCCTGAGAACATCGTCGCCAGCAGCGCCGCGCCGTCGACCATCGCCGCGTCGACGACCTGGCCGTGCCCGCTCGCGCGCGCCTCGATCACGCCGCAGGCGATGCCGAAGGCGAGCAGCATGCCGCCACCGCCGAAGTCGCCGACCAGGTTGAGCGGCGGCACCGGCGCCTCGCCGGCGCGGCCGATCGCGTTCAGCACGCCGGCCAGCGCGATGTAGTTGATGTCGTGGCCGGCGCGCTCTGCAAGCGGACCCGACTGGCCCCAACCCGTCATGCGGCCGTAGACGAGGCGAGGGTTGCGCGCATGCATCGCCTCAGGCCCGAGGCCGAGCCGTTCCATGACGCCGGGGCGGAACCCTTCGATGATCGCGTCGGCGCGCTCGGCCAGGCGAAGCGCCGCCTCGGCGCCGTCGGCGCTCTTCAGGTCGAGCGTCAGCGAGCGGCGGCCGCGGTACATGACGTCGAAGCGTCGCTCGCGCTTCAGGCCGAGTCCGGCGTCGACCGGCCGGTCGACGAGGATGACGTCGGCGCCCATGTCGGCGAGCATCATCCCGGCGAACGGGCCGGGGCCGATCGCCTCGAACTCGAGGACCTTGAGGCCGGCGAGGGGCCCGCGGCTCATCGGCACCGCCGCAGCGCGATCGACGTCAGCGCGAGCCTCACATGCTGCGCCGGTACTGCCCGCCGACCTCGAACAGCGCGTCGGTGATCTGGCCGAGCGAGCAGACGCGAACCGCGTCGATCAGCACCGCGAACACGTTGCCGTTGTCGATCACCGTCTGCTGCAGGCGGCGCAGCACTGCCGGCGCGGCGCCGGCGTGGCGCGCATGGAAGTCGGCGAGGCGGGTGAGCTGGCTCTGCTTTTCCTGCTCGGTCGAGCGCTGCAGCTCGACCGGCTTGGCGGCAGCGTCGCCGTGCGGATTGCGGAAGGTGTTGACGCCGATGATCGGGTACTCGCCGGTGTGCTTGAGCATCTCGTAGTGCAGGCTCTCTTCCTGGATCTTGCCGCGCTGGTAGCCGGTCTCCATCGCGCCGAGCACGCCGCCGCGCTCGCTGATCCGCTCGAACTCGGCGAGCACGGCTTCCTCGACGAGCTCGGTCAGCTCGTCGACGATGAACGCGCCCTGGTTCGGGTTCTCGTTCTTCGCCAGCCCCCACTCGCGGTTGATGATGAGCTGGATCGCCATCGCCCGGCGCACCGAATCCTCGGTCGGCGTCGTGATCGCCTCGTCGAAGGCGTTGGTGTGGAGCGAGTTGCAGTTGTCGTAGATCGCGATCAGCGCCTGCAGCGTGGTGCGGATGTCGTTGAACTGGACTTCCTGCGCGTGCAGGCTCCGCCCGCTCGTCTGCACGTGGTACTTGAGCTTCTGGCTGCGATCGTTGGCGCCGTAGCGGTCGCGCATCGCCACCGCCCAGATGCGGCGCGCGACCCGGCCCATCACCGTGTACTCCGGGTCCATGCCGTTCGAGAAGAAGAACGAGAGGTTGGGCGCGAAGTCGTCGATCGCCATTCCGCGCGCGAGGTACGCCTCGACGAAGGTGAAGCCGTTCGAGAGCGTGAAGGCGAGCTGGCTGATCGGGTTGGCGCCGGCCTCGGCGATGTGATACCCGGAGATCGACACCGAGTAGAAGTTGCGCACCTTGTGGGCGACGAAGTACTCGGCGATGTCGCCCATCACCTTGAGCGAGAACTCGGTCGAGAAGATGCAGGTGTTCTGACCCTGGTCTTCCTTCAGGATGTCGGCCTGAACGGTGCCGCGCACGTTTTCCTTGACCCAGGCGGCGATGCCGGCGGTCTCGTCGGCGCTCGGCTCGCGCTTCTTGTCGGCGCGGAAGGCGTCGAGCTTCTGGTCGATCGCGGTGTTGATGAACATCGCCAGGATCGTCGGCGCCGGGCCGTTGATCGTCATGCTCACCGAGGTGCTCGGGTCGGTCAGGTCGAAGCCCGAATAGAGCACCTTCATGTCGTCGACGGTGGCGATGCTCACGCCGGAGTTGCCGACCTTGCCGTAGATGTCGGGCCGGAGCGCCGGGTCGTTGCCGTACAGCGTGACCGAGTCGAAGGCGGTCGAAAGTCGCTTGGCCGGCATCCCGGCCGAGAGCAGCTTGAAGCGCGTGTTGGTCTTGAACGCGTCGCCCTCGCCGGCGAACATCCGCGTCGGGTCCTCGTTCTCGCGCTTGAACGCGAACGTGCCGGCGGTGTACGGGAACGAGCCGGGAACGTTGTCGAGCAGGAGCCACTTGAGGATCTCGCCGTCGCACTCCCACGTCGGCAGCGAGACCTTCGGCACCTTGCTGCCGGAGAGCGTCGTGTGGTTGAGCGGCGTATGGATCTCGCGGTCGCGCACCGTGTGGACGTATTCGTCCTGGGCGTAGTTGTGCTTCAGCCCCGGCCAGTCCGCGAGGAGCCGGCGCGAGCGCGGGTCGAGGCGCGCGTCGCGCTCGTCGGCGAGCGCGTTGACGGCACCGAACGCGTTGGTCTTGTCCGGGTTGGCGTCGAACAGCATGCGCGCGCTCGCGCGCAGCTGCTGGACCTCGCGCGCGAGGCGCGACTGCGCGATCGCGGCGCGCTTGTAGGTGCGTACCGCATCGACGATGTCGGCGAGATAGCGCGTCCGCGAAGGCGGCACGATCGGCACCTGGTGCGTGCTGTGCCGCGTCTGGACCCGGGGCAGCGTTCCCGGCGACAGCTTCAGTCCGAGCTCGGCCAGCCGCGGCACGATCGCCTGGTAGAGCGAGCTGACGCCGTCGTCGTTGAAGCGGCTCGCCATCGTGCCGAACACCGGCATCTCGTCGGGCCGCTTGGCGAATGCCTCGCGGTTGCGCTGCACCTGCTTGGCGACGTCGCGCAATGCGTCCGCGGCGCCCTTGCGGTCGAACTTGTTGATCGCGACGAACTCGGCGAAGTCGAGCATGTCGATCTTCTCGAGCTGGCTGGCGGCGCCGAACTCGGGCGTCATGACGTAGACAGGCACGTCGACGAGCGGAACGATCGCGGCATCGCCTTGGCCGATCCCCGATGTCTCGACGATGACCAGGTCGAAGCCGGCGGCCTTCACCGCGGCGAGCACGTCGGGCAGCGCGGCGCTGATCTCGCTGCCGAAGTCGCGCGTCGCCAGCGAGCGCATGAAGACGCGAGCACCCGAATCGCGAGCGCCGGCCTGACCGGCCGGCTTGGGCCACGGCGCGATCGCGTTCATGCGGATCCGGTCGCCGAGGAGCGCGCCGCCGCTCTTCCTTCGCGACGGATCGATGCTGATGACGGCGATCTGGAGACGGTCGCCCTGATCGAGGCGAAGGCGCCGGATCAGCTCGTCGGTGAGGCTCGACTTGCCCGCACCACCGGTGCCGGTGATGCCGATGACCGGCGTCTTCGCCGCGCTCGCCGCGGCGCGCAGCTCGTCTCGCAGCGCCGGCGCCGCGGCGCCGCTCTCGAGCGCGGTGATCAGGCGGGCGAGGGCGCGCCGCGCCGCTTCGCTCTCGCCGCGGATCGGCGCCAGCGACGTCGGCGCCTCGGCCGCGAGGTCGACGTCGCAGCGCATCATCATCTCGCCGATCATCCCGGCCAGTCCCATGCGCTGGCCGTCCTCGGGGCTGTAGATGCGCTCGACGCCGTACGCGTGCAGCTCGGCGATCTCGCTCGCCACGATCACGCCGCCGCCGCCGCCGAAGACGCGGATGTTCGCGCCGCCGCGCGCCTTGAGCAGGTCGATCATGTACTTGAAGTACTCGACGTGTCCGCCCTGGTACGAGCTGATCGCGATGCCCTGCACGTCCTCCTGCAGCGCCGCCGTGACGACCTCGTCGACCGAGCGGTTGTGGCCGAGGTGGATCACCTCAGCGCCCATCCCCTGCAGGATGCGCCGCATGATGTTGATCGCCGCGTCGTGGCCGTCGAACAGGCTCGCCGCGGTGACGAAGCGCACCTTGTTCGCGGGGCGGTAGTCGGCGAGCGCCTTGTAGTCAGCAGAGAGTTCGGTCATGTCGCATCCGATTCATCAGATGACCTTGATGGTCGCCAGCGCGGGGTCGCCGGGCGGATAGCGCAGCTTCAGTCCCTGCAGCGACTGCTTCACCGCCGTGGCGATCATCAGGTTGCGATGCGTCTTCGAATCCGCAGGAACGATCGTCCACGGCGCCCACGGCGTCCCCGTCGCGGCCACGGCTTCGGCATAGGCCGCCTGGTAGGCGTCCCAGCGCGTTCGCTCTTCCAGGTCGCCGACCGCGAACTTCCAGTGCTTGGTCGGATCGTCGAGACGGTCCTGCAGGCGCAGTCGCTGTTCGTCATTCGAGATGTGGAGCATGAACTTGAGGATGACGGTGCCGGTCTCGACCAGCAGCTTCTCGAAGGCGTTGATGTGAGCGAAGCGCTGCGCCGTCTCCTCCCGGTTGATCCAGCCTTTGACCACCGGAACGAGGACGTCCTCGTAGTGGCTGCGGTTGAAGATGACGATCTCGCCGGCGCCCGGCACCTTCTGGTGGATGCGCCACAGGAAGTCGTGTGCGCGCTCCTCCTCGGTCGGCGCCTTCCAGGCCGCGGTCCGCACGCCGAGCGCGCTCGTCTTCGCGAAGACGCCGCGGATCGTGCCGTCCTTGCCGCTCGTGTCGGTGCCCTGCAGGACGACGAGCATCTTGAAGCGCCGATCGGCGAAGAGCATGTCCTGCAGCCGATCGATGTCACCCGCCAGCGCGTCGACGGCGGCCTGGTCGGCCGCCTTGTCACCGCTCGAGAACGGCTTGGAATGGGGGTCGATCCCGGCGAGGTCGAAGCGCCGCGCGCGCTTGCCGGACGGCGCGTCCGGCGTTGCGCTGGCGTACTGGAAGTCCGCGAGGCGCGCGCCCGGTTTCTTCGCCACGATGTCTCCGCGATCGACGTCCCGGCACCGCGCCGATTGACGTATACGTCAATGGCAGTGTAGCGCCGGGACGGCGCGCGGATCAGCGGGCGGCGCGCGGGTGCGCCGGCGCCGTCGGCGCACGCTCAGCGCCGTGCCCAGTGCCCTTGCTCCAGCTGCCAGCGGCCGCCGTGCTGGGTCCAGCGATGCGGCTGCCACGCGTAGCCGGGCCGGCCGTGGTCGTAGTGGCCGCCGACCCAGGCGTGACGCCCGCCGCGCCAATCCCAGTAGCCGTTGATCCAGACAGCGCCGCCGAAAGGCGGCGCCGGCAAGGTCTCGTAATACGGCGCCGGCGGCGCGACGTCGGTGACGATCACCTCGCCGGCCGGCGCATAGGCCGGGCCGTAGGCGCTGTAAGGGCCGTAGGGTCGGCCGACCGGGGCGACGACGCAGGCGGAAAGCGCGGCGCTGCAAGCGGCCGCGAGGGCGAGGGTGCGGTAGGACATGACGATCTCCATGAAGGGAACAGGCGCGTTGGCGCGCCTCATGTCCTCCAACCGGCAATCGGGATTCGCCGATGACCCTCGGCCGCCGCGTTTACAGTCCTTTTCGCGCCGCTCACGATGGTTCGTCAAAAGCTGCATGATGGCGACCCGCGCTCGCGCCGGAGAAGACCATGGCCCGCTTCCTCGCTGCCTTCTTCCTGCTCCTCGGGCTCGCCGTCGGCGCGGGCGCCCCGGCGCGCGCGCAAGCCGTCTCCGACGTCGACGCACGCGCCGCGCGCACGGTCGTCAGCGCCCAGCTCGAGGCGTTCGCGAACGACGACGCCAAGCGCGCGTTCTCCTATGCGGCGCCGTCGATCCGGACGATGTTCGGCACGCCGGAGCGCTTCCTCGCGATGGTGCGAGCCGGCTACCCGGTCGTCTATCGCGCCGCGGGCGTCACCTTCCTGATCCCGCTGCGGGTTGAGGGAGGTCTCGTCCAGGGCGTCCATCTCACCGACAGCGACGGCGCACTCTGGCTCGCCACCTACCGGCTCGAGCATCAGCGCGACGGGAGCTGGCGGATCGCCGGCTGCGACGTTCAGCCGGCGACCGGAAAGATGATCTGAGGCGAGAGGCGCGGACCCGATGAGCTTTCTCGCCCTCGACGTCGGCAACACGCGGCTCAAGTGGGCGCTCTACGCCACGCCCGTGCCCGGCGCCGGCATGGTCGCGCACGGTGCGGTGTTTCTCGAAGCGATCGATGAGCTCGCCGAGGGCCAGTGGCGCGACCTGCCGCCGCCTTCGAGCATGCTCGGCAGCATCGTCGCCGGCGAAGGCATCCGCCGTCGCACCGAAGAGCAGCTCGAGATCTGGGACGTCGAGCCGCGCTGGGTCGTGAGCGGCGCTTCCGCGTGCGGCGTCACCAACGGCTACGACCACCCGACGCGGCTCGGCGTCGACCGCTGGGTCGCGCTGATCGGCGCGCGCCATCGCATCCTGGCGCGCGGCGCGCCGCGACCGGTCCTCGTCGTCATGGTCGGCACCGCGGTCACCGTCGACGCCCTCGACACCCAGGGCAACTTCCTCGGCGGGCTGATCCTTCCCGGCTTCGGGCTGATGCTGCGCGCGCTCGAGATGGGGACGGCCGGGCTGAAGGCGCCGACCGGCGAGGCGGTCGAGTTTCCGACCAACACCAGCGACGCGCTGATGAGCGGGGGCGCCGACGCGATCGCCGGCGCGGTCGAGCGCATGTATCGCAAGCTCCTCAAGCGCTGCGGCCAGGAGCCGGCGCTCCTCATGAGCGGCGGCGCTGCGATCAAGCTGCAGTCGATCAGCGACCTGCCGTTCGAGACCGTCGAGACGCTGATCTTCGACGGCCTGTTGCAGCTGCAGTCGAAGCGGCTGGCGCTCTAGCGGCCGCGACTCGCGCCCGCGGCGGCGCGCACTACAAGGCGCGCTACAAGATATAGCGCGAGAGGTCCTCGTTCTTGGCGAGGTCGGAGAGCTTGGCGTCGACGGCGGCGGCGTCGAGGCGCACCGTCTGGCCGCCTCGGTTCGGCGCGTCGAAGCTGACCTCGTCGAGCAGGCGCTCCATCACCGTCGAAAGACGCCGCGCGCCGATGTTCTCGGTGCGCTCGTTGACGTCGAAAGCGATCTGAGCCACGCGCCGGATCGCGTCGGGCGCGAGCTCGAGCGTCACGCCTTCGGTGGCGAGCAGCAGCTTGTACTGCTTGACGAGGCTGGCGTGGGTCTGCGTCAGGATCGCCTCGAAGTCGTCGACCGAGAGCGAGCCGAGCTCGACGCGGATCGGGAAGCGCCCCTGCAGCTCGGGAATCAGGTCGCTCGGCTTGGTGAGGTGGAACGCGCCCGAGGCGATGAAGAGGATGTGGTCGGTCTTGACCATCCCGTACTTGGTGTTGACCGTCGTTCCCTCGACCAGCGGCAAGAGGTCCCGCTGCACGCCCTGGCGCGAGACGTCCGCGCCTTGCGTTTCCGAGCGCGAGGTGACCTTGTCGATCTCGTCGATGAAAACGATCCCGTTCTGCTCCGCGTTCGCCAGCGCGCTCGCCTTCACGTCGTCGTCGTTGACGAGCTTGGCGGCCTCTTCGTCGATCAGGATCTTCTGCGCCTCGGCGATCTTCATCTTGCGCGCCTTCTTCCTGACGCCGCCGAGGTTGGCGAACATGCCGCGCAGCTGCTCGGTCATCTCCTCCATGCCGGCCGGGCCCATGATCTCCATCGACGGTTTCGCCTCGGCGACCTCGATCTCGATCTCGCGGTCGGCGAGCAGGCCCTCGCGCAGGCGCTTTCGCATCACCTGGCGCGCCGTGTTGTCGGCCGAAGGCGACGGGGCCAGGCCGAAGTCGCTGCGCGCGCCCGGCACGATCACCTCGAGGATGCGCTCCTCGGCGGCGTCCTCGGCGCGCGCGCGCTGGCGCTTCATCGCGGTCTCGCGCTCCTGCTTGACCGCCATGTCGACCAGGTCGCGCACGATCGAGTCGACGTCCTTGCCGACGTAGCCGACCTCGGTGAACTTGGTCGCTTCGACCTTGATGAAGGGCGCGTCGGCGAGGCGTGCCAGGCGGCGCGCGATCTCGGTCTTGCCGACCCCGGTCGGCCCGATCATGAGGATGTTCTTCGGCGTGATCTCGCCTCGCATCGACTCCTCGACCTGCTGCCGGCGCCAGCGGTTGCGCAACGCGATCGCGACCGCGCGCTTGGCGCCCGACTGGCCGACGATGTGGCGGTCGAGCTCGGAGACGATCTCCTGGGGCGTCATGCTCGACTTCATCGATGGGCTCAATCCAGCGTCTCGATCGAATGGTTCTGGTTGGTGTAGATGCACAGGTCGGCGGCGATCTCGAGCGAGCGCTTGACGATGTCCTTCGGCGCCATCTCGGTGTGTTGGAGGAGGGCACGGGCCGCGGCGCTCGCGAACGAGCCGCCCGAGCCGATGGCGACGATGCCGTACTCGGGCTCGAGCACGTCGCCGTTGCCGCTGATGATCAGCGAGGTCTCGTGGTCGGCGACGGCGAGCATCGCCTCGAGCCGGCGCAGGACGCGGTCGGTGCGCCAGTCCTTGGTGAGCTCGATCGCCGATCGGACGAGGTGGCCCTGGTGCTTCTCGAGCTTGGCCTCGAAGCGCTCGAACAGGGTGAAGGCGTCGGCGGTCGCGCCCGCGAAGCCGGCGAGCACCTTGTCGTGATGCAGGCGCCTGACCTTGCGGGCGGTTGCCTTGACGACGATGTTGCCGAGCGTGACCTGGCCGTCGCCGCCGAGCGCGACGACGCCGCCGCGGCGCACGCTGACGATCGTCGTGCCGTGATAGGAGTCCATCGGGGGGAGATTGTGGCTCGCCTTGCCGAAGTCAAGGCGGCGGGCCGGCAAGCCGGCCGTACGGGCTAGATCGTCCGGACCTTGACGTTCGCGTGCTCGTTGATCCCCATCGCGCCGAAGAAGAGCGCGACCATCCGATGCGCGTCGACGAAGCTGACCGTGCGCTTCTCGCTGCGCCGCGCCAGCACCCAGTTGAGGAGGTCGCCGGCGGCGATGAAATCGACCCGGATCAGGCGCGCGCACGAGACGTTGACGATCCTGGCCGTGCCGAGCTCGCTGTCCATCTTCTTCAGCGTCAGGCCGATGTCGCCGATCAGCTGGCCCGAGAGCTCGACCGTGCCGACCTCGACCATCTGGGGCGAATCGGTGAGCTGCGATTCCTGGAAGCTGGTCGAGACGTCGCTCACCACCGACAGCGGCGGCTGCGTCGATCCCTGGTTCGAGCCGCTGATGCGGACGACGCAGCGCGCCGCTTCCCACGACGGCGGCGAGACCTCGTAGGTGACGCAGTAGTCGATCGCCGCCTCGTCGAAGTGATCAGGGCGGTTGGTCATGCGCAGGGCGTCGAGGCGAAGCTGCCAGTGCGCGGGATCGGCGTCGCGGTCGCCGGTCGGCGCCGCTTCCTGCAGGACGCTAAACAGGCGCTCGCCCGAGAGCCAGCGCATGTCGAGGTCCTGCGGCATCCAGCTGCGGAAGAGCTCGGACAGGCGACCGCTCGCTTCGGCGTCAATGGTCTGCAGCGGCCCCCAGTCGAAGACCCAGGGCAGTGGCATCTGCAGCGCCAGCGACGCGAGTCGGGCGACGCCGTCGGCGTCGAGGTAGTTGGGGCAGATCCAGCCGACCTGGCCCTCGATGCGTGGGCTGCTCGGCCGCTCGTCGCTCGCCGCCTCGGCGACGAGCTTGGGCATCGAGAACCACTGCGGCGCCGACCAGCCGAACTGCTGCGCATAGTCGAGCGCGAGGCTTTCGAACTTGTGCTGCTGGCCCGTCGCGCGGTAGAGGTCGAAGAGGACGAGCCAGGTCTCGGCGTGCTGAGCGCGGTTGCCGCCGAGGCCGGTGAGGCTCGACAGCGCCTGCTCGCACTGCTCGAAGTCGGCGTTGGCGAAGGCGATCACCGCCTCGTCGAGGTCGGGATCGTGCGCGACTTCGGTCGGGCCGGCGGAAAACGCCTTGCCGAAGTCCTCGGCCATCGGCATCTCGAGGTGGATCGGCGCGACCGAGGCGGCGCGAGAAGGCGGAGCAGGGGCAGGCGTCGGCGTCGGCGCGACGGCGACCGGTGCCGGCTTGACGAAATCCTCGACCCGACCGCCGTTCGCTGCCGCCGAAGCGGTCGTGGTGGGGGACGCAGGCGCCGGGGCAGGTCGCGCCGGCGTGACGCCGAGCGGCGCCGGCTGCGTCGGGGCGTTGTAGAACTCGGGAGCGCGGCGCTGCGTGTTCGAATAGCCGTCGCCGACCATCTGCTGCTCGATCTCGTCGATCTTGGCCTTGACGCCGGCGTCCTGGCGCACCGGCTGATCGGAGATGCGCGGCTGCGAGTCGTCGATTCTCGACGAGCCGCCGAGGGCAGCGAGCTGCTCGCCGGTGAGGCCCTCGCGGCGCACCTTGCGCAGCATGTCGAACTCGCGTTTGCGGACGAAGTCGTTGCGGCGCTTGCGCTCGATCATCGCCTTGAGCTCGCCCTTGGCGTAATCGTTCTCGCGGCTCTCGTCGTTGGGGATGTCGAGCTCGGCCCACTCCGTCCCCGGATTGGCCACGAACTTGACCACCTTGCGAAAGAAACTGGTCGTGTCTTTGGGTTCCGCTGCCATCGAGAAGTCCCTGGGCGGAGCGGCCGCCACCGGCTTTTCGCCGGTCCGGGCGCTCGGGCCGAGCCCGAACGCCAACCTAGTCGCCGAACATCTTCTGCTTCAGCTCCCGCCGCTGCTGCGCCTCGAGCGACAGTGTAGCGGTGGGTCGGGCGATCAAGCGGCCGAGGCCGATGGGTTCGCCGGTTTCGTCACAGAAACCGTACTCGCCCGACTCGATGCGGCCGAGCGACTGGGAAATCTTCTTGAGGAGCTTTCGCTCGCGGTCGCGCGTGCGCAGCTCGAGCGCGTGCTCCTCCTCGATCGTCGCGCGGTCGGCCGGGTCGGGAACGATCGACGTGTCCTCGCGGAGGTGCTCCGTGGTCTCGCCGGCGTTGCTGAGCAGGTCGTCCTTGAGCGCCTGCAGCTTCATCCGGAAGAACTCGAGCTGCTTCTCGTTCATGTACTCCGATTCGGGCATCGCCAGCAATTCGTCGTCGGTGAGGTCGCGACCGGCCTTGGTCTTCCAGGCGTTGGCCAGCTTCGGATCCGCCTTGTGCGCGTGTCGGGGCGTGTCGGTTTCTTGCTTGTTCATCTGTCGGGTCGGGGGCCGAGGCGGCGCGAACCGGTCGGCGAATCGTGAGGTCGGCGGCGGCAGCGGGGCCTGCACCGGCGCGACGAAATACTTGGGAGTGCCGCGCCCGGGCTTGCGCGGAACGAAGCCGTTCGGGCTGGCAAGAGGCGCTCCCGGCGCCAGCGTGGGCACCGGCACCGCGACCTTGGCGAGCGCGGCGGCGGGCGAAGGAGCCGGCTTCGACGCGACAGCCGTCTTCGCCGGCGCCGCAGGCTTCGGTGCCGGCGGCAGCTTCGCGGCGACGCCTTTCTTGGCGACCGGGTGCGCCAGCGGCTTCTTGGCAGCCGCCGGCGGGCTCTTCGCCGCGCCACGCTTGGCCGGTGCCGCGCTCTTCGCCGTCGCCTTCTTGGCCACTGGCTTCTTCGCGACCGGCTTCTTGGCGGGTGCCGCCTTCTTCTTGGCCGCGACTGCACTGCCCTTGGGGCTGGGCCCCTTGGCTGCGGCTTTCTTCACGGCTGGGCGGGCCCGGGCCGGTGCGGCGGTCTTCTTTGCTGTCTTCTTGACGACTGGTTTCTTCACGGGTTCTCCTCGCAACGGCGGCGCGACCTTCTCTCGCAAGGCGCGTCGCGAAGGGCGCGACCGTTTTCGACCGCCGCGGATTGTAGTCACGCCCCCGGCCGGGGCCGTGCCCTTCGCACAGCGCGTGTCAGCGCCACGTTCCAGGCGGCCCTCAGCGCCGCCGTGCGCTCACACGAGGCACTGCTCCAGGCCTTGCTTCAGGATGTCCTGCGGCAGGTCGATGCCGATAAAGACCATCTTGCTGCCCTTCTTCTCGCCAGGGGCCCACTTCGGCCCGAGGTCGCTGCCCATCAACTGGTGCACGCCCTGAAAGATGACCTTGCGATCCGACCCCTTCATGTTCAGCACGCCCTTGTAGCGCAGCATCTTCGGCCCGTAGACCTGAACGATCGCGCCGAGAAAGTCCTCGAGCTTGCCGGCATCGAAGGCCTTGTCGGCGCGAAAGACGAACGACTTCACGTCGTCGTCATGGGCATGGTGGTGCGGGTGATCGCAATGCTCGCCGTGCTCGTGGTCGTGATCGTGATCGTGGTCATGGCCGTGACCGTGCTCCTCTTCCTTCAGGAAGTCGGGGTCGATGTCGAGCTTGGCGTTGAGGTTGAAGCCCTTCAGGTCGAACACATCCTTGATCGGCACCTCGCCGAAATGGACCTTCGTCTGCGGCGCGCGCGGGTTCATGTGCTTGACGCGATGGATCAGCGCCTCGACGGTGCCGTCGTCGACCAGGTCGGTCTTGCTGATGAAGATCTGGTCGGCGAAGCCGACCTGGCGGCGCGCCTCCTGGCGATCGTCGAGCTGCTGGTCGCCGTGCTTGGCATCGACCAACGTCAGGATCGAGTCGAGCAGGTAGGTCTCGGCGATCTCGTCGTCCATGAAGAAGGTCTGCGCGACCGGGCCCGGGTCGGCCAGGCCGGTGGTCTCGATGACGACGCGGTCGAAGTCGATCTCGCCCTTCCTCTTCTTCTCGGCCAGGTCGGCGAGGGTCGTCCTCAGGTCCTCGCGGATCGTGCAGCAGACGCAGCCGTTGTTGAGCTGAATGATCTGCTCCCGGGCGTCCTGGACCAGGATCTCGTTGTCGATGTTCTCCTCACCGAACTCGTTCTCGATCACAGCAATCTTCTGGCCGTGCGCCTCTGTGAGCACTCGCTTCAGAAGCGTCGTCTTGCCCGAGCCGAGGAAGCCGGTGAGGATGGTGGCAGGGATCAGGCTCATGGACGGGTCACCTTCTGGGTCGGGGTCGGGGCCGCCGCGGGGCGGCGCCGGGCGCGAGCCTGCCACATCGGGGCAGGCGGCGTGCGTTCAAGGTAGCAGACCTGTCAAGGAGCGGGCAAAAGCGCTGCGGTAAGCTTCCCGGTTCCGCTATTCGGCCGCTTTCCGCTCGGCCGCGCTCGACCTCCATGTCCGAATTTTCCGCCGCCCGCGCCCCGCGAGGCGCCGACAAGGCCGCCGTCACGGCCGAGAAACGTCCGTTCCTCAAGAAGCTCCTCGACCTCGTCGTGCCCAGCCCGGGCTCGCGCGACCAGTTGATCGAGTCGCTGGCCGTCGCCGAGAACAAGGAGCTGATCGAGCCGGAGTCGCGGATGATGCTCGAGGGCGTGATCCGCATGGCCGACATGACCGCGGGCGACGTCATGGTCGCGAGCCGCCACATGGACCTGCTCGACATCGAGGCGCCGTTCGAGGAGATGCTCCACGTCATCATCCACACCGGCCATTCGCGCTTTCCGGTGTTCGAGGAGCGGCGCGACAACGTCATCGGCATCCTGATGGCGAAGGACCTGCTCAAGCTGCAGCGCTCGCCCGACCTCAACCTGCGCACGCTCCTCAGACCGGCGTTCTTCGTTCCCGAGTCGAAGGCGCTGAACGAATTGCTGCGCGACTTCCGCACCAACCGCAACCACATCGCGATCGTCATCGACGAGTTCGGCCACACGGCCGGCCTGCTGACCCTCGAGGACGTGCTCGAGGAGATCGTCGGCGAGATCGAGGACGAGTTCGACGAGAACGATGCCGAGTCGAGCATCTACACGCTCGCCGACGGCAGCCAGCGCGTCGCCGGCGACGCGACGCTCGCCGCCGTCAACGAGGCGTTCGACGTCCTCCTGCCGACCGATGAGTTCGAGACCATCGGCGGCCTCGTCGCGCACGAGCTCGGCCGGGTGCCGAGGCGCGGCGAATCGGTGACGGTCGGCGGCCTCGTCTTCTCGGTGATGCTGGCGCGCGGCGGCGCCGTGCGCTGGTTCAAGGTGACCCGCGCCGCCGAAGAGGCGCTCGGGTCCGACGGCGCTTGAGCGACGACGCCGCCGAGGCGCCCGGCGTCGGCGCCTTCGGCGCCCCCGGCGCGCTGCGCGTCCTGCGTCGGCCGGAGATCGAACTCGCTGCCTTGGCCGCGCTCGGTGCGCTGCAGACGATCGCCTTCGTCGCCGCCGACCTCTGGCCGCTCCAGCTCATCGCCATCGCGCTGCTCGCCTGGCGCGTCGGCAGTTCGTCGCCGCGGCGCGCAGCCGCGCTCGGCTTCGTCTTCGGCATCGGCTGGCTGTGCGCAGGCACCTGGTGGCTCTACGTCAGCATGCACCGCTACGGCGGGCTGTCGGCGGGGCTCGCCGCGCTCGCCGTGCTCGCGCTGTCGGCGTTCCTCTCGCTCTATCTCGCCGCCGCGATGGCGGCCGTCGCGCGCTGGCGGCCGCGCTCGCGCGGCGGTGCGGCGCTGCTCTTCGCCGCCGCCTGGATGCTCGCCGAGCTGGCGCGCGCACAGATCCTGACCGGCTTCCCCTGGGTCGCGAGCGGCTACGCGCAGGTCGATTCGCCGCTCGCCGGGCTGGCGTCTTCGCTCGGCGTGTACGGGGTCGGCGCGCTCGTCGCCGGGCTCGGCGCCGCGTTCGGCTTCTCGCCGCTGAGGCGCGCGCGCGGCTGGCTCGCGCCGGGCATCGCGCTCGTCGTCGCCCTGGTCGCCGGCGCGCTCCTCGGCCGCATCGAGTACACGACGCCGACGCGCGCGCTCACGGTCTCGCTCCTGCAAGGCAACGTGCCGCAGCAGGAAAAATTCGCGCCTCAGTACCTCGAAGGCGGCCTCGCCGCGACGGCGGCACAGATCGCCGCGGCGCGCGGCGAGCTCGTCGTCGGCCCGGAAACGGTCATCCCGATCCTCTTCAGCGATCTGGAGGAGCCGTACTGGACCGCGCTGGTCGCGCGCTTTCGCGTCCCCGGGCGCGCCGCGATCCTGGGCATTCCGATGGGTGACCCGGAGCACGGCTACACCAACTCCGCGCTCGGGCTGTCGGCAGCGACGACGGCGATGCCCAATGGCTACTACCGCTACGACAAGCATCACCTGGTGCCGTTCGGCGAATTCGTTCCGGACGGCTTTCACTGGTTCACGCGGTTGATGAACATCCCGCTCGGCGACTTCAACCGCGGCCCGTTGGTCGCGCCGTCGTTCGTCGTCGATGGCGAGCGCGTCGCCCCCAACATCTGCTACGAAGACCTGTTCGGCGAGGAGCTCGCCGCGCGCTTCATCCCCGAGGCGGCGGCGCCGACGATCCTCGCCAACGTGAGCAACATCGGCTGGTTCGGCAGGACGATCGCGATCGAGCAGCACCTGCGCATCTCGCGCATGCGCTCGCTCGAGCTGCAGCGGCCGATGATCCGCGCCACCAACACCGGCGCCACCGCGGTGATCGACCACCACGGCGTCGTCACCCACGCGCTGCCGCCGTTCTCGCTCGGCATCCTCGAGGGCACGGTCGAGGGCCGGCAAGGCCTGACGCCGTTCGCCGAGTGGGCGGGTCGCTTCGACCTGTGGCCGCTGTGGCTGATCGGCGCGGTGCTCGTCGTCGCCGCTGCGTTGCGGTCGCGGGCCGACCCCTAAAATCGTTCGATCGGCACGTCGGCATTCGCCGCCCGGGCCTTCGACGACAAACTTCCAGGCGCGATGCTCTCGTTCCAGCAAATCATCCTGCGCCTGCAGTCGTACTGGGCCGAGCGCGGCTGCGCGCTCCTGCAGCCGTACGACATGGAAGTCGGCGCCGGGACGAGCCACACGGCGACGTTCCTGCGCGCGCTCGGGCCCGAGCCGTGGAAGGCCGCCTACGTGCAACCGAGCCGGCGCCCCAAGGACGGCCGCTACGGCGAGAACCCGAACCGGCTGCAGCACTACTACCAGTACCAGGTCGTGCTCAAGCCGGCGCCGGCCGACATCCTCGATCTCTACCTCGGCTCGCTCGAAGCGCTCGGCTTCGACCTCCGCAGCAACGACGTCCGCTTCGTCGAGGACGACTGGGAGAACCCGACGCTCGGCGCCTGGGGCCTCGGCTGGGAGGTCTGGCTGAACGGCATGGAGGTGACCCAGTTCACCTACTTCCAGCAGGTCGGCGGCATCGACTGCAAGCCCATCACCGGCGAGATCACCTACGGCCTCGAGCGCCTGGCGATGTACCTGCAAGGCGTCGACAATGTCTACAAGCTGCAGTGGACCGAGGGCCTCCGCTACGGCGACGTCTACCACCAGAACGAGGTCGAGCAGAGCACCTACAACTTCGAGAAGAGCGACGTCGAGTTCCTGCTCGCCGCGTTCGCCGCGCACGAGCGCCAGGCGACGGCGCTGATGGCCGATTCGCTCGCGCTGCCCGCCTACGAGCAGGTGCTCAAGGCCGCGCACAGCTTCAACCTGCTCGACGCGCGCGGCGCGATCAGCGTCACCGAGCGCGCCGCCTACATCGGCCGCATCCGCACGCTGGCGCGAAGCGTCGCGCAGAGCTACCTCGAGAGCCGGGCGCGGCTCGGCTTTCCGATGGCGCCCAAGTCCTGGGCCGACGAAGTACTCGCCCAGCTCACGGCCAAGAAGGCGCAAGCCGATGCGCGGCAGCCGGCGTGATGGTTAGCGCACCGGACCGACCCCTGCTCGTCGAGCTTCTGGTCGAGGAATTGCCACCTAAGGCGTTGGACCGCCTCGGCAAAGAGTTCGCCGATGGAATTTGGAACGGACTAGTTCGTCACCAACTCCAGGCGAGGGTGCCGGGGCTGCAAATCTATGCGACCCCCCGACGGCTTGCCGTCCTCGTCCCCGAGGTCCTTGAGCGTGCGCCCGACCGCCCCGAAGTCGTTAAGGTGATGCCGGCGAGCGTCGCTTTCGGCGCTGACGGGAAGCCGACAGCCGCATTGGCCAAGCGGCTGGCCGCGCTCGGCACCGACGTGTCCGCGGTTTCACGTCTGCAGCGGCGAGTCGAAGGCAAGGTCGAGCAGCTATTCCTCGAACGAACCTTGAAAGGTGCGAGTCTCGCCGACGCGCTGCAGACCATCCTCGATCAAGCCCTCGCTTCGCTGCCGATCCCGAAGGTCATGCAGTACCAGCTGGAAGACGGCTGGACGAGCGTGAGCTTCGTTCGCCCGGCGCACGGCCTCGTCGCGCTGCACGGCGAAGAAGTCGTTCCGGTTCGCGCGCTGGGCCTCGACGCCGGCCGGACGACACACGGCCATCGCTTCGAAGGCAGCCGCGCGCCGATCGTCCTTCGCGATGCGACAAGCTACGCGGCGCAGCTGCGCGAAGAGGGCGCCGTGATCGCGGGCTTCGCCGAACGGCGTGCCGACATCCTGCGCCAGCTTCAGGCCGCCGCTGCGACGGCCGCGCTCGCCCCTATCGACGACGACGCCCTGCTCGACGAAGTCACCGCGCTGGTCGAGCTGCCGAACGTGCTCGCGTGCCGATTCGACGCCGAGTTCCTCGCCGTGCCGCCGGAATGCCTGGTCCTGACGATGAAGGCCAACCAGCGCTATTTCCCGCTGCTCGAGGCGGACGGGCGCCTCACCAACCGCTTCCTCGTCGTCAGCAACATCGCGCCGGCCGACCCGGCGCGCATCGTCGAAGGCAACGAGCGCGTCGTCCGGCCGCGCCTGGCGGATGCGAAGTTCTTCTACGACCAGGATCGGAAGCGCACGCTCGAGTCGCGTGTTCCTGCGCTCGACAAGGTCGTCTACCACGGCAAGCTCGGCAGCCAGGGCGATCGCGTCCGGCGCGTGCGGCGCATCGCGGCCTGGGTCGCCGCGCGCATCGGTGCCGACGCAGCCCTCGCCGATCGCGCTGCGCTCCTGGCCAAGGCCGACCTGCTGACCGACATGGTCGGCGAGTTTCCCGAGCTGCAGGGGATCATGGGCGGCTACTACGCGGCCCACGACGGCGAGTCGGCCGAGGTCGCCGCCGCGATCCGCGACCAGTACGTCAACCGGCGCGGCGAGGGCGACGGCCGCGCCGCCAACCTCGTCGGCGAGACGCTGGTGATCGCCGACCGCGCCGAGATCCTGGTCGGGATCTGGGGCATCGGAATGAAGCCGACCGGCGACAAGGACCCGTATGCGCTGCGCCGGCACGCGCTGACGCTGATCGATTCGTTCCGCCGCGTCGCCGGCGGCAGCCGCTCGCTCGTCCTGCGCGAGCTGCTCGACGAGGTCGCGTCGACCTTCGCCGCTCCGCTCGCCGCCGACACTGTGGTCGAGGTCGAGGCGTTCATCTACGAGCGCTATTTCCAGCAGCTCGCCGCTGCCCACGACACG